>RCNI01002168.1_pt1 | contig 13322 bp, 11 predicted proteins | sample 2041151 | NCBI WGS metagenome assembly RCNI01 (sample SAMN09708214, study PRJNA481090) | feces metagenome | isolation source: feces | place: Antarctica: Albino Rookery | reverse complement strand
GGGTACCAGATGGGGCAGCAGATGCTTTGTGAGGATCCATCCGCTGGACTTTCCCAGACGGCGGGAAATGGCTATGTACTGCTGGTTGCGCAGCTGCATGACCTCCCCCCGGATCAGCCTTGCAAGGGATGTCCAGTGGGTCACAGCAATGCCCATGAGCAGTCCCTTCATTCCCCTGCCGCAGGCAAATGACACGAGGATCACCAGCACAAGATGGGGAATGCCCATCACAAGATCGATAATCCAGTTGATAATACTATCCACGGTTTTGGAGCCCATGGCAGCAGCGATTCCAATGAAGACCGCAATCACCGCACTGATCAGAGAGGCCACCACACCCACAGTCAGGCTCACGGAGAGGCCCTTCAAGGTGCGAAGGAACAAGTCCCGTCCCAGCCAGTCTGTGCCAAAGGGATGAGAAAAGGACGGTGGGAGTTTTGCACTGCCGAAATTCGGCTCCACCGCACTGTCCGGGATCAGTATCCCGGCTACATATGCGGCGATCACCAATGCCGCCATGCACAGGGCATAGAGGATCACTTTTCTTCTTCGGTTCATATGTTTCATTGCTTTACCTCCCGAATTTGTGGGTCAACAACGCCATACAGGAGGTTTGCAATCAAATTGCCTACACTTACAAACAGCGCCGAAAACAGCGTAATTCCCAGAAGCAGGGGCACATCGGAGCCAAGCCCTGCCGCACTGACAGCAGAACCAAGTCCCGGATAGGAGAAAATGGTCTCCGCCATCACAGAGCCGCCAAACAGCTCCGCAAAGGATGCAAACTGCAATGTCAGCGCCGGAAGCAGAATATTCCGCAGGCCATGTCGCCGCAGAATGGTCCAGTTCTTCTCCCCTCTTGCTCTTGCAAAGAGCACATACTCACTCTCCAGCACATCCGCCAGCTTCTGACGGGTGTGCAGGGCGATATTGGAAAACGACATTAAACTGAGGGTCAGAGCAGGCAGAACCAGGTGGTGCAGTCTTTGCAGAAATGTGACCTCATGGTTCAGCATGCCGATGGGCGTTGAAAAGCCCAGGGGAAACCACCCCAGTCCCACAGAGAACACCAGAAGCAGCAATAGCCCCAGCCAAAAGGTGGGGACAGAGCTGAGCAAATAGCATATTTTCTTTAAAATCCGGTCAGCCATGCGATCCTTATACATCCCCATGACGCAGCCAACCGCAAGGCCGATCACACCGGCAAAGAGCCAGGCCGTAGCCATAAGGGCCAGAGAGTTTAAAAAGCGCTCTCCGATAATGTCCGCCACCGGACGACGATAGAGGAGAGATTCTCCCAAATCTCCCCTCAACACGGCACCGAGCCAGTGCATATACCGCTCTGCAGGCGGGTCGTTCACGCCCCAGTATTCCTCTAACTGTGCCTGCTGCTCCGCAGAGACAGGGCCAGCTCCCAAAATATACTGCTGCACCGGGTCCACCGGAGACGCCGATACCAGCGCAAAGGCAATGATGCTCACTGCCAGTAGCAGCAGGAGCATCTTTGCCATATGGGTAAGGAGCGAGCGGCCCAATCGGCCACAGGTTCCATTCATACTTTCACATCCTTTTTCGGTACTTACTTCTCATTCCAGGTCCATGTCTTCAGGTTCTGCAGCAAGGGCATGGAAGCACCGTGGGCATGGAACTGCTGCTTACCGATGTCCAGGCCGTCTCTTACATAGTACAGGTGCTGAATGTTGACCAGCCACACCCAGGGGCAGTCCCCCTTCATGGCAGTACCGGTCTTGCCGTCCCACTGGGACTTCTGCCAAAACGCATTGGCCTCTTCCGCTGTCAGAGCCTCCATGGCAGACTCCAGATAACCGTCCACAGTCTCATTGGAGTAGCCCTCAGGATTGTAGAAATCGTCCCGGAGCATGCCGGAGGAGTGGTACAGGCAGTAGCTTTCGTAGGGGTTGGAGCTGCCCCAGCCCATGCAGACGGCTTCGGAGAACATTCTCTTTACGATATCGTCCCAGCTGGTGCCCTCCACAGTAATTTCAATGCCGATTTCCTTTATCTGCTGCGCTGCTGCCATGGCTACCGCCTGACGGACAGAGTCTCCGCTGGGATACAGGCAGTTGAAGGCCGCCTTTAGGCCGTCCTTTTCCACAATGCCGTCCCCGTCCGTATCTGCCCAGCCATTGTCTGCCAGCAGCTGCTTTGCATACTGCACGTCGGTTTCGATCTTACACTCCGGGTTATTCCAGGGAAAACCGTCATTGACTGAGTAGCAGGGGGTTGCGTAACCATTCACCGCATCCTCCGCAATCTTGCTGCGATCTATCGCATAGGCCATGGCCTGACGGATTTCCAGATTGCAGGTGACATCGTTGCCAATGGGATGGCCGCTCTCGGTGACCTTTCCCTCGCTGGGAGTCATAGGCAGCGTGAAGCCACGGTTGTCAACGGTAGTGATTGCCTTCAGACTGTAGCCGGGGATCTGGGTATCTGCCAGCGTTGCAGCCGTCAGCGCCACATCCACCTGTCCGGCCTTAACGGCGGCAAAGGCCGCATCCTCGTCCTGGAACACCAGAACAACCTTCTTTATGGAGGGGACTGTGCCGTAATAATCGGGGTTTGCCTCCAGAATCAGCTGTTCCTGCTTGTTCCACTGGACAAACTTATAGGGGCCGGAGCCGATGGGCTTGTCGCCGTAGTCTGCGCTGTAAGCGTGCTCCGGCACAATGCCTACGGTTGCAACCGTGTTGAGGAAGCTGGATGTAGGCTTTTTGAGGGTGAACACCACCGTCTCATCGTCCGGTGCTGCCACGCTGTCCATAAAGGTAAGATCCAGAGAGGTCTGACTTGTCTGAGCTGTCTGGAAGGTAAAAACCACATCGGAGGCAGTCAGAGGCTCCCCGTCTGTGAATTTCACATCACTGCGCAGATGAAATGTCCAGGTAAGACCGTCGTCAGAGAGCTTATAATCCTTTGCCAAATCATTGCTGAAGGTCATATCCTGATTGTACTCGACCAGGGTGCTCTGCACCAGAGGTGTCGTGCCGTGGCCCCAGCCCTTGCAGGGATCCAGGGATTCCGGTTCCCCGGAGATGGAGACAACCACCTGGTCGTGATTGGTCTGCTGAGGCTGATCGTTTTTCTTGCCACAGCCGGAAAAAACGCCTGCAATCAACAAAACTGCAAGCAAAAGAGATACGTGCTTTTTCATATGCTTCCCATTCTTTCGTTATTATTTTATCGAATGACTCTATCCTACACGAAAACCCGTCCCGACGGAAGCCTCCCGGGGGGTTATTTTTTTCAAAAGATACAAAAATCTCAACAAATTTGTCACCATATCCAAAAAATCGCCGTGAACAGTTGTAGTTCACGGCGATATGAACTGTGCTGACAAAAAAGATGCACTTTACAAGGTCTAGGCAGCCCAAACCGGAGCCCAGCGAAGCGGGTACGGTTTGGAAAGGAGGAGCAACAAAATGAGTGCGCTCTGATTTTTGTAAAAAAGTCGGAGCAAACGATAGGACGTTTGCTCCGACGTGGCGCGGAGAGTGTGAGATTCGAACTCACGGTGCGTTGCCGCATCACTAGTTTTCAAGACTAGCTCCTTAAACCACTCGGACAACTCTCCATCGGACTAGATAATATCATTTTCCTACCAACTTGTCAACCTCCACCTCTCCCCTGCCGGTTCTTATTTCCCATAAGATGCATAGACTGTGACATACATTGGAATCTGAGGTGGTACTTATGGAAAACGCAACCAACACAATAACCCTGCGGGGAAGTCTTATGAATCTTCCCCAGATCTCCCACGAAAACCATGGTCACAGGTTTTACCGCTTTACCCTGGAAGTCCCCAGACTCTCCGGAACTGTAGATCTGCTTCCGGTCGTTGCGGAGGAATCTCTGGTTCAGCAGCTGGATCCCTGCGCCGGGGATATGCTGACCGTTACCGGCCAGATCCGTTCTCACAATCAGCGCAGCGACGGGATGCGGCATCTGATGATTTTTGTGTTCGCCGCCTCCATTGTGGCAGAGTGCGGCGAACCGATTAACGAAGTATATTTGGAAGGCCCCCTTTGCCGGGAGCCCACCTATCGCAGAACACCCTTGGGACGGGAGATCTGCGATGCCATGCTGGCAGTCCCCAGAGCATTCCACAGAGCGGATTATCTCCCCTGCATTCTGTGGGGATCTACGGCCCTTGACGTTTCCGCCTGCCATACACGGGACTGCATTCGCATTTACGGACGTCTGCAAAGCCGCACCTACACCAAGCTCACAGAGGAGGGCGCTATTGAGCGGACCGCCTATGAGATCTCCGCCTTAACTGCCGATATCCTAGAGCAGCAGATTGAGGACTAGGCACAGCAAAATTCCTACAGCGGTGGGCAGCGCAGCTGCCGCCGCTGTTTTTGCAATACTGCCGGTCTCTTTTTTCACAGTCAGCAAGGTGGTGGAACAGGGCCAGTGAAACATGGTAAATGCCATGGTACACACTGCCATTTTGAGGGTAAAGCCCGCTCCCAGAAGCTCCTGTGCGCCTAAGCCTCCGGTTTCGTACAAGGTAGCCGCACCGGAGATACCCATAAGGATCACAGGGACCAGCAATTCATTGGCAGGAAGTGACAGGCAGAACGCCAGCAAAATAATGCCGTTCATCCCGAGGATCCTGCCCACCGGGTCTAAAAACTCTGTAAGGGTTCCAAACAGACCGGAAGTAGACAGGCACCACAGCACAACCCCCGCAGGAGCCGCCACCACCAGCGCCCTTCCGGCTACAAAAATCGTTCTATCCAGCAGCGAACGGATCAGTATTTGGCCAAGCCGGGGACGGCGGAAGGGGGGAATTTCCATTAGGAAGGTACTGGGCTCCGCACGCAATGCGGTTTTGCTCAGCACTCCGGAAACTGCCATCACTCCCACCACCCCCAAGACCACGCAGGTTGCAACGATCAATGCGGCACCGGCCTGGGGAAAGAAGAGACTGCCCAGCAAAATGAGTGTGGGAAATCTCCCGTTGCAGGGGATCATCGCATTTGTGAGAATTGCAACCAGACGTTCACGAGGAGAATCTATAATACGGCATCCCATGACACCTACGGCATTGCATCCAAGGCCCATGCACAATGTCAGCGCCTGCTTGCCGCAGCCGCCGCACCGACACATGCTTCTGTCCAGCAAAAAAGCCATTCTGGGCAGATATCCGATATCCTCCAGAAGGGTGAAGAGGGGGAAGAAAATCGCCATGGGCGGCAGCATCACGGAGATCACCCGTGCGGATGTGAGGTACACACCATCCAGAAGTACCCCCCGTATCCACCAGGGGATCCCCTGCATCCATCCATTCAGCACCCCATAGCCCCGGTCAAAGGCCTGCTCCAGCAGCATGGACGGGTAGTTTGCCCCCCATACCGTGAGCCAGATGATGAGCAGAAGCAGCAAAAACATCAAAGGAATTCCAAATCTGCGGCTGGCAAACAGGCGGTCTACCGCAAAGCGGTATTTCTGCCTGTTTTCTTTTTTCTGCACGGTTTTTTTCACAATTTCCTCTGCCGCATCGATTGGATTTTTCCATGTGGGCAGCTGAGGCTTGGAGGGCATCCGGACCGTATCCGAAATGGTCTGCACAAGCCCATCCAGCCCCTCTTCCCGATTGGCGGATGTGAACACCACCGGTGCCCCCAGCTCCCGGGACAATTGCTCCCGGTCAAGGACAATTCCATGGCGCTGCGCCTCATCCAGCAGATTTACGCACACTACCACTTTATCCGTAAGCTGCAGAATCTGTAGGGCCAGCAAAAGGCTTCGCTCCAGGCAGCTGCCGTCACACACTACAACCGTGCAGTCCGGCTCATCGCTTTTAATATACTCCGCCGCAATCTGCTCATCCTCGGATTTCCCCTCCAAAGAATAGGTCCCCGGCAGATCCACAAATAAGTACTCAGTGCCATCCCTGTGCAGTTTCCCCCGGGCCACACTGACCGTCTTCCCCGGCCAGTTGCCCGTATGCTGATGCAGGCCCGTAAGGGCGTTAAAGAGGGTGCTTTTCCCCACATTGGGGTTTCCGGCCAGAGCCACTGTTATCTTCTGTGCCACGTCTGCCCCCATCTAGCCCTCCACCTGTATCCGATGCAAATCCCTGGCACGCATGGCAAGGATTGCACCTCTGCACTCCAGCGCCATCAAATGGCGTCCGGGACTGCAATAGCGACAGATCACGTCGGTTCCCGGCACCATGCCGAAATCCACAAGGCGCTTCTTTAAATGGACAGAGCTGCCCACTTCTGTAATAACTGCCGTTTCTCCCGGCATGAGACTATCTAAGTATTTTGCCATAAAATCCCTCCAGACATTACTAAGTCATCTTATCCAGAAGCCGGAAATATGTTCCTAAAACTGAAAATCTTCTTTTCAACCCGGCGGATTTGTGCTAAAATTGTAGAAAAAGATTTATGGAGGTGTATCATGGAAGATAAGGTCCTACAGATTATTGATGCACTCAAAAGCCGTTATCCGGATGCCCTGTGTGCATTGCAGTATGAAAAGGATTACGAGCTCATGATTGCGGTGCGTCTTTCCGCACAGTGTACCGATGCCCGGGTCAATTTGGTAACCCCGGCCCTGTTTGCCGCCTACCCCACATTGGAGGCCATGGCTGCTGCCGACATTACGGACGTGGAAAACTACATTCACTCCTGCGGCTTCTACCGGCAAAAGGCCAAGGACATTGTACTGGCATGCCAGATGCTTCTCACCGATTACGATTCCAAAGTTCCCGGCACCATGGAGGAGCTTCTGAAGCTGCCGGGTGTGGGCCGGAAAACCGCCAATCTTCTGCTGGGAGACATCTACAAAACACCTGGCAGTGTGGTCTGTGACACCCACTGCATCCGCATCTGCGGTCGTCTGGGGCTGTCCCACGGCAAAGAGCCGGAAAAGGTGGAAAAGCAGCTGCGTGCCATCCTGCCGCCGGAGGAGAGCAACGACTTCTGTCACAGGATCGTACTCTTTGGCAGGGACATCTGCACTGCCCGTTCCCCCAAATGCGCCCAATGTCCCCTGGCGCTCTACTGCAACGAAATCAACGCCAACTAAAACCCGGTCTATCTCCTCCCCTGTCCGCATAGGTTAGGACAAGGGGGGATTTTTCTTTGTCCAAAAAGCTTCCTATTTTCTATAGTGCCTTTCTGCTGACGGCTGTAAATCTTCTGCTGCGCATGGTGAGCACCTCGTTTCAGGTCTATGTATCCGGTCAAATCGGCGCTGCCGGCGTGGGACTTTTGCAGCTGGTCATGTCCGTGGGCGGTCTTGCCATGACCGCCGGCATGGCCGGAATCCGCACCGCCGCCATGTACCTGACCGCAGAGGAGCTGGGCAGAAAAAAGCCGGGTCACGTGATCTGGGTGCTGTCCGGCTGCTTTCTGTACAGCATTGTATGTAGCTGCTCGGTATCGGCACTTCTCTATCACTTTGCGCCCTATCTGGCCCGGGTCTGGATCGGGGATCTGCGCACCATGCAGTCCATCCGTCTGCTGGCTATGTTTCTGCCGGTCAGCTGTCTGTGCGGGGTCATGAGCGGGTATTTTACGGCTGCAAACCGAATCGGCACACTGGCTGCTGTGGAAGTTGCCGATCAGCTGTGCTCCATGGGGGCAACCATGGGTCTTCTCATTTACTGGGCCGGAAACGATCCGGCAAAAGCCTGCCAGAGTGTGGTTCTGGGGGGCGGCATCAGCAGCTGCGTGACCCTTTCGGCGCTGGTCATTCTGCGGCTTCGGGAGCACTGTAGGAAAAGCGCCAGAATGCCCATCGGAAGACGGCTTTTGCGCACAGCTGTGCCTCTTGCCATGGCAGACAATCTAAAATCCGGGATCTCTACCGCCGAAAATCTCATGGTACCCAAGCGGCTGGCCCTGCATCCCATGACCCAGGATTCACTTGCCTCCTTTGGTATTCTATGCGGCATGGTCTTTCCGGTGCTCATGTTCCCGGCCTGCATCCTGTTCGGACTGGCAGAACTGCTGATCCCGGAGCTGGCACGGTGCAATGCAGCAGGCAGCAGGAAGCGGATCTGCTATCTTGCCATGCGCAGTCTGCGTCTGGCAGTGCTTTACGGGTGCCTGTGCGGAGGGCTTTTATATCTGGGTGCTGAGGGGCTCTGCATGGCCTTTTATCACAACAGCCAGGCAGGAGCGTATCTGCGGCGCTTTGCCATTCTTGCCCCTATGCTGTACTGCGATGCCATTACCGATGCCATGACCAAAGGCCTGGGGCAGCAAAAGGCCTGTGTGCGCCATAACATTGTCACATCCTTTTTAGACATTGTATTTCTCTATCTGCTGCTGCCCAAATACGGCATGGAGGGCTATTTTTTCAGTTTTCTCGTAACCCATCTGCTCAACTTCATGCTGAGCCTTCGCACGCTTCTCAAATTGACCGGCAAGGTGCTCTCGGGGCGCACCATCTTCCTCAGCCTAATGTCGTCAGCTGTCTCCCTGCTGGGCGCTTCCACCCTCTCCTCCCCTGCCGCCGCCTGCATGGCTTACAGCCTGCTGCTTGGCAGCATTCTCTGTTTATTGGGGGTGATCCGTCGGGAGGATCTTCTGTGGCTCAGAGGGCTGGTACGAAAAAAATGACCTGCAAAAGCAGGTCATTTTTACGTGTTGCTATGACAGGACGGCAGGCGCCCCGGATATCTTTTTTACAGCTCCTTCAGCACTTCCAAAAGCAGCTTCCAGGTGCGCTCTGTGGATGCGATTTCCAGCTTTTCACGGCTGGTGTGGATATCGTGCATCTGAGGGCCGAAGGAAATGCAGTCCAGATTCGGCAGCTTTTCACTGAGCAGGCCGCACTCCAAGCCTGCGTGGATTGCCTCCACCTTAGGCTCTGTGCCGTAGAGCTTGCTGTAGACACGGACAAAGGTATCCCGCAGTACGGATTCCTTCTTATACTCCCAGGCGGGATAGTCGCCCTTCTGGGTGTAGGTGCCGTCGTAGAACTTGGTCAGCTCCTTGAGTTTTCCCAGAAGCTCCTCTTTCTCCTGGTTCACGCTGCTGCGCACTGCAAAGGTCAGCCGCAGCTCCCCTTCCTCCAGTACCGCAATTCCCAGATTCAGACTGGTCTGTACCAGGCCTTCAATGTCCTGGCTCCAGGCCTGAACGCCGTTGGGTACTGCATTTAAAAGGGCAATGACCTTGGAGGAGCACTCGGTTGTAAGGGCGTTGCCTCCCAGTGCATCCACATCATCTCCCCTAATAATGGCGTAGGGCTCGTCATACTGCTCCCGGATCTCCTTTTGCAGCGCCTCTGCCACATCGTTGATGCGCTCAATATACATCCCAAGGGCTACCATCGTCACCTGGCAGGAACGGGGAATGGCGTTATCCTTGGCACCGCCGGACAGCTGGGTGATGGAGACCGGCATCAGCTTCTGGATCCGGCTTAGGAATTCACCCATGACCTTATTGGCGTTTGCACGGTTTTTGTGAATCTCCACACCGGAGTGACCGCCCTGGAGACCCTCTACCACAAGCCGGACACAGGGGCCGTAAACCGCACGGCGCTCCACAGGCATGTGAATGGTACTCTTGGCACCGCCGGCACAGGAAACTGTAAAGATACCCTCGTCCTCAGAGTCGATATTAATGAGCTTTCTGCCCTTCAGTCCGGAAAGGTCCACACCAGTGGCACCTTCCATACCGGTTTCCTCATCCACAGTGACAACCACTTCCAGAGGGGGGTGGGGAATGCTCTGATCCGCCAGGAGGGCCAGACAGTAGGCTACCGCAATCCCGTCGTCGCCGCCCAGGGTAGTACCCTTTGCGTACACCACATGCCCGTCGTGCATCACATCCAGGCCCTGGGTCTGCATATCGATGGTGCAGTCCTCATCCTTTTCGCAAACCATGTCCATATGACCCTGCAAAATGACCGGGTCATGGCTTTCATAGCCGCAGGTACCCTCTGCATAGAGAATCACATTGTTGAGTGCATCCTGCTCATAGCGCAGGCCATGGTCCTGTGCAAAGGACACAAGATAATCACTGATCTGCTTTGTATTACCGGAACCATGGGGAATCGAGCAGAGTTTTTCAAAATACGCAAACACAGCCTGGGGCTCCAGGCCTGCCAATTTCTTTGCTTCCATAGTTATGCTCCTTACAAAAATTTCTTTTATCATTTTACCACAGCAGTTACAGAAAGTCCACAGCGCCGCAGGTTGAATCCCTCTATTTTTCCACGGATTTTGAATCTGAAACAAAAAGACCACAGGGATAACCCTGTGGTCAAATGTGCAACTTATCTTACGGAACTAAGCTCAGAGATAATGTCAGCAGAATCCATACCAGTGCAATCCACTTAGTAGCGGAAGCCAGCATTTTGTCCATGCCGCCCTTCTTGGTCTTGCTCATGTAGGAATCGGTATTACCGGCAATCGCACCGGACAAACCTGCTTCCTTACCGGACTGCAGCAGCACAACTACGATCAGCATAACGCTGGCAATCACTTCCAGAACAGTCAAGATAATTCTGAAAACTTCCATTTCGTAACCTCCCTCCGCATACCGCTGGGCGCCCCATGCAGGCAGATAGCGGATCGAATATAGGAATCCGTCAACTCCGGAATCTAACAATCTATGTCATTGTAGCATAGAGAAACCAGAATTGCAAGCGATTTATCGATAATTTTTTACTTTTATTTTGTTACCCAGCTGCCGGTAGCTGCACAGTTGAGGTAAGCATTGATAAAGGGATCCAGCGCACCATCCATAACGGCGTTCACATTGGAGGTCTCGCAGCCGGTACGTGTGTCCTTGACCATGGTATAGGGCATGAACACATAGTTACGGATCTGGCTGCCCCACTCAATCTTCTGCTGGACACCCTTGATGTCGGAAATCTTGTCCAGATGTTCCCGCTCTTTGATCTCCACCAGCTTGGAGCGCAGCATACGCAGACAGGTCTCCTTGTTCTGGAACTGGCTTCGCTCTGTCTGACAGGATACCACAATACCTGTGGCCTTGTGGATCAGTCGAACAGCAGAGCTTGTCTTATTGATGTGCTGACCACCGGCACCGGAGGAGCGGAAAACCTGCATTTCATAATCTTCCGGCTTGATCTCCACATCCTGGCTGTCGTCCTCGATTTCCGGGATCACCTCGATTGCGGCAAAGGAGGTCTGGCGGCGTGCGTTGGCATCAAAGGGAGAGACACGCACCAGACGGTGTACGCCGTTTTCCCCCTTCAAAAAGCCGTAGGCATTCTCACCTTCAATGAGAATATCCGCAGACTTAAGGCCTGCCTCTTCACCTTCCAGGTAGTCCAGGATCTTATAGGTATAGCCGTGAGCCTCAGCCCAACGGGTGTACATACGGTAGAGCATCTGGCACCAGTCCTGCGCCTCGGTACCGCCTGCACCGGCGTGGAAACTCATCAGCGCATTGTTGCCGTCGTAGTGGCCTGTGAGCAGGGTCTGCAGGCGGCAGCGCTCCATGTTTTCCGTCAGAGTCTCGAATCCCTCTTTCAGCTCCGGCAGCATGGAGTCGTCATCTTCCTCCGCTGCCATCTCGCAGATGGTCATAAGGTCATCCCAGGAAGCCTCCATCTGCTCATAGCGCTCAATTTTGCTCTCCACGATCTTTGATTTCACAACGATCTGCTGGCTTTTATCCGGATTGTCCCAAAAACCGGGAGCCTCCTGCATGGCGTGATACCGCTCCAGCTCATTGCGCAGGCCTTCCATATTCAGAGAGTCTGCCAGATTATCCAGAGCAGGCTTGATTTCACCCAGCTTTTGCTTATACGCATCAAATTCAATATTCATGGGTCTGTACCCTCACTTTAAAAAAATTACATTCGTCGGTATATTATATTCTAAATTCCCGGATATGTAAAGGGGAAAATCCCATAAACAGCAAAAAACCAGGCGTTTCTGCCTGGTTTTAGATTATCTCTCGCTGGGGCCACCGTCATCTTCGTCAAAGATCCAGTCGTCCAAATCGATTGCGGGATTCATATTATCCATCATGGTTCTTGCCTCCTCTCGAAACGAAACTTCTTAATAGTATATGATAGCCGAACCAAAAAAAGACTCGAATTCTCTAAAATATAAAAACTTTTTTCTCTCTTTTTTTAGTTGACAGTGGGGTGTTTTTTCGTTACAATGCTAGATGTGCTCTGGAATCAGATCGTCCAGGCTCTTTGGGTTGTATCTAAAAAGCATCCTCTTTGGTATGATATGCGCCTTATACTTTACCGGTGCACAGGGGTATTGTGGCACTTACCGAAAAGAACCGAAGCTGTATATTTGCAACTCATTTTATCTTCATACAATATGCCCCAGTAGCGTAGTGGATAACGCAACCGCCTCCTAAGCGGTAGACCGGAGGTTCGAGTCCTCTCTGGGGTGCCACAGAACACCAAAACGGGTAATCCCCTGTTTTGGTGTTTTTTATTCTGCTTTGCAGCTCCCTCTCATGTGCAAAACACATCGCTTTGCGCCTCCGGGGTACAGCTTGCGCTTTTCCATAGAAGCATCCAAAACTGCGGTGTATCTGCGCCATGCATTTCCGGCTGGTAAATAACGCATTGAAAGGAATGTAACATGTGTTGACGACCACGTGATACATGCACTATTATTTACCATCCAATTGTTAATAGATATTGAATAGTAAATTAACTTGTATTGAATTATTTGAAAATTAGCAGGATTTTTCGTAAATTCGCTGAAAACAATACTCTAAATTTTACTTTTCTGACAAAAGCAAAATTTCTCCTCGATCCACAATAGGGCCTGCCGCAAGGAATATCACTACTGTTTCCACACAGTTTGTCTGTGGCAGATATTGAATTTGCTTGGCCCCGTCGCCATGCCATTGACAAGGACACGCATCTGGGCCGCCGCCTGATCCAAGCCTTTGCGCCTGGGGAGGTTTCCGCCGGGGAGGCCCACGAAATTGGGATTGAGCCTGTTGAAAAATATTGGGTGGCAAGTACGAGTTTGTACTTACCACCCATATTGATAAAGACCATATTCATAACCATCTGATTTTCAATGCAGTCAGCTTTCAAGACCACAAGCACTCCCATTCCGACAAACGCAGTTATCACGAAATCCGCAGAACCAGTGACCGCATATGCAAGGAGCACGGCTTATCTATTATCATCCCAGGCAAGGCGAAGGCCAAAAGCTACATTGCGCATCAATCCGCTCAGTTTGGCACCAGCTGCAAGGCAAAGTTAACAGCTGCCATTGACGGACTGATCCCCGTATGCTCCAGTCTGGATAACACGGTCTCCAGATACGTCAGTTTCGATACTTGATGGTTAATTAAGGATTTATGGCGTTTATT
>RCNI01001349.1_pt1 | contig 13331 bp, 10 predicted proteins | sample 2041151 | NCBI WGS metagenome assembly RCNI01 (sample SAMN09708214, study PRJNA481090) | feces metagenome | isolation source: feces | place: Antarctica: Albino Rookery | reverse complement strand
ATGACAAAGGAGAAGATACCTTTGTCATCTTTTTTTGATAATGAATAGTATATTACGAACAAATAATCAGATAATTGTACACAAATAAAACAATTATAAAATTATTAAAATAAAAACACTTTAAATGCATTGACAAATACGCGCTTGTGTGATACTATTAAATCAATCCAAAAGAGAAAAGAGAAGATGAAATATCTTAGGAACATACATAGATGTTCGAATGGATTAGATGATGATTAAGGAGGAAGGGTCCCATGGACAGCGTGACATCAGTTATTAATCAATATGTTAGTGGTATGGTAAATGGAAGTTCCTGTACAGTAAAGACCTTTACCAGAAGAAGATAGGGAATCCAGTAAATAGAAGAATGAAAAAATTAATCGGAGAGGTTAGAGACTGGATTATATAGTAAGGTTTAACATTTACAAACATATTGAATATAGATACCACATATAGCAAAATTCCCGTATATGTGTAAAGAAACATAGAAAGGATATCAATTTATAGAAAATATGTTTTAGTCATGGGAAGATGACTAAATCTATATTTTATAATATAAGTCGGTACCAGAGACGTAGAGTAGATGGATTTCGTTATGAACCAATTTGTATATTGAAAAAGAGGAGGTTTGATTAGCTCAAGTTAGTTAAACGGACAATAGTCAATAAGCGAAGAGGTAAAGGTCTAACAGGAACGTAAGTCGAAAGATTACCTCCGATATATAAAATTTAGAATGATAAAATTGAATATAAACTAAAATGCATCCTCAGGAAATGGAGGATGCATTTTTGCGTGAGTTAAAATGTTATTGAAAGCTCTGTAATAATTTATTTACATATCAAAAGACAGTAGGAAATGAAAATAAAATGCATTTCATGAATGAAAAAAGCGTTACATATTGAACTATAGAGAATAAAAAAGTATAATGTCCATTAACTGTTGTATTAAATATACACACACGGTATTAAATGATTGAAAGGAAACTTGAAAATGAAATTTGAGATTATATGTGACGGTGCAGCCGATTTAGATATAGAATATACAAAAAAAGAACATGTTACAGTAGTTCCATTTTATGTGACATTTGACGGAGAAAAATATTTAAGAGAAGGAATTGACATATCAATTTCTGAATTTTATGAAACGATGGCGCTGCATGAAAGTTGCTTTCCTAAAACATCAATGCCATCTGTACAGGATTATATCGATGCTTTTGTTCCATTTACTGAAAAGAATATACCAGTATTATGCATTTGTTTAACAAAAAAATTCAGTGGATCTTTGCAGGCAGCTATGAATGCAAAAATGGCTGTAGAAGAAGAGTACAAAAATGCACAAATATATGTTATAGATTCAGAACTTGTAACAGATTTGGAAGGACTTTTTGTAGAAGAAGCAGTTCGTCTTAGAAACATGGGATTGGAACTCAAAGAAGCAGTAACACAACTTGAAAAAATCAGAAACACAGGACATATTTTCTTTACAACAAAAGATTTGAAATATCTACAGCATGGTGGTCGCATTGGTAAGGCAGCAAGTGTGGCTGGAAGTATGCTTAACATCAAGCCGATCCTTCATTTTTACAATGGAGAATTGGGATCGGCAGATATCTGTAGAGGAAGAAAAAAATCTTTACAAAAAGTAATTGAAAAGTTTATATCATATTTGAAGGAAGAAAAGATAAATTTAAAAGAATACCTTCTTGCAACAGGGATTGGAATTGAGATTCCGGAGTATGAAATGTTTCTTGAGACATTGATGAAACGCTTAAGAGAAGAAGGTTTTGAACCAGAAACTTACCAAAAGATGCAGATTGGCTCTACGATTGGGGTACATACAGGACCATATCCTGTAGGACTTGGGATTCTCAAAAAATGTGAAATATAACAGCTAAGGAGAGAAAAATGAGAAAGAAAAGGCTGCTATTATGTATGCTTATGATAGGGATTCTTATGTGTAACTGCTTTACAGTTATGGCGGAAGAAGTGGAAAACCCATATGAAAAAATGAAAGCAGATTCATATGCTACACCAATTGATACAAATCAGATCAATGACTGGCCACAGGCACTGCCAGTTTATGCAGATGCTGCTATTGTGATGGATATAAAAAGTGGTGCAATTTTATTTGGAAAAAAAATCAAAGAAAAACACTATCCTGCAAGTATTACAAAATTATTGACAGTTCTTATTACTTTAGAAAATGCATCACTTACAGATAAAGTAGAGTTTACAGAAGATAGCGTATCTTTTCTTAATTTTGATGATGCACACATAGGTATGCGTCCAGGTGAAATTATCAGCATGGAGGATGCATTGTATGCAGTTTTGTTTGCATCGGCAAATGAAGTTTCTCATGCAGTGGCAGAAAGCGTAGGAAAACAATATTTCGGTGGCAATTATGATACGTTTATTGAGAGAATGAACACGCGCAGTAAGGAGCTGGGATGTATAAATTCACATTGGACAAATTCCTATGGGCTTCACGATAATGAACATTATACATGTGCATACGATATGGCAAAGATTGCTTCTGCAATTTCTTCATATGATATTTTTAGAAATATGATGAAAAAAAGTGAACATAAAATAGGAGTTACAAACCTGGTAAATGAAGAAAGAGTTTTTCAGCAGCTACATAAGGTTCTCAATCCATATAGTGAATATTATAGTGAAAATTGTATAGGTGGTAAAACCGGATATACAGAAGAAGCAATGAATACACTGGTAACAATGGAAGAAAAAAATGACATGCAGCTTGTGGCAGTGGTGCTTCATGATTATGGGGCAGAAACATATAAAGATACACAGAAAATATTGGAGTATGGATTTGAAAATTTCAAAAAAGTTCCTATTGCAGACCAAGTAGATCCTAAAAAAATTGAAAAATTGAAAGATTCCGATGCAAGTCTTATTCTTCCTAAAGATTTAGAACTTTCAAAAATTAAACAAGAAATTGTTCTTACAGATAAAGCAATTCGAGCAGGACAACTTGTTTATACATATGAAGGTCATGAGATGGGTAGATTTGATGTTATAATGACGGAAGAGGGGTATAGTTCTTTGACCGGCCATACTAAAAAGAATACAGTAGCAAAAGAAAATACAAAAAAAACGGAAAAAGAAGAATCAGAGCATGAAAATCTGATGAAAGTAGAAATTGTATTTTTTGCTTTAATGTTAGTCATTGTGATTATGGTTTTGATCAAGATTATTTTAATTATAAAAAGAAGAAGGTGTCAGTCAAGATCCAGGAGATAAGCACGTTAATGCATAAAAGACCTTGACTATTATGGGAATTATCTTTATAATACATCTGTACAGATTTATTATGAAAAGACGCTGACGAAGACAGTAGGTCATATCTGAAAGGCTAAGCGAACTGGGGAGGGTGTAAGACCAGTGCGAGTAGGATATTTCTGAAGATCACTTCTGAGTTGCAGCACTTGAACCGAAAAGAAGTAAAGGCTGACGGTGTTCCGCCGTTAAAGGAACGCATATGCAGGAGAAAGATCCTAAGTATGTAGTAACAGGTGGTTATGTGAGTTTTAAGCTCTTGTCCTATTACAGGACAAGAGCTTTTCTTTTTATAAGTCAAAAGATTCAAAAAAAGAATCTTCCAAAATCTGATAAATATTAAAATTATAGAAAGGAAATAAAAAAGATGTACAAAAAAGTAACGACAGACATGAACTTTGTTGAACGAGAAAAAGAAATTGAAAAATTTTGGGCCGATCATGAAATCTTTCAGAAGAGTATGGATGAAAGAAAAGGGTGTCCGGAATATACATTTTACGATGGACCTCCGACAGCAAATGGTAAACCACATATTGGTCATGTGCTGACACGAGTAATTAAGGATATGATTCCAAGATATCGTACAATGAAAGGATATATGATTCCAAGAAAAGCCGGATGGGATACACATGGTCTTCCAGTAGAACTTGAAGTAGAAAAACTTTTAGGGCTGGATGGAAAAGATCAGATTGAAGAATATGGTCTTGAGCCATTTATCGATAAATGTAAAGAAAGTGTCTGGAAATACAAAGGAATGTGGGAAGATTTTTCAAGCACAGTTGGATTCTGGGCTGATATGGAACACCCATATGTAACATATGACAATAACTTTATTGAGTCTGAATGGTGGGCATTAAAACAAATTTGGGATAAAGGTCTTCTTTACAAAGGATTTAAGATTGTTCCATATTGCCCACGTTGTGGAACACCTCTTTCTGCCCAGGAAGTGGCACAGGGATACAAAGATGTAAAAGAACGTTCTGCAATCGTTCGTTTTAAAGTTGTGGGTGAAGATGCATATTTCCTTGCATGGACAACAACACCATGGACTCTTCCATCTAACCTTGCACTTTGTGTAAATCCGGAAGAAAGTTATGTGAAAGTAAAAGCAAATGATGGTTATGTTTATTATATGGCAGAAGCATTGCTAGATACTGTACTTGGAAAACTTGCTACAGAAGATGCACCAGCTTATGAGATCCTGGAACATTATGTAGGAAAAGATTTGGAATATAAAGAATATGAGCCATTGTATCAGTGTGCTGCAGATTTAGCAGAAAAACAACATAAGAAAGCATTCTTTGTTACATGTGATTCTTATGTAACACTTACAGATGGTACAGGTGTTGTTCATATTGCACCGGCATTCGGTGAAGATGATGCCAATGTTGGAAGAAATTATGGACTTCCATTTGTACAACTTGTAGATGAAAAAGGTAACATGGCACCAGAGACACCATTTGGTGGTGTATTTGTAAAGAAAGCAGATCCACTTGTATTAACTGATCTGGAAGAGAGAAAACTTCTTTTTGATGCACCAAAATTTGAACATAGTTACCCACACTGCTGGAGATGTGATACTCCACTTATCTACTATGCAAGAGAATCATGGTTCATTAAAATGACAGATGTCAAAGAAGATCTTATTGCAAATAACAATACAATCAATTGGATCCCAGAAACAATAGGTAAAGGACGTTTTGGTGATTGGCTTGAAAATGTTCAGGATTGGGGAATCAGTCGTAATCGTTACTGGGGAACTCCACTTAATATCTGGGAATGCGAATGTGGACACCAACATTCTGTCGGAAGCATTGCAGAATTAAAAGAAATGTCTGATAATTGTCCAGATGACATTGAACTTCACCGTCCATACATTGATGAAGTTACATTAAGATGTCCAAAATGTGGAAAACCAATGCACAGAGTACCAGAGGTTATTGACTGTTGGTTTGACAGTGGATCTATGCCATTTGCACAGCATCATTATCCATTTGAAAATCAGGATTTGTTCGAGCATCAGTTCCCGGCTGACTTTATTTCAGAGGCTGTTGACCAGACAAGGGGATGGTTCTATTCACTTCTTGCAATTTCGACACTTCTGTTTAACAAAGCACCATATAAGAATGTTATCGTTTTAGGTCATGTTCAAGATGAAAACGGACAGAAGATGAGTAAGTCGAAAGGTAATGCGGTTGATCCGTTTGATGCACTTAATGAGTATGGTGCTGATGCGATCCGTTGGTATTTCTATATCAATAGTGCTCCATGGCTTCCAAATCGTTTTCATGGAAAGGCTGTTGTTGAAGGCCAGAGAAAATTTATGGGCACACTGTGGAATACGTACGCATTTTTTGTCCTTTATGCGAATATTGATAACTTTGATGCAACAAAATACAGCCTGGATTATGACAAACTTCCAGTAATGGATAAATGGCTGCTTTCTAAGCTGAACACACTTATTAAGACAGTTGATAATAATCTTGCAAATTATAGAATCCCAGAAAGTGCAAGAGCTCTTCAGGATTTTGTAGATGATATGAGTAACTGGTATGTAAGAAGAAGCCGTGAAAGATTCTGGGCAAAAGGAATGGAACAAGATAAGATTAATGCATACATGACTCTTTACACAGCACTTGTTACTGTCAGCAAAGTAGCAGCGCCAATGATTCCGTTCATGACAGAAGAAATTTATCAGAACCTTGTGTGCAGCATTGATAATACAGCAAAAGAAAGTATTCATTTATGTGATTTCCCAGTAGCAAATGAAGAATACATTGACACAGAGCTTGAAGAAAACATGGAAAATGTTCTGAAACTTGTTGTTATGGGGCGTGCATGCCGTAATACAGCAAATATCAAGAACCGTCAGCCAATTGGACAGATGTTTGTAAAAGCTGGCTTTGATCTTCCTGATTTCTACAAAGAAATTGTTGCAGAAGAATTGAATGTTAAGAATGTTAAATTCACAGAAGATGTAAGAGACTTCACGTCTTATAGCTTTAAACCACAGATGAGAACAGTGGGACCAAAATATGGCAAATTACTTGGCGGTATCAAAAATGCTTTAAATAGTGTAGATGGAAATGCAGCAATGGATGAGTTGACAGCAGAAGGATCACTTAAGCTTGATGTAAATGGACAGGAAATAACATTGTTTAAAGAAGATCTGCTTATCGATACAGCTCAGATTGAAGGATATGTATCTGAAGATGATAATGGAATTACCGTTGTTCTGGATACAAACCTCACAGAAGAATTGTTAGAGGAAGGTATGGTCAGAGAACTGATCAGCAAAATACAGACAATGAGAAAAGAAGCTGATTTTGAAGTAATGGATAAGATCAGCGTAACATATTGCGGAAGTGAAAAAGTTGAGGATATTTTTGCAAGATTCGGTGAAGAAATTGCAAAAGAAGTTCTTGCAGAAAGTGTTATGAAAGCAGAACCAGCTGGATATGTAAAAGACTGGAAGATTAATGGTGAAGCTGTTTCAATGGGTGTGAAAAAAGAAGGGAAGTAATAAATTATGTCTAATAAGCAATTTGACAAGGATGCCTTTAAGGAAAGAGTTAAGGATTATGTAAAAGTGCTGTATCGTAAAAAAATCAATGAAGCTACACCACAGCAGATTTTTCAGACAGTATCTTACGCAGTAAAAGATATCATCATTGATGACTGGCTTGCTACAGAAGCAGAGTACAGAAAACAAGATGCAAAGACGGTCTACTACATGTCTATGGAATTCTTAATGGGTCGTGCGCTTGGTAATAATCTTATTAACATCACTGCTTATAAAGAAGTTAAAGAAGCATTAGCGGAACTTGATATTGACTTGAATCTTATTGAAGACCAGGAGCCGGATGCGGCTCTTGGTAATGGTGGTCTGGGACGTCTGGCAGCATGTTTTCTGGATTCACTCGCAACCTTAAATTATCCTGCTTATGGATGTGGTATACGTTACCGTTATGGTATGTTTAAACAGAAAATTGAAAATGGTTATCAAATTGAAACACCGGATGACTGGTTAAAAGAAGGAAATCCATTTGAGATCAGAAGAAGTGAGTACGCAAAAGAAGTTCGTTTTGGTGGATCAATTCGTTTTGAAAGAGATCCTGAGACGGGCAAGGAAAACTTTATTCAGGAAAATTATGATTCGGTTCTTGCAATCCCATATGATATGCCAGTTGTGGGATATGGAAATCATGTGGTTAATACACTTCGTATCTGGGATGCACAGCCGATCAGTAATTTTTCATTGGAATCATTTGACAAAGGTGATTATCACAAAGCAGTAGAGCAGGAAAACCTTGCAAAGACTATAGTAGATGTACTTTATCCAAATGACAATCATTACGCAGGTAAAGAGCTTCGTCTGAAACAGCAGTATTTCTTTATTTCTGCAAGTCTTCAGACAATCATTGAAAAATACAAAAGGGACCACGATGATATCAGAAAACTTCACGAAAAAGTGGTCATTCAGATGAACGATACGCATCCAACAGTTGCAGTTCCGGAACTTATGAGACTCTTGATCGATCAGGAAGGATTAAGCTGGGAAGATGCCTGGGATGTTACAACAAAAACATGTGCATATACAAACCATACGATTATGTCAGAAGCATTGGAGAAATGGCCAATTGACTTATTCTCAAGATTACTTCCTAGAATCTACCAGATTGTTCAGGAAATTGATCGTCGTTTTATTGAAAAGGTGCGTGCACAGTACCCTGGAAACGAAGAAAAAGTACACAAGATGTCAATTTTAAGAGATAATCAGGTGCGCATGGCTCATATGGCTATTATTGCGGGCTTTTCAGTAAATGGTGTTGCAAAGCTTCATACAGAAATTTTAAAACATCAGGAACTGAAAGATTTTTATGAAATGATGCCAGAAAAATTTAACAATAAGACAAATGGTATCACACAGAGACGATTCCTCCTTCATGGAAATCCATTACTTTCTGAATGGATTACAAATCTTATCGGAGACGGATGGATTAAGGATCTGTCACAGCTTTCAAAACTTAAATCTTATATTGATGATGAAAAGTATAGAAGAGAATTTATGCAGATCAAATACCAAAATAAAGTGCGTCTTGCAAAATATATTAAAGAACACAATGGTATTGATGTTGATCCTAATTCAATTTTTGATGTTCAGGTTAAACGCCTCCACGAATACAAACGCCAGTTACTTAATATTCTTCATATTATGTACCTGTATAATCAGATTAAAGAACATCCAGAGATGTCTTTTTATCCTAGAACATTTATCTTTGGCGCAAAAGCAGCAGCAGGATATTTAAGAGCAAAAGAAACAATCAAACTGATCAACTCGGTTGCAGATGTTGTCAATAATGACAGAAGCATTAATGGAAAGATTAAAGTTGTATTTATTGAGGACTACAGAGTATCTAATGCAGAATTATTATTTGCCGCAGCTGATGTAAGCGAACAGATTTCTACAGCTTCTAAAGAAGCATCTGGTACAGGAAATATGAAATTTATGCTTAATGGCGCTCCTACTCTTGGTACAATGGATGGAGCTAATGTTGAAATTGTAGAAGAAGTAGGTGAAGAAAATGCATTCATCTTTGGATTAAGTTCTCAGGAAGTTATCAACTATGAAAATCATGGTGGATATAATCCTGTTGATATTTATTTCAATGATTGGGAACTTAAGAGAGTTGTTGATCAGCTTATGGACGGTACCTATGCAAATGGCAGACATGACATGTATCAGAATTTATATAACTCGCTGTTAAATACACAGTGTACAGACCGTGCAGATACTTACTTTATCTTGAAAGATTTCAGATCTTATGCAGAAGCACAACGTCGTGTAGAAGAAGCATATCGTGATGAACAAAGATGGTCTAGAATGGCAATGATGAATACTGCATGCTGTGGTAAATTCTCATCTGACAGAACAATTGAAGAATATGTAGATGATATTTGGAAACTGAAAAAAGTTGAGATACCGGAAACAGTAGAAGATTAGTCTTAAATCGAATTTTTTTAAAAATCCTTCATATAATTAAATATGGAGGATTTTTTATGTTTAAATATAGAATAGGACAAGTACTTAAAACAATAACATCTTTTGCCATTATATTAGTGCTTTTACCATATCTCATTACAATATTTTTAAATGGTGATAAAATTAAAAAAATTACGAAGGATGAGTTCCAGCTTGTAAAAGTTTGTAGTGCACAAGGCACAGAAAATGTCGTGGAAGAAATTCCATGGGAAACATATTTTATTGGAATACTCGCAAAACAGATTCCAGAGACCTATGAAAAAGAGGCATTAAAAGCACAGGCAGTAATATTAAGAACAAAACTCTATAAGGAGTTAGAGATGAAAGATGAAATTGTATTCACTGAAGATTTTCTTTCGGAACAAGAAATGGAAAAGAAATGGGGATTGACCGATTATTCATATTACTATGAAAAATATTTACAGGCGATGAAGGAAACAGAAACAAAGGTGCTTATGTATGAAGAAGAATATGCAGAAGTTCCATTTCATCAGTCTAGCAATGGAAAGACAAGAACAGGAAAGGAAGTATTAGAAAATGGAAAATACGATTATTTGGTAGGTGTAGAATGCCCAAAAGATAAAAATATACAAAACTGGAAGCATGTATATGATATAGAGTATTCAGAAGTGCAAGAAAAATGTAGAGATTTTCTTGTTGCAGTAGATAAAAAGAAAAGAAAAGAAACATTGAAATATGAAGATATAAAAATCGGAGAGTGTGATTCGTCTGGATATGTGAAAACAATAAAAATTAAAGATACGTTATGTTCCGGAGAGCAATTTAGAAAGGCGCTATCTTTGGCATCTGGATGTATGTCCATAGAAGATCACAATGGAAGATTAAGAATCCGGACGAGAGGAAATGGGCATGGTCTTGGTATGAGTCAATGGACTGCAAATGAAATGGCAAAAGAAGGAAAAAACTATGAAGAGATACTTCAATATTTCTTTTCAGGAACAACTTTATCAAATGCAGAAGAAATAAATTTTAAATTGGAATAAACTGTATCATATCTGGCAAAGCTATAGCCAGAGGTGATAAATATGAATAATAAAGAAACATCTTCTTTAAAAGGAAAAAGTGCAGCTATTGGAATGTTGCTATGTTTTGCTGCTGTCATCGTGATGGTGGGGGCATTTACTGTTAACAATTCTAAGAAACAGGCACAGGAAGAGCTTGCAAAGATTGAAGAAGAAAAAAAGATTATTACAAAGGAAGAGATAGAAGAAGCATCAGCTGAAAAGATCAAGTTACCAGAAGTAGAAAAACATGCAGAAGAAAAGATTGTTGAGGAACAGGCAGATAAAACAATAGAATCAGCAGCGCCTACGCTATGGTTCGATGAGAATAGTACAATTTCATGGCCAGCAAGTGGGGCGACTTTAATTGGGTATAGTATGGATAAGACAGTATATTTTCCAACTTTGGAACAATATAAATATAATCCTGGTATTGTAATCGAAGGAAAAGTCGGTGAACCAATTAAAGCGGCTGCTCCTGGTACAGTAAAGGAAATTGCGGACTATCCTCAGACAGGAACCACCGTAACTTTGGATATGGGAAATGGATATACTACTTTATATGGACAGTTGAAAGATGTTTCAGTAAAGATGGGAGATTATGTGAACACAGATGAGAATATCGGTTGTTTAAATGAGCCTACAAAATATTATGCAGTAGATGGTCCTAATTTATATTTTGAAATAAGAAAAAATGGGGAACCCGTAAATCCGTTGGATTTTATGGAGTAGAAAACCGAAAAGGATTCTGATAATGTCAGAGTCCTTTTTTAGCGTATGTTGAATTCAATAGATGATAAATTGATAATGTGATATGATGGTTATAACATATAACATGAATGACAGAGGCTTAAATATGAACTATACATATATTTTACAGTGTAAGGATGATACGTTTTACACAGGATGGACAAATAATCTTGAAAAACGAATAAAGGATCATAATGATGGAAAAGGAGCTAAGTACACGAAAGCAAGACGACCAGTGAAACTTGTGTATTATGAGACGTACGAGACAAAAAAACAGGCAATGAAAAGAGAATATGAAATTAAACAATTGTCGAGAAAAGAAAAAATAGTCCTTATTCATAAAAACAAGGTGTCCGAATAAAAATTCAGACACCTATTATAGTTAAAATTAATAATTTTCAGCTTTTCTTTCAAAATAAGCACGTGGGTGAGCACATACTGGACAGATTTCAGGAGCTTCTTCTGTCATTGAAATATAACCGCAATTTCCACATTTCCATCCGAGAGGAGCTTCTCCTTTGAAAGTTGTACCATTTTTATAATTTTCCAAAAGTTTTTTGTAGCGTTTTTCGTGAGCAGCTTCTACAAGAGCAACTCCACGGAATTTAGCAGCAAGTTCTTCAAAACCTTCTTCTTCGGCTTCTTTGGCCATGCGTTCATACATATCTGTCCATTCGAAGTTTTCTCCGTTAGCCGCATCTTCTAGGTTCTCTTCCACATTACCAATTCCGTGGAATTCTTTAAACCATAATTTTGCATGTTCCTTTTCTTGTTCTGCAGTTTCAAGGAAGATATTTGCCATTTGCACAAAACCTGCTTTTTTTGCAGCTGATGCATAATAAGTGTATTTATTACGTGCCTGTGATTCGCCGGAAAAAGCTTCCATAAGATTTTTTTCTGTTTTTGTTCCTGTATACTTAGACATATAAAATCCCTCCGTTAGAAATTGAGGCAGAATTCAATCTGCCTCAATGATAAAGTTAATGTTTATAAATCAAATTAACCAAAGTATCTCTTAAGAAGTCCCTCAAATGCTTTTCCATGACGAGCTTCATCTTTTGCCATTTCATGAACTGTATCGTGGATAGCATCAAGATTAGCTGCTTTAGCACGTTTAGCAAGGTCAAATTTACCAGCTGTAGCACCATTTTCAGCATCAACTCTCATCTCGAGGTTTTTCTTTGTGCTGTCAGTTACAACTTCACCTAATAATTCAGCGAATTTAGCAGCATGTTCAGCTTCTTCGTAAGCAGCTTTTTCCCAGTAAAGTCCAATTTCTGGATAGCCTTCTCTGTGTGCAACTCTTGCCATTGCAAGGTACATACCAACTTCTGAACATTCACCTTCAAAGTTAGCTCTTAAATCAGCAAGGATATCTTCGCTTACGCCCTGAGCAACACCTACAACGTGTTCAGCAGCCCATTCTCTTTCGCCAACCTGCTCTTTGAATTTATCTGCTGGTGCCTTACAAATTGGACATTCTGCTGGTGCAGCATTTCCTTCATAAACATATCCACATACTGTACATACAAATTTTTTCATAATCAAATTCTCCTTTTCTTTCTTAAATAATAGTATTGTTTGTCCGCCGATATTTTATCACTACCAGCGAAATTTATTTTTTAATGCCGGATATCAATTTTAACTTTTGACTGGCATTAATCACATATTAAACACATTCTGAAATCTTTTGAGATTCCCTGATACAGTTTCCGCATTTCCCCATAAAGATAGTAGTACTGGATTCGATAATACCATCAAATGAATCGGAAACAGAATTATTAATCTGTTCGACACTATTTACATCCATATCTAAATCATAAATCTTTCCACAACAAGTGCAAAAGAAATGATTATGTGGTTTGACATTTCCATCAAATCGATCACCGCCGTCTGGTGAAGGAATTTTAATGATCTCACCAAGATCAGTCAGCAGGTTCAAATTTCGATATACGGTTCCAAGACTTATATTAGGAAATTCCTTCTTAACATGGATATAAACCGTATCTGCAGTCGGATGTTCTGTTGTTTTAGACAGATAGTTTTTTATTGATTCGCGTTGCCGACTATATTTTAACACTGCTAATGGTTCCTCCTTTCTATTTTTCAAAAACAATAATAGGAATCATTACTGTAATTAGAATATAATATATTTTTTTACGATTGTCAATACTGTTTTTAAAATAATTTTTTAATTTTTTATGAGAAATATTATGTGCT
>RCNI01003157.1_pt1 | contig 13332 bp, 13 predicted proteins | sample 2041151 | NCBI WGS metagenome assembly RCNI01 (sample SAMN09708214, study PRJNA481090) | feces metagenome | isolation source: feces | place: Antarctica: Albino Rookery | reverse complement strand
GTTGAGCTCTTCCAATGCTGCTTCCGGTTCCTCTCTCAATCGTACCAGCAACTGGTATGCCTCCACTTCTGTCAGATGATAGGTTTCCACCAGTTTTTCTGCTGTATACCCTTGTTCCGTTACCTTGTTTCCACGTTTCTGTTCCATTACGTGGTGGCGTTGAAAATTCCGGAATTCATCAAAGATATCTGCATATTTGGAAAACTGGGCAACCACGTTTGCGGCATGGTCCTCTGAATACCCATATACACGCTGTATAAAGCGCCGCATTAAGTCACTATCCGTACTTACATGTGCTGCCGCAGCCATCTTTATATCAAATCTCTCTTTTATGTATTCTACCAGACTATCTTCATCTTCCCGTTCTTCTGTATGCCAAATGCGTCCTATATCATCATCTTCTGTTATAAAAAAGATATACTTTTCATTTTTGTGCACTACCCCCCAGCGATTAGGCATTACAAACCACTGGCCATTCTTCTGAAGTCCCCATTCGTTCACATCTTCCACGTCTATGTAATGTGGCAGTGCATTTTTTAATGGTTCTTGTTCCAGCTCTTTTCTATATTCATCTAATTTCATAACGTTCTCCTTGCTTTCTATGGTGATTTTCTAATCATCCTTTATCATTATGCGCAAGTCTAAGTGTGAATATATTATACTGGAGGATTTTAGCGTGGACAAGTACATTTATGACGAGAATAATGGTCTGTGGTACGAATGGAAGGGAGGACTTACTACACTCATTTTTCAATGTTCTCCAACACAAGCGCACACACTGCCCCACGCAGCACAAACAGACAGGAGGCGGAGCATATTTGCTCCGCCTCCTGTGTTGTATTAAAAATTTACGGTTTTCAATCGGATAACCTTGCAGGCATAATCCTGCGGGGACCGGATTATCCAACAAGGACACATCCATTATGGCATATATCCGGTCTGGTACATAGGTGTAAGTATCCAATGTTAATCCTGCTGAGTAATCTCACAGCGTATCGGACACCACTTTTACATCAATGCTGCTTTGCAGATAGTTTTTGTGGGGAAAAATCAGTTTGCCTGAATCCAACGCTATGTGAATCAGAGAGGAAAATTATTGCAGATGATTAAAACTACTGCGTATGCGAATGTAAAGCATACCGCCAAGATGCCTGTAATGATGGGTGCAGTGTATAAGCCTGCTTTAACGGTCGCTTTGGAGTAATCCTCGTTGCTGTACATAATGCGGATTTTCTTTCCTACTTTCATCGTAGAGGAATAGTAGTCTGCGAAAAATTCATAGGTTCTTCCATTCACTGCGTAGGCAATGATTGGGGTACGGCCGTTGCTCCATTCAGGAGATGCGCCTAAGTGCCGTGGGGGATGCTCAAACCGGACAATTGTTCCGATACATTCATGATAGTTTTTCAGTTTGCGGGAGCTGTTTGCAATCAGGCGTGCGGTAACAGCATACAGGATAATCGGAACGATAATGATTGATTTCAGGAGTATCTCCATCAAGTTTTTCCTCCTTTGTGGATGAACTGGGAATACACATACGAAGACAGACCATAGGTTTCCATATCTACACTGCTCAAATCCTCACCAATAAAAATATTGAGACAGACACCGTAGAGGTACACTTTTCTTGACGATTCGTCAGTTTTTACACACGCAAAGTAACAAAAAATAAAACACTGACCAGTCTTATTACGAGCACTATCTTTACAATCGTTTTTTCAGTTTTTATGTCAGACAGAATTTCAACATTGCGCTTCCGACAATACCGTAATGCAAACCTGTGGATTTGGTTACATCGTACCATTGGCAATACCGGAAGTCAACAAGCTGTTGGATTACTTCTTATCTGGAAATACGGGGTGCTGATGATGTGCGATTACCGTAGTAAGACAGTTTATGGTGCTATTCACACAAAAGCAGGAGCGTTACGCTTCAGCTTCTGTTCTTGTATTCGTTGGGCGGGCATTCTCAATTTTCTGATACTGTTTTACCACTTAGCCTCGCATTTTCTTCATTGCAACAACCCGCCATCTGTGTTATTCTGTACCGAGTTTAAACCATTTTGAGGGGGACTTATTGTGCTGAAAAAAGTCTGCACGTGGTTGCACGGAGAAAAAGTGCTCTGTATTGCTGCAGGATGTGCTGTGGTCACCATGCTCCTGGTGCCACCGGACAATGCCTATTCTGGATATATTGACCTTCGTGTCTTATGCCTTTTACTATGTTTGATGGCGGTAGTGGCAGGATTCCAGCGCTGCGGCGCATTTCAGTGGCTGGCTGTTGTTCTTCTTCGGCACAGCAGTGGGGGTAGGGTATTAGGTGTCACCTTGGTGCTGTTACCGTTCTTCACTGCCATGCTGGTGACCAACGATGTATCGCTACTAACCTTCGTTCCATTCACTCTTCTGCTGTTGGAACAAATCGGGTGTCAAAAATCTGTGATTCCCATTTTGGTTTTGCAAACCATTGCTGCCAACTTGGGCAGTATGGCTACTCCGGTGGGCAATCCGCAAAACCTATTTCTGTACGCTACCTATGAGCTTTCTGCTGAATCGTTTTTTTCTGCTATGGTTCCGCTGACAATCATTAGTTTGGTCTGTCTTGCAGCGGCTGCTGTGCCGGTATTGCCTAAGCAGCTGCCAACACCGGAATTGGAAGGGCATATCGGGTCTCCAAAGCAGCTCATGGTGTATGCAGTTTTGTTTGTCCTGTGTCTTTTTACGGTCTTTCGTGTGGTTCCTTACGGAATTACCACAGTTTTAGTCCTTCTGATTATTGGATTTATGGACCGTCGTGTACTGGCAGGTGTGGATTATGCACTGCTGGCTACTTTTGTCTGTTTCTTCATTGTTTCCGGAAATCTTGGCCGTATTGAGGCAGTACAAGACTTTTTACAGACGCTCTTGGCAAAAAACACACTGCTTACCGCTGTGGGTGCAAGCCAAATTATCAGCAATGTTCCAGCGGCTGTTCTGCTGTCCACATTCACGGATGCCTGGAAGCCACTGCTGGAGGGCGTCAACATTGGTGGACTTGGAACCCCGATTGCTTCTCTTGCTAGCCTGATTACTTTAAAATTGTATCTGGCTTGGCCTGAAGCCAAGGCTGGACGATTTTTGATTATATTTACTTTGGCGAATGTGGCAGGACTTATCCTTTTACTGACGGTCGCTATGGTGTAAAGCAAAATATAAAGCAGCCCTCTGGCATCTTTGCCAGAGGGCTGCTTTATGTCTAAATATGAGAATTATTGATAGGTGACACAATTTTTCCCGTTGCGTTTGCTTTCATACATAAGACTGTCGGCTCGTTCGATTAGAGTTTGGATAGTGTCCTCGGGACAAATGGTCGTGATTCCCACAGACACCGTGCTGTGAATAGTGTTTCCATTTTTTATCGCTTCGGTATTTTCGACTAGAAAACGGAATCGTTCAGCGATATTTTGAATCTCAGAGGGAGTAGAGATACAGAAAACGCCCACAAATTCTTCACCACCCCAACGGCCTACAAAATCATCGCTGCGAATGTTACAGCTGAGACTGGTGGCAATGTTTTTTAATACCATATCCCCGGCGTCATGACCGTAGGTATTGTTGATTTGACTAAAATTGTCGATGTCTGCAAACAGAACAGCAAAGCTTCGACCAAAACGCTGATACTCTTCAAATCGATAGGAGAGAAAACTTTCCAGATAGCGGCGATTGGGCAATGCCGTCAGTCCATCGTACATAGCACTATTGGACAGGGTTTCAATTAAATCATCCTCAAATACAGTGGGAGAATCCTTGGTAAAGACCTCCACTGCACCGGCTATTTCTTCACCTTGACGGATGGGAAAGATATTTACGCGAATGGGAATTCGATAGCCATCACGATGACGAACCAAGACCCGATCTTGTCGCTGTTTTCCATCTGCCAAAGTGGCAAAGAGAGGGCAACCAACGGTACACAGAGGTTTTCCATTTTTGTCGATATGATTAAGACCGCTGTTTTGGCAGCATTTGCCCACAATTTCTTCCTCTTTATAGCCGGTGATTTGCTCCGCAGCACGGTTCCAAAACTGAATATTTTGCGATTTGTCCACAAAGTAAATTCCGTCTTGAAGCTGATTGAGAATATCTAAGTAAAATTGCGCCGATTTCACAATATTTCTCCTTAATAAGAAATGAATTAACTTATATTCTATCATATTGTGCAATTCGTTCCAATAAAAATAGAAATATTTGCATTATAAAGAATTTGTTCTCAAATGATGCACAAATGATGCAGCTTTGCTACTGAGACGATGCATGACAGCTGTACATTAAAGTCACAACATAGCAGGAAAAGAGGCAGACTTAAGATGAATGCAGCAAAAGTGTATTATCAGCCAACACAATATAATCATTCTGGTGCATCTATCCCAAATGCACGAGAGTATGCTAAAGCAAAGATTAGAAAACAGCAAAGACGCAGAAAGCGTTGTAAAAGAATAATGCGATTAATGATTGGCTGCGCAGCTACTGGCTTATTTGTTTTTTCGTTTAGCAGTATGTTTTTAGGGACTGAAGACAGTTTTCTAAGTGCTAAACCGGAACAGAACATATCCAGCCAAAGTTTTTCAGAGTTAGAGACTGAAGATAGTTTTCTAAGTGTTAAACCGGAACAGAACATATCCAACCAAAGTTTTTCAGAGTTAGAGACTGAAGACAGTTCTTCAAGCACTAAACCGGAACAGAGCATATCCGACCAATGTTTTTCTGAGAATGAGTTCATCATGGAGACTGCGGATCAGTTGATTGATGAAATTACTCATGATGGGATGACCAAAAAGCAAAAGGTGAATGCCGTTTATGCATGGCTTCGCATGAACTGCAGCTATGGAGGTCATGTAGACAGAGGTGACTATTTACAGGCCGCTTATTCCATGCTGACAGAAAAACGAGGCGACTGCTATAGCTATTTTGCTGCTTCAAAGTTGCTGTTTGAACGAATGGGCATTGATAATTTGGATGTTCAGAAAGTCAAAAAGAATGCAAAAGATAGCAATCATTACTGGAATATGGTCAGCCTTGACGACGGGAAAACATGGTATCACTTCGATGCTACACCTCGTTTAGGCAATGGGGACGATTTCTGCATGGTGACGGACGCATTTTTGGATGCGTATTCTAAGGCACATAATAACAGCCATAACCGTGACAAGTCACTGTATCCTGCAACTCCGGTGAAGTGAATATGGAAGAAATACAGAAACATACGCTGGGAGTTATTGGTGGACTTGGACCCATTGCAACGGCATATTTTATGGAACTTGTTACACAAATGACCGAGGCAACGACAGATCAGGAACATCTGGATATGATTTTATACAGCTGTCCTTCTATTCCGGACCGTACAGAGTTTATTCTGAATCACCAAAAACCGAATCCATTACCGGCACTGATTTCCGTTGGCAATCGTTTGGCAGAGCAGGGCGCTGACCAAATTGCGATTCCCTGCATGACGGCCCACTATTTTTATGAGGAACTGTCTACTGGAATAAAAGTGCCTGTAATTCATGCAATTCAGGAAACCGTTTCTCATCTAAAAAAGAGCGGGGTGACCACCGCCGGAATTATGGCTACGGATGGCACGATTCGTGCTTTTTCAGCAAGAGCTGAATAGGCAGGGGATAAAAGCGGTTATTCCGTCGCCCGATGGGCAAAAAAATGTAATGCATCTGATTTATCAGAATATCAAAGCTAATCGTCCTGCAGAGATGGAACGTTTCTTGTCGGTAGGAAATGAACTGCGGGAAAACGGTGCAGAGACAATCATTCTTGGCTGCACAGAATTGTCACTGATTAAGCGAGAGAATGATATTGGGCATGGGTATATTGATGCGATGGAAGTTCTTGCACAGCAAGCGATTATCCGCTGTGGCGGTCAGCTGAAAGAGAACTATGTTTCTCTTATCACTTAAGTAGCATGGGGTGAATTTATGAGGACGAATGTTTTAGAGTATCTCGAAGAAACGGTACAGCGTGTACCACAAAAAGTTGCTTTTACAGATGATGCGACGGAGCTTACATTTTCTGATGTTTATCGGCAATCAAGGGCGACCGGCAGTTTTCTGCACCGAGCAGGTATTTATAAAAAACCGGTAGTTGTATTTATGAAACGACAGCCAAAGACTATTGCTGCGTTTCTCGGTGTAATCTATGCGGGATGCTACTATGTATCGCTGGATGAAGAAATGCCCAGAGATCGAATGAAACTGATTTTGGAAAGTTTAGACAAGGGCGCAATGATTTGCGACGAAGAAACGCAGACTCTGGCAAAAGAGCTATATGATAACGATGCCGTGTTTTTATATGACGAGGTTGTTTCTGTAAATGTGGATAATACGGCACTTGCTGAAATTCGGGAGCATCAGATTGATACGGATCCGATTTATATTGTATTTACTTCCGGGTCTACGGGGATTCCCAAGGGCGTTATTGCTTGCCATCGTTCTGTATTGGACTATGTAGAGCATCTTTGTGAGGTTCTGAAATTCAACGAAGATACAATTTTCGGAAACCAAGCGCCGCTGTATTTTGATGCTTGTTTGAAAGAAATCTACCCGACGCTGAAATATGGAGCGACGACATATCTGATTCCCAAACCGTTATTTATGTTTCCGGTAAAACTGGTGGAATATCTGAATGAACATCGTATCAATACGGTCTGCTGGGCGGTTCCGGCACTGACGATGATTTCCGCCTTTTCGACATTTGACAAAGTGAAGCCGGAATATCTACATACGATTGCCTTTGCCAGCGAGGTATTTCCAATCAGACAATTTAATCTTTGGCGCAAGACTTTGCCAAATGCCCGATTTATTAACCTGTACGGACCTACGGAAATCACCGGTATTTGTTGTTATTACGAAATAGACCGTGAGTTTGGCTTGGAAGAAAGCCTTCCGATTGGACGGCCTTTCCGAAATACGGAAATTATCTTGCTGGATGAGGAAAACAAAATCCCAGCTTGTGGTGAGCAGGGGGAAATTTGCGTTCGAGGAACATGCCTGACTCTTGGGTATTATCGCAATCCGGAGAAAACCGCCGAAGCCTTTGTACAGAATCCTTTAAATGATTTGTATCCGGAATGTATTTACCGAACCGGTGATTTGGGAAAATACAATGAGCGGGGAGAACTGATGTTCCTGGGACGAAAAGATGACCAGATTAAGCATATGGGACACCGGATTGAACTTCGGGAAATTGAGACTGTGGTCAATCAGTTAGTAGAAGTGCAAAGCGCCTGCTGCTTGTATGATCGGGAGAAAGAGAAGATTATTCTCTACTATGTTGGGGACATATCTGTAAAAGATATGACTGCTTACATTAAAGGAAAACTTCCACGATACATGGTGCCAAACATCATTCACTGTCTGCAAGCAATGCCCCTTACGCCCAATGAAAAGATAAACCGAAAACTGCTCATGGAGCAATATAAACAGAAATGAACATAGGAGGAAGAGTAATATGGAAAAGCTAGTAAATATTTTGCAGGAAATGCACCCTGATGTGGATTTTAATGCGGAAATGGGACTCATCGATCACGGCGTTCTGGATTCATTTGACATTGTAACACTCATTATGGAAATCAATGATGCCTATGATGTGACGATTCCGGCAGAAGAAATACTTCCGGAAAATTTCAATTCTGCCAAGGCTCTGTATGCTTTGGTGGAACGACTGATGGATCAATAAAATGAATGTTGTATCCATTACATTTCTATGCTTTGCTGCAGTATTGCTTGTGCTCTACTATCGGATTCCGCAGAAAGAACAGTGGGTTTTATTACTGGCCGCCAGCTATCTATTTTATCTCTGGGCAGGAATTAAATATTTGTTCTTTATTCTTTTTACAACGGGAACGGTTTATGCGACAGCATATGCGATTGGCAGGCAACTGGAACAGCAACGCAACTATTTGAAAATACATAGGGATACCATCACGCACGAAGAACGGAGCACATACAAAGCTGCGGTGAAAAGAAGAAACCGATTGTGTATGCTTTCTTGCGTTATCGCCAATTTTTTGCTTCTAGCAGGATGCAAACTGAGCCTTGTTGAGCCGTTTCGTTCGATGTTACAGGAAGGCAGACTCTCGTTTCTCAGTTTAGGCTTGCCTATGGGCATTTCGTTTTATCTATTTCAGTCCACAGGCTATCTGATCGATGTTTACCACGAAAAAGTCAAGCCTGAGCGGAATCTCTTTCGTTTTGCCTTGTTTGTATCGTATTTTCCACAGCTTCTGCAAGGCCCAATCAGTAAGTACAGTCAGCTGACTAAAACACTTTATGGTCCTCATCCATTTGACGGCAAACAGGTTTCTTTCGGTTTGCAACGCGTGCTATGGGGCTACTTTAAGAAAATGGTCATTGCAGACCGCATTGCTGTTGCGGTAATTGCGCTGAAGGCACCAGAATATACAGGAGCGGGATTTTTTGTTCTGACGATTTTTTACGCCATTCAGATATACTGCGATTTTACTGGTGGCATTGATATCGCCATTGGTCTTAGTGAGGCACTGGGAATCGTGTTACCGGAAAACTTTATCCGACCGTATTTTTCCAAAAACATCGCAGAATATTGGCGTCGGTGGCATATTTCACTGGGCGAGTGGATGAAAGACTATATTTTCTACCCCATATCGGTATGCAAACCGATGTTAAAGTTGGCAAGAGTATCCAGAAAGCATCTGGGAAATTTCGGAAAAAGAGTCCCAGTCTATGTGGCATCGATTGTCACTTGGTTTGTGACAGGAATCTGGCATGGAATAACGCCTAATTTTGTTATCTGGGGTATGATGAACTGCTTGGTTATCGTAATTTCAGAAGAACTTGCACCACTTTATCAGCGTTTTCATGATCGCTTTCATCTAAAGGAAAAATCATGGTACGGAGGATTCGAAATTCTGCGTATGTTTATCCTGATGAATCTTATTCGAGTTTGTGACCTGTTTCCCCATGTAGGAGACTACTTTGCACGGGTAGGTTCTCTTTTTACTTCGTTTCATGTGTCATTTTTCTATGATGGAAGTTTACTGAAGCTGGGACTAACCGGTTTGGATTACGGAATTATTGCTTTCGGGGTGCTTCTTGTATTTACCGTTAGCGTGATTCAGGAAAAATACGGAAGTGTACGAGAGATTTTGGCAAAGCATTATGCATTTGTGCGATACTCTATCGTTTATGTTCTGTTTTTGCTGGTTTTACTGATGGGCAATTATGGCGTTGGCTATCATGCCGCAAACTTTATCTACAATCAGTTTTAGGAGGCAGTATGAAGAAAAGAAAGCATATTTTCTTTGGGCTGACACTGCTTGTATGGGTGCTGGGACTCTGGCTTTTACAGGCACTATTAGTCCCTAAATATATGGATGAAAGCAGAGATGGCGCTATGATTGGGGAATATTACCAGCAGGCGGGGAATCATGATGTCATCTTTATCGGGGACTGTGAGGTTTATGAAAATTTCTCACCCGCAGTTTTGTGGAAGGAGTACGGAATTTCTTCCTACATTCGAGGAAGTGCGCAGCAGACAATTTGGCAGTCCTACTATCTGATGGAAGAGACATTTCGTTATGAGATACCAAAGGTTATGGTATTTAATGTTTTGTCCATGAAATACGATACGCCTCAGAGTACCGGTGACCAAACACGACGGGAAGCCTATAACCGTATGACTTTGGACGGAATGCGATGGTCAAGTTCCAAATGGAACGCCATTCAGGCGTCCATGACGGAAGAAGAAAAAGAGTGGGGCGGCCCGTGGACATATCTTTTTCCACTTCTTCGATACCATGACCGCTGGTCTCAGCTGACGCAGGATGATTTTAACTATCTTTTCCATCGTGACCAGGTGACCGATAATGGTTATCTTATGCAGGTAGGAATAAAGCCTGTACAGGCAGAGCATAAGGAAAAACCATTGGTAGATGCTCAGTTTGGCGAGAACAGCTATAAGTATTTGGATAAAATGGTTGAACTCTGCAAATCCAATGGAACAAAGTTGGTGCTGATTAAAGCTCCGTCTCTTTATCCGGTGTGGTGGGATGAGTGGGATCAGCAAATCGAAGACTACGCAGCGGCTAACGGCCTGTTATATGTAAATCTATTGGATGCACAGAAAGAAATCGGTTTAGACTGGCAAACGGATACATACGATACAGGACTTCATTTGAATGTCTACGGCGCTGAAAAGCTGTCTTCGTATTTCGGGAAAATTCTTGTGGAGCAATGCAATCTCGATGACCGCAGAGATGAGGTGAAACTTGCTCAGCTCTGGGATGAAAAAGTTCGGATATATGAAAAACGAAAACAAACACTTGAGACAGCGTTTGAAACTGCTCAAACGCCGTAAAGGAGGAAAAATAATGAAAAAGAAAACATTTTTAGTAAGTGCGATGCTGTTGCTGGTTTGCCTTGTTGGGTGCAGTGGAGATAATCAAGACTCCAAGAATAAAGACAATGACGGAACTGGACTTTGTTTTCATTATAAGGAAACAGAAATTGCTTTGAATACGGACGCAACACCAATTTTGAAACAGTTGGGAGAACCGAAAAATTATACGGAAGAGCCTAGCTGTGCGTTTGATGGTCTCGACAAAACCTATGACTTTGGCAGTTTTTATTTGCAGACTTACCCGAATGAAAATAAGGACTACATTTTTAGCTTGTGGTTTGCGGATGACAGCGTGACAACGGACGAAGGCATCCACATTGGAACCGCTCAGGCAGATGTGGAAAAGGCTTACGGAGCAGACGGTTATAATGGCACGAATGCGTATATGAAAACGGTAGGGGATACGAAGCTAACCATTATGGTAAAAGAAGGTGTGGTTACTTCTATTTTGTACGAAGCCGATATTTTCTAGTTTTTTCAGTTATCATAAAAGCCCCCACGGCAGACTATGTTGTTGCTGTGGGGGCTTTTATAAACATAATGCATCAGAGATGTGTTTGCTATTAGAGTCAAAATGCTGTATAATTACACACACTAATTTGATTGCTTAATAGGGGCGTTTAACTATGGCTATTCCTAAATATGATGAAATGTATCGTGAGCTTTTAGAGGTTCTTTCTGATGGTCAATCCCATAAAATTAGCGAAATACGGGATTCTCTTGCTGTAAAATTTAATCTTTCAGAAGAAGAACGCAAAGAATTAATACCTAGTGGGAAACAATTACTATTTAATAATCGAGTACAGTGGACTTGTTGTTATTTGAAGCAAGCTGGTTTAATTCAAAATTCTTCCCGTGGAGTTTATCATATTACGGATACTGGGGATAGCGTACTCTCTGAAAAACATAAACAGATTGATAATGAGTTTCTGCTACATTTTGCTTCGTTTAAAGAATTCCTATCTCGTAGCACAGAGTTAAATTCTACTGGTACATCTGTACCAGATTCTGCTGACAATGTTTCTTTACCTCATGCAGTTGCTTCGAGCCAGTCGCCTCAGGAAATTCTGGATGATGCGTATAATAAAATCAACACTGCCTTGATTGATGATGTACTGTCTGAAGTTATGAAGCAGTCGCCTATATTTTTTGAACATCTGGTTGTAAAACTATTAACGAAAATGGGGTACGGCGGTTCAATTGAGGGTGCTGGTACAGTGACTCGTGCTAGTGGAGATGAAGGTATTGATGGAATTATTCGTGAAGATAAACTAGGGTTTAGTAAAATCTATATACAGGCAAAGCGCTGGGATCGAAACAGTACTGTAGGTCGCCCGGAACTTCAGAAGTTTGTTGGTGCACTTGCTGGACAGGGAGCAACTAAAGGGCTATTTATTACAACAGCACAATTTACCAATGAAGCAAAGCAATATGTGAATCATCAGAATACGACGAAGATAGTTCTAGTTGACGGTCCGACTTTGGCGAAGCTAATGATTGAATACAATGTGGGTGTATCTGTCGAAACGACATATTATATTAAGCGGATTGATTCAGATTTTTTCGATGAGGAATTAAATTAATTCTATGAAAAAACAAAAGAGTGGGCACCGTAGCGATACCCACTCTTTTGTTTTATTTGCGTATTCACTTGAAAACAATTTAGTACAGAACCTTGCCTAAAAATTCCTTTGTACGCAAATTCTGTGGATGAAGGAATACCTGCTCAGGTGTGCCTTCTTCAGCGATGATGCCGCCGTCCATAAATAGAACACGGTCGGATACTTCTCTTGCAAAACCCATTTCATGAGTGACAATTACGGTTGTCATACCGGTTTTAACAAGTTCCTTAATCACCTGCAATACCTCGCCGACCATCTCGGGATCCAATGCGGAAGTAGGTTCGTCGAACAGCATGACTTCCGGTTCCATAGCCAGTGCACGGACGATTGCCAGTCTCTGCTTCTGTCCACCCGACAGCTTCTTGGGATATTCATTAAATTTAGAGGAGAGCCCAACACGGTTGAGTAGTTCTAGGGCCATCTCGTTGGCTTCTGCCTTTGTCTTTTTCTTCAGCAACAGGGGAGCCATGGTTATATTTTCACCGACGGTCATATGGGGAAACACATTGAAGTGCTGGAACACCATGCCCATTTTCTGACGATGCACATTGATGTTGACTTTTTTATCCGTAATGTCTACCCCTTCGAAGTAAACATGGCCGGAAGACGGCGTTTCCAAGAGATTCAGACAGCGAAGAAGAGTGCTTTTTCCGCCACCGGACGGTCCGATAATAGAAACAACTTCGCCTTTATCGATATGCTGGGTGACACCTTTTAAGACATGTAAGTCACCGAATGATTTATGCAGATCTTCAACACGAATGATTTCCTGTGTAGTATTCAACTGCATTCAGCCCCCTTTGCAATACGGCACTTAACTTGGACAGCTTCGTCGTTCCGGCTGTTTGGTTTCACACCGTGAAGTCTAAGTATTTTGTAATGTGATATGCATTATAATGTATAAATATGCGTTTGTAAAGATAAATATAAATAAATATTAGCATACAATGCATTTTTATACGCAATGACAAATATAGACTTGGTATTATCCCATTTTCTGGTTAATTAAAATATCGATATAGAAAAAATATGCTTATCGTCAAGAATTAGATAATATATGTATGTATAGCGTCTCAATATTGAAAAAACGGTAAACGCAGAATCTGAAATTTGTGTGATTATGGAACTGGATATTGATGCAATATAAATTAAAATCCCTGACGCAGAGTGCGTCGGGGATTTTATATTTGCTTAGATATGGGAGTTAAGGTGTAATTTTATCAGACTGGGACATACTAACACTATTTCAAGAAGGAGATGGTGAATGATGATTGAACAGGATACCATAA
>RCNI01001348.1_pt1 | contig 13335 bp, 15 predicted proteins | sample 2041151 | NCBI WGS metagenome assembly RCNI01 (sample SAMN09708214, study PRJNA481090) | feces metagenome | isolation source: feces | place: Antarctica: Albino Rookery | reverse complement strand
ATGCTTATTTTTGAAAACAGAATCCAGATATAAGGACAAACTTACAGCTGAATCCTGTTCCCATTTACACAAAATTTTGGATAGTGTCGAGTTTTGACATTCGAATGGAGGATGGAAAAATGCAGACCTACTCATACTGGTTTGTAGATCTGCATAATGAAAATGAATGAGATTTAGAACTTGAATTGAACTCGTCCAAGGATGGAATGTACGTCCGTTTTTCCCATAGGTGAGTATTCATCCAACTTGATGTATGAATAGCTGAGACGTGTAGACAAGTATTTGTTGTAAAAGAAATCCAAACCTACCGAAAAATCCTGCTGGTCGCCCGCACACAGACCGCTTCCAAAATCATTCATCTTACTGTGATTGTATCGGGCAAGCAGCAACAGAGAACCTCTGTCGGTAGGCATCGTCGGTAAAGCATCTACCTCATCATAGCCGAAATGTGAGCCTTTTAGCAGGTATCCTGCCTGTATATAGCCACCCCGTCCTTGATACGCTTCAGCATTTTGACGGTTGACTCTCATCCACATGTACTCAGCCTGCATCATCCATTTATCTACAAAACAATAAAAATCTCCTCCCCATTGAATCTGATTCTTTACATCTTCAAATTCGATATGTTGGAAAGCTGGTGATTTTGTTCGGGTAACGCCTTTTCCGCTAATAGATAGACCTCTCATCTTGCTGCCCTTGTCCATATCCGGTACCCGATAATAACCTGAAGCACCAATATGTACCAAACGATTCTCTTCATGAAGAGGCTTCCATGCACCACGCAAAGTAAAATTGTGTCCTTGCTTGACCGATGTCTTCACATGGATGTCGTCACCCAGAAACGCTCCTGCTGAAAGGTAATAGCTTGGTTGCGTATAGGTGTAGGTGAATCCTAAACGACGTCCGGGACTGAACAGGTTGGTGACGTTTGCAGCAGCGTTGAACAACAGGTCATTGGAACTATTGGTCTGTTCAAAGCCGAAGGAACCAAATTGATGTCCCAAGCGGAAATAGCTTCCATTCTTTTGGTATTGGACAAAGATGTCTTTAGCCGATACTTTACCACCTACGAAGCTGAAGTCGATGGTAAGATACCAATTTCCCATGGTTACTTTTCCACCTAAACGCACGTCAACAATATCCAATTGAGGACTCAGCGTATCGGGAGCATTGATGTATCCCACCCCGTCAAAATGCAGTCTTCCTGCCAGTTTCCAAGAGAGTTCTTCCGATTGTGCAGAAATCGTTTGACCAGATGCTAATAAAAATAAAGCTAATAATGTTTTGATTTTCATAGTTTAACAGCAAAAAGAATTACACTGCGAGATTCTCCATGTACTCCTGATTCATCCCGCTTCTAATTTATCTCTACAAAGATACAATTTTAAGTGAAATTTCCCATTTTATAGGTGTCAAATCGCATACATAGAGCATCCGCATGTTTTCTGATAAAATCCTGACTTTTTCTGCATGAATCTACAGATTCGGGTAGAAAAAGGGCTAAAAAGAGACGATTTTAAAATTTTTATGCAGATAATCCTCCCAACACGAGGCTTAATTAAAAAGTATTTATTTATTTTACGTCTAAATAAGGATTGCACGAAAAAAAGTAGTTCAAAATTGCTAAGCAACGAGTTATTGACAAATGATGATCAGAACCTGCTTTTGTGAAAAATAGCAAAGGATTCATCATGCTAATTTTTAATTATATACTAAATAATCATGTTACAAAAAACAATCCCCTTCTTTGAACGTTTGCTCTCATTGTTGGTGGTTTTCCTTTTGTTGATGTCTACAACCTTATGGACTGGACGCTTGTTCGGTTATGATTGGTTGAATTCTTCAACAGATTCGGAAAAGAGTGTCGAACAGGCCATAGAAGCTCCTAACACAGAAGAAATAGCTGTTCTGGGACTTACCGGCAAAGAGTTGGTTCCTCGTGATTCCATGACGTGGACCGTAGTATCAAAGACTCAGGAAGAACTCGGAGTCGTTCTCAGCAGTTCTTTATTTACCAAAGAGTTTATCGGCTATGCTGGTACCACTCCCGTATTTGTTTATGTCGACCAGGAAGGTAAAGTCCGTTCCGTAGCTCCAGCTGCAAATGAAGAGACTCCAGGTTTCTTTAGAAGAGCAGCAAAAGGAATTTTGGATAAATGGAACAATCTTGCTGTAGAAGATGCATTGGCATTGAACGTGGATGTGGTGTCTGGAGCTACCTACACCTCCAAAAGTTTGATAAGCAACGTACATTCCGTCCTTTCTGTCTATGCAGCTGCCGACATGGCAAACACCTATGAACCTGTTATCGGATGGACTCGTACCCTTGCTTTGTTTGTTGTCTTTGCATTTGGTATGGTAGTGGCATGGCATTTCCGAGGCATTCGTTGGCTGCGTCTGACCGTATTGACCTTAAACACAGCCGTTACCGGTTTCTGGTGCGGACAGTTCCTTTCTGTTTCGGTATTGCGTGGATTGATTCAAAATGGCAGCGACCTTGTTCTTTACCTGCCTACTTTAGTCATGCTGCTCATTGCCATCGTTTTACCTTATTTAGGAAAAAAGAACTACTATTGTCTTTGGATGTGTCCTTACGGAAGCTTGCAGGAACTTGCATGGCAATTGCCTCTCCCGAAAATTAAAGTCGGAGCCAAGGTATACAAGCGCATGTCACAAATTCGTATGGCTCTTCTGATGGTATTACTCGTCCTGTTATGGATGGGATTCGGCATGTCTATCTTGGAATATGAACCATTCAGTGCCTTTATAGTAAGCACCGCCGCTCCTTCCGTCATGATATTGGCTGGTGCATTTGTCGTTCTTGGAATTTTCATTCCACACCCATGGTGCCAATGTGTATGCCCTGTTGGTGCCTTATTAAATATGGCAGAAGAAAAAAAATAATAGAATCAAGCAATTTGTAATAAGATGAATAAGTTTAAAATAGTAAGTTTCGTGCTGGCTGGCTCACTTGCTGCAAGTTTGGCACGTTTATCATATGTTTCTACCAACAATACCAGTGAAGAAGCAGCTCCTGCTATCAGCAAGGCAGCTATAGTATTAGAGAACATACATGCCAGAAAGAGTGTCCGAAGCTTCACAGATCAAACAGTCAGTCGCGAACAATTGGATACGTTGTTGCGTGCTGCCATGGCAGCTCCAACCGGATGGGACCTCCGTCCTTGGTGCTTTGCCGTAGTTGATGACCGGAAAGTACTGGATGAGTTGGCTGAAAAAATGACTCACGCAGATGCCTTGAAACAGGCTCCCGCTGCAATTGTAGTATGTGGCGATATGAGTATGACCGACCGCAATGGAAACAAACCGGAATTATGGGAGTATGACTGCTCTTTGGCTTCAGAAAATTTACTGTTGGCAGCCGAAGCAATGGGTCTAGGAGCCGTTTGGATGAAAGTTTCTCCTGATGCTGAACGCATGGATGTAGTCCGTTCTGTTTTAGGCATGCCTAAATACATTTCACCTTTAAATGTAATTCCTGTAGGTTATCCAAAAGGAAATCCGCAACCGAAAGATAAGTACGATGCGAATAACATCCATTATAATGAGTGGTAATATTCCGATATATCATTTATAATGTATTACATAAAAGCCTTCCCTGCTTCGTTTGAAGCAAGGAAGGCTTTTGATTTTCTTGTATCTTATTTCGTTATTTCTTGAACACAAAGTAAACGGCTAAAACCAGACAGAAAAAGGCTGCCAAATGGTTCCATTTAAGTTCCATTTTGAAAGCATAGCTTGAAAAGACAGTGAATACGGCCAATGTAATGACTTCTTGAATTACCTTTAGCTGCATAATGTCAAAGGGGCCTCCATTGTCACGGAAACCAAGACGGTTGGCTGGAACTTGAAGGCAATATTCAAAGAAAGCAATTGCCCAACTGAAAGCTATTACTCCAATCAGTGGAAGCGAATCAAACCAACTGAACTGTTCCCGCATTTTAAGGTGACCATACCAAGCAAGCGTCATAAAAACGTTTGAAAAGATTAATAAAATAATTGAATAAATTCCTTGTGAAAACATAATACTGTATCTATAAAACGATTGTTACATTAATTGATGGTCTCTTTTTTCGACTCAACCATTTCCTGAGGGAGCAGTTCTTCCTGAACATTATTCATGCTACTCCACAAACTATAACGTGCTTCCGGATTCATTTCCTCAAGTCGATGCAACACTTCCTTGATATCCGAGCGATGCGAATCTGTTTCATAAGGACAATTCTTTACTTGTTTGCGGTAATGGTGCATTTGAGCCAACTCTATCAAGTCCGATTCATGGACGAGACACATCGGACGTATGATCGTCATGTCAAATTTACGCATAACCAATTTGGGAGGCATGGTACTAATAGCTCCTTGAAAGGTCATGTTCATAAGCAGGGTCTCTAAAATATCATCCATGTGATGCCCCAAAGCAATTTTATTGCATTGCTGTTCCTTAGCTACCGTAAACAAGGCTTTCCGTCGATTCCACGAACAAAGGAAACAAGGAGATTTACGGGTGTCGGTACTTTGATCGAAGGATGTTTCGTAACGAACGAACTCTACCCCTCTCGATTCAGCGAATTCACGCAAATATTCTGTGTCCGATTCGTAAGCGATGTTGGTCATGACTACATGAGCCGCTACTACTGTAAATTTCGGTTTATGTATGCGAGAACGTCGTGCCAAAAGTTCTAAAAGAGCCAATGAATCTTTTCCGCCGGAAAGGCCCACTAAAATTCGGTCTCCGTCTTCAATAAGTCCGTAACGAATAACTCCTTTAGAGAACCGCTGTTCTATGCGGCGCATCAATTTATCTTCTTCGGTAAATTTTCCCATATAGTTTCTTTAAAAACGGGTGCAAAATTACGTGAAAAAGCTGACTTGAAAAAGAAAATGACAATCTGAATGTCTAAAAAACATTCTCAGACAGAGTCCATAGAAAGCGATGAGAGTTCATCGGGTATTAACGGAGAATACCAATGCACCTCATAACTAAATGTCACCCTTCTTTTACAGATAATTTCAGAAACAAGAAAAGTATCGCAACGATTGAAAAAAATGTCAAAACTACAAGTATTTCTGCCAATAAATGTTTATCTTGCAATACTTAGGATATGAGATATTTTCATTATCAATATTCCAAGCGGACAACTGAACAAGGAGAACAAGCATTAATTTTAAGACTATTATAAAGATGATTTCAATGAACAGATTTATGGTTTTGGCTCTGATGCTGGCGTTGGCCTCAGGTGCTTCGGCTCAGCGAAAGACAGACATCGTAGAAAGTACAAATATCTCTCAAGAAGAAGGTATGGTACTGAAGAGGAAAGTAGCTATCGGTCGTTTTTCTAATGAAACGCAATATGCTAAAGGTATCTTTTATGATAGAAAGAATGATCCGATGGGAAAACAAGCACTGGATATCTTATCTTCTAAACTGGCAGCCTCGGGCAAGTTCCTATTGCTTGAAAGAAGCGACTTGTCTTTACTTTTAGAAGAAACTCAAAAAGGAGGAAATGCAGTTTCTACATTAGGTGCTGATTACATGATTATTGGTTCCATTACAGAATTTGGTAGAAAGAATACAGGCAAGAATCGTGTCTTTTCTTCTGAAAAGACACAGACTGTAGAAGCGGCCGTAGCCATTCGATTGGTAGATGTAGCTTCAGGACTGATCATTTATTCGGACGAAGCGAAGGGTTCAGCTCAACTGACAACGAAAACCACCATGGGTGTGGGTGGCCAAGCCAGCTACGATGCTACGTTAAGTGACAAAGCCATTTCAGAAGCTATCGGCCAGTTAGTAGAGAACATCATAAACAAGTGTACCAACAATCCATGGAAGACGTACTTTATCTCGTACGAAAATGAGGCTGTTTTGATTGCCGGAGGTAAAAGTCAAGGGATTAAGGAAGGGATGACATTCTCCATAATGACAAAAGGGAAAAAAGTGAAGAATCCGCAAACGGGTATCTTAATCACTTTGCCCGGTAAACGTGTAGGAGAAGCTAAGGTCGTTCAAATGGGAGGAGAAACTCCTGAAACTGAATACTCGTTTGTGGAGGTCAACTCTTCGGAGAATATTAATGCAGAAAATATGAGCAATTACATAATTGAGGAAATCAAATGAAAAAGCTATTGATATTATTGGTATTGCCTATGTTTTTAGGCAGTTGCAGAGTGAGTTATCCTGTAGCTCAGCAGAGCGGTAAAGAAGATATGGCTTTTCTGCTATTTGTGAGTTCAGACACTTATGAAGGGAAGAACGTACAAGTGAGCATTGATGGAGCACAACCGTTTGAGGCAAAAGTCACGAAAAGTAAAAAAGCGAATCGCAAAGGTACGCAGTATGGTATTCATACAGGACCTCGTATGCTGAAAGTCAGTTACGAAGGGAAAGTGATTTATCAAAAGAAAATCTTTGTATCCACTCAAGAAGTCAAACAAATAATTTTACCATAATCATGAAGAAAATTCTGCTTGCGTCTATAACGGTATTAGCCATGAGTTCATGTGCCACTACTCCAAACACCTTATACGCTTGGCACGATTATGCAGACAAGACGTATGAATACAGCAAGAAACCTACGGATGAATTGAAGACTCAGGTTTTGGAAGAATACAGATTGATGATTGAAAAGCAAGATGGTACACGAAAAACAGTTCCTCCAGGCATGTATGCTGAATATGGATACATGCTTTATAAATCAGGGAAGCAGGAAGAAGGTTTGAAATACATGCGCCAAGAAATCGACTTGTATCCAGAATCTGAAAAATATATTTCACGCATCATCAAACAGATAGAAAAATGAAAAAAATATTAGTTGGGGTACTCATGGCACTGACATTGGCTTCTTGCGCTACAAGCATGAAGACTATGGGCGAACAATATCCGTTAATGTACGAGGAGAAACCTTTGACAATTGCCATCATGCCACCTATCAACCAAACAACACATGCGGAAGCAAAGGATTATTTTTATACGACTCTGTATCTTCCTTTGTGTGAAAAGGGATATTACGTATATTCACCTTACTTGACGATGGAGATGTTCCAACAAGAAAGTGCTTATGACGCCGAGATGTTCATAGAAGGTGATCTGACTCCATTCCGTGATGTACTCGGTGCAGATGCAGCAATGTTTACCATCATCAAAGATTGGCGAAGAAATCACCTTAGCGGCACTTTGTCTGTCAATATCGAATACATCCTTCGTTCTACAAAGACGGGAGAAATTCTGTACCGGAGAGAAGGTGATGTCAGTGTAAATACCAATGTGGGTGGTGGAAGCGGTACTTTCGGAGTTTTAGTTGGCCTGATTGCTACAGCGGTAAATACGGCTGTTACGGATAAAGTCGTAGCGGGTAGAAAATGTACCGCATTCGTTTTGTCCGATCTGCCTTCTGGAAAGTACTCTCCAGCATTTGAAACAGATGCTCAGAATCCTGCAGGTGAACCTTTTGTAAGAGCACGGGTAAAATAAAAACATTTTCCTCTATGCATTAGAATAAAGCAATGCCGTGTCGGGTCTTTTCTATGACTATATGTCATACCTGTAGGGACCCGACACGGCAAGTGTGTGAATGAAAGTTCATATAGAAACGAAATCTGAAAAAAATGTCCCCGTTCAATAAACATTGGTATAAAAAATATCCGACTCTGGAACATTGTTTTCAGATAAATGCTTATCTTTGGAAGCAAAGTTAGTTGCATAAATGAAGTCCTGCCGTCTTGCCAAGCTGATTTGGAATAATCTGAAAAGAGACTAAGATTCATGGCAACAAACGACAACAAAGCCCCAGGAGGCAACTGACTTCAGATTTAACGTAAAAATTGTCTTCTTGTAGACAATGACCTTTAGAAAACAAGTAAAAATGAATCATAAGAAATATACTTTGGCTTTTATAGCACTTTGCTGTGCAAGCGGTGCTTTCTCTCAATCACTGACACAGGCAAAAAAATGGTTTAATGAGGGTGAATTTGAAAAAGCAAAACCGGTGTTCAAACGTCTGGTGAAACAAGCTCCTTCTAATACGACCTATAATTATATGTATGGTGCTTGCTGTTATGAGACGGGAGAAGTGATTCAATCTGTTCCCTATCTGGAGAAAGCGGCAGCCCGAAAGATGATTAACGGTTATCTCTATTTGGGTAAAGCGTACTACGATTTATACCGTTTTGATGAAGCTGTGGAAAACCTGGAAGAACATATCTATTGGTTGGATCGTAAAAATCGTGACACTGCAGAAGCAGAAGAACTGATGCGTAAATTCCGTAAGGGAGTGAATATGATCCGAGGAGTAGAAAATGTGACCGTCATTGACAGCTTTGTAGTAGACAAACAGCATTTTTTGGATGCATACAAGTTGAGTCCAGAAGCAGGAAAGCTTGCGTTGGCTGAAGATAGTGCCTGCACTGCCTATATCAATGAAATGGATGATAAAAGTATTTTTGCTCAACGGGATGAAAATTCCAACTCATCATTATATGGCAGCATTAAAATGATTGACAAATGGAGTCGTCCTTCCCTACAGAAAGGATTAGACGAGGGACTGTCCCAGTTGAATTATCCATTTTTATGTTCAGATGGCTCAACCCTCTACTTCGCTGCCCAAGGAGAAGAATGTGTGGGAGGATATGACATATTCATCACACGTTCGGACACAGAAGAGAATACGTTCTTAAAACCAGATAATATCGGCTTCCCTTTCAATTCACCGGCTAATGATTACCTGTTTGCTTTAGACGATTTTAATAATTTGGGATGGTTTGCATCCGATCGTTACCAGCCACAAGATAAGGTATGTGTCTATGTCTTCGTTCCAAACGAACAGAAAGTGGTTTATGATTATGAGCAGACAGATCCCGACAAACTGCAAAGCTTGGCCTCCTTACGTGCTATTGCTGCGACTCAAGAAGATGAAGAACGGGTGCGGAACGGAAGACAACGTTTGGCTCAAGTGCTATACGGACAAAAGGAAGAGCAAAAAAAGGGTGATTTCTCTTTCATTGTAGATGACCACTCTGTTTACCATTCACTGGCTGATTTCCGTTCGAAGGAAGCTCGTAAGCTGTACTTGGAAATGACGCAGACCGAATCTGATCTGAACAGTCTGGTCAAGGATTTACGTCAGCTCCGTTCCCAATTTGCTGAATCGGATGCCACAGAGAAGGCGAATCTGACTCCCGCTATTTTGGACAAAGAAAAGCGGACTGAACAGTTGCGTGACCAACTTGAACAACTGAAGATAAAAGTCAGAAATACGGAATTACAAGCAAAAGGTAAAAAATAACTTTCGCTTATTACTTTAATAAAGTGTAGATAATTACTTATCTATTAAGTGATTAAGAAAATGTAAAGTATAGATGATTACTGGGAGATTTCTTTTGACTCATCCTAATCTTTTTAAGGAAGTCAAACGAACTCTGCCAGTATCTACCTATAAAAGACGAGTATCCGGTTGAATGAGAATACCCATAGTATCAAAACTTTAAATGTTAATCTATCATGGAAATACTCATTATTCTATCCCTTTTAATAGCAGGTCTTCTACTGTTCGCTGTAGAAGTTTTTCTTATTCCTGGAATCAGCGTGGCAGGAATCGCTTCAGCCATCAGTGTGCTCTGTGCCATTTATTACGCTTTTGCTCACTTAAGCATGCAAGCAGGTATTCTCACCTTGCTTATCTCGGCATTAGGTACAGCCGCCGTCGTCTGGTGGTTCATGCGTTCCAAGACAGTAGACAAATTATCGTTGAAACAGTCTTTGGACTATAAGTTGAATCCTCTGGAAGGATTAGACTTGAAAGTCGGCGATACAGGAACAACCACTACCCGACTGACCCTCATTGGGAATGCCTGTTTCAACGGTCATATCCTTGAAGTGCAGTCCTCCGATGGTTTCATCGATGAAAAGACCCCGGTAGAGATTGTCCGTATCAAAGACAATCAATTGTATGTAAAAGCCATAAATGAAAAATAAATCCGAACAATCAAGTCGGGTTTTCAATTCATAAGAATAGTAAACTTTAAACCTTAGAACCATGATTGACCCAATCTATGTACCTTTCTTTTTAGGAGTTGGAGCCATTCTGCTGCTCATCGTGTTCTTCCACTATGTACCTTTTTTCCTTTGGCTTTCCGCCAAGGTGTCTGGAGTACACGTCTCCTTGATTCAGTTATTCCTCATGCGTATCCGTAACGTACCGCCCCATGTCATTGTCCCAGCTATGATTGAAGCTCACAAAGCAGGACTTAAGACCATTACCCGTGATGAACTGGAAGCTCATTATATGGCTGGAGGTCATGTGGAAAAAGTGGTTCATGCATTGGTGTCTGCATCTAAAGCGAATATCGATTTGTCTTTCCAGATGGCAACAGGAATTGACTTGGCTGGACGAGATGTATTCGAAGCAGTTCAGATGTCGGTAAATCCAAAGGTAATAGACACTCCACCCGTAACAGCCGTCGCCAAAGATGGTATCCAGTTGATTGCCAAGGCCCGCGTTACCGTACGAGCCAATATACGCCAATTGGTAGGTGGTGCTGGTGAAGATACTGTACTGGCCCGTGTAGGAGAAGGAATTGTATCTTCCATCGGTTCGTCCGTCAACCATAAATCGGTATTGGAAAATCCAGATTCCATTTCAAAATTGGTATTACGTAAAGGATTGGATGCTGGAACTGCCTTTGAAATCCTTTCCATCGATATCGCTGACATCGATATAGGTAGAAATATCGGCGCTTCTTTGCAGATTGACCAAGCCAATGCCGACAAGAACATTGCTCAAGCAAAAGCGGAAGAAAGACGTGCGATGGCCGTTGCTTTGGAACAAGAAATGAAAGCAAAAGCGGAAGAAGCTCGAGCCAACGTGATCCAAGCGGAAGCGGAAGTGCCTAAAGCAATGGCAGATGCGTTCCGAAGTGGAAATCTTGGTATCATGGATTATTATCGCATGAAAAATATCCAAGCGGATACCAGTATGAGAGAAAGCATTGCAGAGCCTGAACCGTCTACTGAAAACAATCGTCCTATCGGCAAATAAATTGAACAAATACACGATTCTTCGTGTTCTTATTTCATAAAGGATGTAATGCAATCAGGATAAACGATGTGTTACATCCTTATTTATCAACCTCACTGTCTGAGCGGATGCCGGAAAGAGAAAAATTTTCTTTCATGGCAAACTATTCAGCCAGTATCAAACTAAACTACCATGAAAAAATATTTTGCACCTTCAGAACTCATTATCAATGAAGACGGTTCTGTATTCCATCTTCACGTAAAACCTGAACAATTAGCTGACAAAGTCATTCTAGTCGGTGACCCCGGTCGTGTAGCCATGGTTGCATCTCATTTTGAAGACAAAGAATGCGAGATGGAAAGCCGTGAATTCAAGACCATTACCGGACACTACAAAGGGAAACGTATTACCGTAACCTCTACAGGTATCGGATGTGACAATATTGATATAGTCATGAATGAATTGGATGCGTTGGCAAACATTGATTTCCAGACTCGCGAAGAGAAAGACACACTCCGTTCTTTGGAAATTGTGCGTTTAGGTACCTGTGGTGGGCTCCAACCCTATACCCCTGTTGGAACATTCGTTTGCTCAGAGATATCTGTAGGATTCGACGGCTTGCTCAATTTTTATGAAGGGAAAAATGCCGTATGCGACCTGCCATTGGAACGTGCACTCTTGAACCACTTGGGATGGTCGGGACACATGTGTGCTACCAACCTGTATGCCATCCATGCGAATGAAGAGATGGTAAACCGCATTGCTCAAGATGATATGGTACGAGGCGTAACCGTTGCTTGTGGCGGATTTTTCGGTCCGCAAGGCAGACAGCTCCGTATTCCATTGGCAGATCCTCATCAAAATGAAAAGATTGAAAGTTTTGAATTCCAAGGACACCGAATTACCAACTTTGAAATGGAAAGTTCAGCATTGGCTGGCTTGAGCCGTCTCCAAGGTCATAAAGCAACCACCGTATGCATGGTCATTGCGAACCGAGTGGCAAAGGAAGCAAATACAGGTTATAAGAATAAAATCGATGATTTAATTCGCATTGTTCTTGACCGAATTTAATATTTTCGAATCGTTCGAGCAACACTCCCATACACTGAAGTTTTCAATGGATGGGAGTTTCTTTTAAACTAAATCTCAGATAGGACTTTGATTAATTTTGAATTATAAGTATCAGCAAAAATATGGAAGCAAGTTTCAAACAAACCGCAGAGGGTACTAAAGAAGAACGTTATAAAGCATTTCTCGTCCAGTTCGCCTCTCTCATTCAAGATGAAAAGGAAACAATCAGCGTGTTGGCCAACGCAACAGCTGCATTGAAAGAAGCATTCAATTTCTTTTGGATTGGCTTTTATTTAGTAAAAAATGGAGAACTAATCTTAGGACCTTTTCAAGGAAGTGTAGCCTGTTATCGAATCAAGAAAGGGCGCGGTGTCTGTGGTACCGCTTGGGCAGAAGAAGTCACACAAGTTGTTCCAGACGTTGACCAATTTAAGGGACATATTGCCTGCAGCTCGCTTTCACGTTCTGAAATAGTAGTGCCCATCCTTGTAGAAGGAGAAGTGCGCGGAGTTCTTGACATAGACAGCGATGAATTGAATACTTTCGACACCACAGATCAGATTTACCTGGAAAAGATGGTAAATTTACTTGTCCATTCTCTTGATTGGAAATTTTAAGTGACTTTCCCGATCCCTTCAAAAGAATGGGATGATTTTATCGAAGTACAAGATTCTGTAAAAGACTAAAGCAAGAGTCGTTTCAATACGCAATAACTGCGTTTGATACGGCTCTTTTTAGTTGTATCGTACAAATAATATTTCCAAAGTACCCTCTCTCTGAAAAATCGAATGTTTCAGTATATTCAAAGTCATTCTTGTTTAGCAATTTCCTATCCTTCTTCGTATGCTAAAAGTAACGTTAAACAATTCGTCAAGACAAATTATTTTTTCGTCTTGACGTTTTATGGAAAACGACAAGTCGTTTTAAAAAAATATACTGGCGTTTTGACCAAAACGACAGGTCGTTTTTAATGGACTTTCAAAGAATTGATAATCAACTATTTATATTTTATCAAATCGGGCTTTTATTGAGTAGGAAATACAGTGGGAAATAGGACGTATAAGATTGTCTATCCTCTCTTTTCCCAGAAGTTCCGTTTTAATGATTTAGTTTAATAAAAAGATTTTCAAGCTACAAAGGTAAGCGTCTCCGCGATTCCATATTGCCAACAAAGAAAAAAGGATTAATGATGACTGCTTCACCTTTAATCCTTTTTCCATATATCGGGTAGCAG
>RCNI01001346.1_pt1 | contig 13339 bp, 9 predicted proteins | sample 2041151 | NCBI WGS metagenome assembly RCNI01 (sample SAMN09708214, study PRJNA481090) | feces metagenome | isolation source: feces | place: Antarctica: Albino Rookery | reverse complement strand
TTGAATTAGTAAAAATAATATAAGGATTGATAGTATTAAAATAATATAAAATACTATCTTATTTCAAAACGTTCATCAGCGTTTAATTCAAGGTCAAAAGCAGGCATAATTATAGTATCATCATTATTATCAAGTTCTTTTCCTTCCATAAGTAAACCGCTTATTGTTATACTCATATTTATAAACTTATTATAAAGGGTATCTCGTTTTGTAATATCTTCAAAATTATCAAATATATCCCATACTGCTCTATAGATTCTGTTATAATCATTAAGTTGTGTTAAATATATAAGCATCGGGTCATCATCATTAAAAGAAAGCATCATATATTCTGGAAAATTAATATTATCGTAAACATTAGCTGCAAATATTTCAGGTATAAAAATAACCGCTTCTATACACAGTGTAAAATCATCTACTTTTGAGTTTAGTTCTTCCAGCAGATTAAAAAGAGAATCTTCGTCCTGTTCCTGCTGCATTTCTTCTAAATCCATATCATATATTATGGAACAAATTGTTTTTATACTGTTTCTTAAATTAATATATCCTTCTTTATCTGCATATTTATAAGGCAGAAGTGTATCTTCATGCTGTATTGCTATAAAATACTGTTTACATGCAAAAAATTGAGAATTAATATTTTCAGCAGTCATATATTCTTCTATGGTATCGCTTAAATCTGTAATATATACATCATCAATACGGCATTCCACCACAAGACTGCCTGCAAATTTAGCAGTATATATTTTAATACATACCATTTTTTGGTTGCCTATATAATTTTTAAGTTTATCGCTTATTATATCCCAGAAATAAAAATCAGTAATATATTTTTCTAAATTTTCATCGTTTGTAATAAGGGGAGAGTTATAATATATATCCCAGTTGTGAGTATTTTCATTAAAGGTAGAGGAATATTTTATTTTGTTTTTATTATTATTCATCAGAGTATTGTTTACTGTCTGTAATAAAGATGATGCAAAAATACCAACAGCCATTCTACATGCTTCTTTTAAGTTATCTCCTGCACCAAAAGATTCTTCTCTAATACCATAATCAAATAAGGGGCATGTTATAACCCATTCTATATCTATTCTGTCATTTGTAAAATTTTGTATAACAGGTTTAATAACCAGCATCCATTCAGGTATATAAATAGTATTATCTGTAACAATATCATCTTTTGGGAATATTCTATGGAGAAGATTATATAAAATAAAATCAGTAATTATATCTTTATTAATATTTTCATAATCATCAAATTTACTGCTTACTTCTTTAGCTTTAATAATATCTTCGCACTCGCTGATATAAGACCCTAAATCAGAATCCCGCCATTTAGCAATTTCTTCTTTCGTTTTTGGAATAAGCGATACGGCTTTATTAAAGTGAGAAAGTGCTTTTTCTTCCTGATCTGTATGAAAATAACCGTAACCTGCTCTATAATGCCACAGCGGGTCGTTTTTACCGTCTTCTTTAACAGAAAGCAGCAGTTTAATACCTTTTTGATAATTATCCTGATTATTGCTTTCTAAAGAGACGTTATAATAAGCCCGTGCCAAAAGACATGTTAATTCATAATCAAGTGGTATTTTATAATTTTCAAGCAGTTTAATGATTTCTGCATGGTTATCTTCCTTATGAAGATTATTTATTTTTGTAACTATATCCATACTTACTGTAAATAATGCCTGTAATTCTCGTTAAAGTGTGTAATATATTTATATACTGCATTAGTAATGCCGTGTTCATAAGTATGACCAAAACCTTCTGTAGAAAACTTATCAATAACGTTATCAGGCAGTATAGTTTCAAACTCAAGCCTTGCACCGCTTCTTTGCAGTTCAAATATATCAATTAAAATTTTCACATTATATTTTGGGAAAAAAAGTTCAACATGGTTATCATGTATATTGCTTAATGTAAGTTCTTTATCGTGTGTGGCTTCTTCAAAGTTAGTAAAAATAACAGCAAGTGCTCTGTCGTATAAACATTCTTTACAGTAATTCACAAAGTGCTGTAAATTAATTGTTTCAGGCAGTTCAGAATCTTTGCTGCATATTCTGTGTATTTTATTAAAATATTCTATGGCATATTCTTCTGCACTGGCATTAAAATATGTTCTTCCCATCATGTATAACCATTTTAAATCGTGTTCGCCCTGTAAAGCAATACTGTCAAGAATTTTCAGTGTTTTTTGCTGATAGTAACGGTCTTCATCTTCAAAATCACTTAGTTCGCTGTATGATGATGCTAATAAAAATAGCAGTTGATAAGTTTTTTCACTTTCTGGTAATGCTTCTACAATAGCAATAACATCGTTATAATTACCTTCTTCAAAAAGATTGTTCACTTTCGTTAATAATTCTTCGCTGGACATTTCTTAACCTTGCTGATACATTTTTATGCAGTATATACAAAAACTAGAAAAAAGGCAACTTAGATTTTAGTTTAAAGTAAAAAATTTAATAATATTTATAAACAGATGATACTGTTTTTTAGCACAGTTTTAAATAATATTTTTATTATAAACTATTTACCCCCTGAAAAACAGGGGGTAAATTATTTTATACTTTAAACTGGTCTACAAGATTTTTTAATGCTTCTGTTCTTGCTTGTAAATGTTCCACTGTTAATGATATTTCGCTTACTGCTGCGTTACTTTCTTCAATACCGCTTGCAATAGCCTGTGTTTTATCTGTAACATTCTGCACTGTTTGGTGTTGTGCGTTAAAACCTTCCATTAAGTTATGTGTAGAATTAGCCACGTTTTCAACACCGCCTACAACTGTAGAAAAAGAAGAAGTTGTTTCTTCAATAACATTTACACCGCTTGAAACACTTTCGTTAGCAGAATCCATTTCTTTTGCTGCCCGTTCTGATTCATGCTGCAGTGTGGTGATAATTGTTTCAATTTCGCTGGTTGCTTTTGTAGTTCTTTCTGCCAGTTTCCTAACTTCATCAGCTACCACCGCAAACCCGCGGCCTGCTTCTCCTGCTCTTGCTGCTTCTATGGCAGCATTTAAGGCAAGCAGGTTAGTCTGGTCTGCAATATCGTTAATAACTGTTAATATTTCCCCGATTTGATTAGAGCTTTCTAACAGGTTGCTGATAGTATTAGAAAGGCTTGATGTATTATGATTTATTTCAAGCATTGTATTTTTAATATGGTTTAATGAATCTCTGCCTCTGTTTGTGCTTTGGCTTGTATCATCAATTACTCCTAAAGTAGAAGTTAGTTCATCAGTTGCTTTTTGAGAAGATTGTGAAATATTATTCATTTCATTAACAATGCTGCTTACCTGTTCAGTCTGTGCGTTAAATGTAGCAGATAATTCTTCTATGGTAGCAGCAAGCTGATTGTTTCCTGATGCCACTTCGTTGGTAGAGTGTTTTACTTCTTCTACAATTTGCTGCACGCTGGAAATAAATGTGTTAAAATATTTTGCAAGGTCTGCAATTTCATCTTGAGATGCAGCTTTTAACCTGATAGTTAAATCTTTATCGCCGCTTGTTAAATTAAGAGCAGTCTGAACAAATGACCTGATAGGTTTAATTATAGATGCGTATGTTATATATGCTGCTCCTGCAATAACTATTGTCATAATTACAAGGATAGCTATAACAATATAATTAGTTCTTCTTAAAGAATCTTTTGCAATTGTAGCACGTTCTATAATAAGATGGTTAATAGATGTGGAAATCTGTTCGTTTAAGCTGCTATACATTGCCATACTTTCAGATCTTTTACTTGTGATCTCTGCCCTTAATTTATAAGCATTATGCACATCTCCAAAAGTTTTTCCACTAATATTTAAAAGTTTAAGCATATCATCAAGCACTTTTAAAGATGCTTTATTAACTATATTTTTTCTAATTTCTAAAAGGTCAGTATTAATATCTTTCATATATATGCCCATTTTTTCCAACTCTTTTAAATTACCAGTATACCTTGCTGCTGAAAAAATATCTAAAGCATGCACAGCATTGATTGCAATATTTGCTACACGGGAATAGTTGGCAAAATAATTTAAAGCAACTCTTGGGTCATCAGTATTATTTTTAATAACGTCTGCAATAGCTTTTCTAAAATCTTCACTTGCTTTTAAAAACTCGTTTGCTTCTTTAATAAGATCATATTCCCTTGTTACTACATTATGACGTAATTCTATTTGTTGAATAGAAGTATCAAGAAATGTGGTAACAGCCGTTTTATAATCAGGAAATATGGCAGCAATATCCGGCATAAGCGATGCCGTATTTTTGTTAGATAATATTTTATTCATATTTTCTAAATTTTTTCTTGCTTCCTGCTCATGTAAAATAATACGGTCATAGTTTTCCTGAGTAGGATATACAATAAAAATATTAAATACACGACGCATTTCCGCAACTTCTGCATTTAATTGAGTATTTTGATCAAAAAGCTGGATATATACATTACTAATATGTTGTGCAATTGTGCCTGCCTGTTTTGTGGAATAAAACGAGTAAACCCCCATAATAACAGATACAAAAGCGATAACACCTAAAATACCAAATATTTTTGATGCAATAGTAATTTTGAGCTTCCTTTTCATTAAAACCCTCCTAAAAAAATAAGATAGTAAATTATTTACTATGATGTAATCATAAGATTTATATAAATTATTGTCAAGATTAATTATAAATTTTAAGTTGATGACGGTAAATAAAATAAAATTTAAGATAAAAACCTTATTTTATTTTACAAATGACAAGAGAAAATTTTTATATCACTTATTATTTTTTTATGGTATATTGAGTTAATAAATCATTTATGGTGCAGTTTATGAAAAATAAAAATAATCGTCAAATAGACGGCAGGTTTTGGTTTACAAATAATGGAAAATATTTTGCAGGCAGTGGCAGAATAGAGCTTTTGAAACATATTAGGGAGACAGGTTCCATATCAAAAGCAGCTAAATCTATGAATATGAGTTATAAAGCAGCATGGGATAGTGTTGCTGTTATGAATAAAATGACAGGTAAAATATTAGTAAGCAGGATAAGCGGCGGTAAAAACGGTGGCGGCAGTGTTTTAACTGATGAAGGGCTGGAATTTATTAGTCGGTATGAAAAATATGAAAAAATGTTTGATTCTATTCTTAATTTAATAGATGAAAACCCTGATATTGAAAATATAATAAGCAGTATAGAGTTAAAATCTTCTGCTGATAATATTTTTTACGGCACTGTTAAAAACATAGATGAAGGTGCTGTTTATTCTATGGTTGAAATCCAGGTAAGCGGTTTTACACTATATGCCTCTATATCTAAAAGCAGTATAGAAAAAATGGAATTAAAAACAGGGGACAATATTGCTGCTTTAATTAAAGCAAATGATATTATATTAAGTTTAGATAATAATATAAATTTAAGCTGCCGTAATAAATTTCAGGGTGTTGTTAATGTGGTAAAAAAAGGTGCAGTAATCAGCGAAGTAGATTTAACTATTTCTGATACTTTAAAATTATGCGTTATGATTACTAATGACAGTGCCGAAAGTATGGATATAAAATACGGTAAAAGCGTATCTGCACTATGCAAGGCTTCTTCTGTGATTATTATAAAAAGGTAGTAAATGAAATTATTTTTTAAAAGTATTACATTTATTTTATTATTTAGTATTAGTGCGTTTGCAGAAGATATAAGTCCTGTGCCTTATAAAAAACATAAAATAACTGTTTTATCAGATAACGATGCTTATATTTTACCATTAAGTGATAAATATTATACAGCAGGCCAAAGAATAGGGTATGTATCAAGAGAATGGGATTTTCATAATGAATCAAGTAACAGCAGTATGGCATGGTTGAAAAATATATCATTCTATCCTAAAAATAACGTAACCAGCTTTAGTATAAGTGTTAATCAGGAAATATATACTCCTGAAAATAAGTCATTAACACCACCTGATTATGATTATAATTATGCAGGCGGGCTGTATATAACTTTTGGTATAAACCAAAGACGTGATACTTCTTTAGAACGGTTTATGCTGCAGATTGGTGTAACAGGTAAATATTCTTTTGCTGAAGATGTTCAAAACGGTATCCATTCTTCTGTTAATGCAGAACATAATACTCAGCTGCCCTGGGTTAATCAAGTAGGGGACGAAGTAACGGCAAATTTATTATACAGCTATACATATAAAATACGTATGGTAAAATCAGATACTGTCAGTATGAATCTGCTTCCCACAGGCCAAATATCTTTAGGTAACTCTCAGACATATTTAGATTTAAATGCACGTGTGCAGGTGGGCCATAATTTAGATACATCAATGGGGCCTGCAAAAATCAGTTACGGCCCTGATATGCCCGGAGTATTTAGTGATGATTTTACTCTTTATGGTTATGCAGGAATGGGTTACAGGTTTAATGTGCGTAATATATTTATTCAAGGTAATACAGGAGTATACCCATACCGTCATCAGCTTGAACCGCTGGTATTATATTTTGAAGCAGGAATAAGTATTGCCAATAAAGGTTTTGAATTATCCTATGGTGTAACCCATAAATTTAGAGAATATAAATTCCAGCCAAAACACCATACCTATGGAACTATATTAATTAGTTTTGCAATATAAAATGTGAAATGTATTCAAATTAGAAAAAATATTTTTTTAAATAGTTGATTATCTAAATGTTAAAAAATACTTATTATATCAATAACAAAAAATACATCCTGTATTTTTCGTTAATCGTTTGGTCGTAGTGAATACTCCCGCAATTAATTATCTAAATAACAAAAAATACGTCCTGTATTTTTCGTTAATCCTTTCGCCGAAGTAAATTCGGCTTCACTCAATTAATTATTCAAATAACAAAAAATACGTCCTGTATTTTTCGTTAATCGTTTCGCCGAAGTGAATTCGGCTCCACTCACTAAAGTATTGCAGTTCCATCCATGGAATTGTGATTCTGTAGAATTTCACTTCTGTAGACTTGCAAATAATCCCTTAAAATCAGAAATTTGATAACCCAAATAACAAAATTACATCCTATAATTTTGTTAATCGTTTGGTCGTAGTGAATAACTCCCGCACTCACTAAAGATACAATTCCATCCATGGAATTGTAAGTATCCCCTTAAAATCAGGTCATATAAAACTGCCTTTATTTTTGTAATAATCAACGACTTGGTATTGTTATCCCTTAAAATCAGGTCATATAAAACCCAGTCTCATTATATATTGTAGTGCAGCCAGGTATTGTTACCCCTTAAAATCAGGTCATATAAAACATAGGTTTTTTGTATAACGTAAACTGGGAAGGTATTGTTATCCCTTAAAATCAGGTCATATAAAACAGATTTGATATCGTTGAATGTGAGGTGTTAGGTATTGTTATCCCTTAAAATCAGGTCATATAAAACTTGTTCTCTCCTAATGCAACTAAATAAACCGGTATTGTTATCCCTTAAAATCAGGTCATATAAAACCATTATAACAATCAGGACAATGAAATAGCTCGGTATTGTTATCCCTTAAAATCAGGTCATATAAAACCGGTGTTTTGTAAATGTATGATGTATATAGTAAAAACATCGTTTTGACATGAAAAAAATGACTTTTTTTATGAGTTTTTACTACTTTTTACTCTAGTTTTTTTCACTTTTTTATTCAATTTTCAAGCATCTAAGTAAAATATTATATTAAAAATAGAGTAATGTCAAATGAATATTATAACAGGTATAATAATAAAGAATAAGGAACATAAAATGGTGAAATAAATATGCCGAAGGCGGGACTTGAACCCGCACGAAGAATCCCCACCACCCCCTCAAGATGGCGTGTCTACCAATTCCACCACTTCGGCTTTAGAGATATACTTATATATTATAAATTATCATTTGTCAATAGAGTAAATATATAATTATATATTTTTCTTTTTTTAAAAAATAACCCCTGATTTTTCAGGGGCTTTCTAATATTTTATAAAACATATAGTTTTATTTTTAAACTTTTAATTGATTATTAATAACTATTTATTTTTTTCAAAAAAAGCATTTATTCTATCCTGCACATTTTCTTCTAAGTTTTTATAATAAAAATTTATTACATTAGAATGGTATGAACCTGTGCCAAATAAAGCAGGTGCTTTTATTTCGTATGTTTTATTATATACTGATGAACATATTATAACACCTTGTTTTTTATCTATTTTAGCATCAGCAATACCAGGGGTTATAATAGTCATATCATAATTCATACTGCCTTTATTTTCTTCCACCCCTGCATATGTTTCATCTCTTTTCCAGTTCAGTGGGTTAATAACCTGCCTGCCTTCTGTTTTCATTATATCCACCCCGGCTTTATTAGGGGACTGCACTTCAAAAGATACTATTACACCTGTATCATTACTGCTTTCTGCAAATTTTAAATGGGGGTTAGCCTTTAAAAAATCTTCAGTAACAGGGCAGCCTAAAACGTAAGCAGCCACCATATTTTTATAATATTCCGGGTGTTTTTTCATATATTCACTTAAGATTAAAAGAATATATGCTGCCCCTTGTGAATGGCCTGCTAATATAAAAGGGCGGTTATTATTTTTATATTTAAAATAATAATCAAGTGCGTCATTTATGTCTTTTACAGCATAAGAGTTACTTCTTATATCTTTATCCATTTTTTCATAATTTGAATACGCAAACACTTTTAAGCTGTATTGAGAATATAATGGTGAAAATATATTAGCTGAATTTTTAAAAATACTTGTCTGCATTGTTTCCACCATTTTAGCAGCTTTTTTTAATTCCGGGTCTGCACTGCTGTAAATATCCACATTAGGATCGCTTAACACTGTAGGGTATAAATAAAATACATCTACATTATGTGTTATGTTATCAGGGATACTAAGCCAGTATGACGGGTTTTCGTAGTTATTAACATTTTTTGTTTTACACCCTGATATTACTAATAAAAGAATTAAAAGGAAATATAGTTTTTTCACTCTACATTCTCCTTATTCTTTTTAAATAGTCCCTGCAGTATTAATGCTAAAGCACCGTCGCCCGTAACGTTGCAGGCTGTCCCAAAACTATCCTGCAGTGCAAATATAGCCATAACAAGCCCTACAGCAGAAGCATCAAAACCAAGCACTGATACTATTATACCAACTGAAGCTGCAACTGTCCCACCAGGAACACCAGGGGCACCTACTGCAAATATACCTAAAAGCACAATAAATATAAGCATAGATGAAAAAGCAGGCAGTGCACCTGTTAAAATATAGCTTATACCCATTACGAAAAATGTTTCTGTTAATACAGAGCCGCATAAGTGGATTGTAGCACCTAAAGGTATAGCAAAATCCACCACATCTTGATCTAAGGCATCTGATTTTTTAGCACATTTTAAGGCAATAGGAAGTGTGGCAGCACTAGACATAGTGCCTACTGCTGTGAAATAAGCAGGCGCATAGTGTTTAAATACTCTTACAGGCGATTTTTTTGATATTAAACCACCGATTGTATATAAAAGGGCAAGCCATATAAAATGACCAGCAAGCACTATTAATATCATTTTTATAAATACAGGCAGCTGTTCTGTGATTTTACCCACGTATGTAAGCTCAATAAATGTAGTTAATATAAAGTAGGGCAGTATAGGAATAACTAATTTATTAACAAGCAGCATTACAACATTATGCAGTTCTCCAAACATTTTTTCTAATGTGGCAGATTTTGTATATATTACTGCAAGCCCAAATATTATAGCAAAAAATAATGATGTTAATACTGGAAACATAGGTGGTATATCTAACTGAAATATTAGTTTTTCAGGCAGTGATTTTTCTGAAATAGTGTTTACTATATCTAAATGGGGGATAATCATATACCCTGCTGCCATAGAAAAAGCCGCTGCTAATACTGATGATGAATATGCCAGTAAAAGCATAGTTGTAAGCATTTTGTTAGTATTATTTTTAATACCAGTAATAGCAGGGGTTACAAACCCTATAATAATTAAAGGCACCATAAAAAATATTATCTGCCCTAGAATATGTTTAATAGAAAGCACTATCTGCATTAAAACTTCCTGATTACTCATAGCACCATCAGGTGCAGTAGCACTTGTTTTATTAATAAGCATCCCTAATATGATACCTATTACAACTGCAGCAATTATTTTTACTAAAAGATAATCCCTTTTTTTCTCTTTCATTTTTAACCCCATAAAAAATTAATTCGCAGCATTAATATTAATGCCGATTTTAAACCATTTTAATATATATGTTAAATCATGCAGCACACTTTGTTCTATTAAGTGAACGTTTTGATTATTATTTTTCATTTTAGCTGTTATATTGTTTACTACATTTAATATACTGCTTATCATATTATTTAATTGATAATATGTGTATATATTTGTTGTAATATTCATAACAAATTCTTCTAATATACTTCTTAATTTATCTGTAATTTCAATAGGTATTTGTTTTGAATGATATAGTTTTGTGCAGAAATTAAATTCTGTATCAAATAAAAGTGCTGCTTCAAATACTCTGCTGTTACTGTAATGGATAAAAGCAAAAGTAATAAGTGCAGGGAAACAGTCAAAAAATGTATTAGTCAGACTCTGTATATAATCTTTATCTAATTCTTTTTTGTTTATATTATTAATTTCATAAAAAATATTTTTGCAGGCAGTAAATTCTTCCTTTGCCATTTTAAAATCATCATGGGTTAAATATATGCCGTTATCTGTTATAAATTTAGAGCTTTCTATTTTACATATAATATTATAAACAAATTCGTTGGCACTGTCTGCAATACGGTTAATATACTCCGCAATCCCATTTTTTGTAATAAGCTGGATAACCGTATTTAGTAATACTATTTCGTTAGCAGAATTCTTTGTTGTAATATCGTTGCCGTTAAATTCTGAACTAACATCTAAAAAGAACCTGTTCCATAAATCTTCATAATCTGCTTCTTTTTGTGTTATACCTTTTGGGAAGATAATAGGCACCATACCGTTAGCTACTTCAGGTGCTAATACAAAAAGGTCATGGAATGCTTTTTCAAGATTCTCTTTAAAATCTGCCTTATGGTAAATATATGATAAAAGCTGATAACATTCAGGCATATTTCTTTTTAAACTTACGGCTTTTTTTAGTAGTTTTGATGCTTTTTTTAAGTCCTGCAGTCTAAAATATGTATAGCCTGCCAAATATAAAAATTCAGGGTGATATGCCCCTTCCTGCATAAATTTTTCCACAAGCAAGAGCGACTGATTAATAAAACCTTCCATATGGTATATTTCTATAACACGGACAGCATTCAGAAAAGATAAGCCTTCATACTTAACACTGTTTACTGCATAAATTATAGCATCATAATGTTCTTTATCTAAATTCTCTTTAATAAACTTATTAATATTTCTTTTTGTAACCTTTGGTTTAAATGGTTCTGATAAATTAACAGGAATAATTTTTCTAGCATAAAGCCCGGATAAATCAGTATAATTATAGTTGCTTGCTTTTGTATTATGGAAAGGGCTTAATGAAAAATTAGTGAGAGAATCTGCCATATAAGTATTATAAAACCCGCCGTCGCCCCCTTTATAGTTATACTGATTATCTGAAATAATTTCAGGTTCATAAACGTTGTTACATATATAAAGCCCAAATCCGTTGGGAGTAATAACAGGGTTCTTTTTATAAAGCACATTATCTTCCACAAAAAGTTTTTGGATACCTGTAGATGCTAAATATTCCCACTGATTTAAATCAGGTATATGATACCCCATAGTTTTATATTGAAATACTATTTCGTTATGGTTAAATTCTTTATAATTATATATACGCATACCTTTATCGTATATTAAATATTTCTGCTTTTTAACAGTATCTGATTTTGTTTTTACTTCTTTAATAATATATGATTTACCTGATTTAATAATTTCCTGATATACCTTAAAATAAACAGGGCTGTCTGCTATTTCATCAGAAGGGATTTCTTTTAAAAACATCCAGTTTAGACTTTCGCTTTTTCTTTCCACAAGCATAGGGGGAATATCTACTTTTCTATATATGGAAGTGCTGTTATCTATATCATCTAAAGTCATTTTTATAAGAAATTTATCAAGTGCTGCAAACTCTTTATCGCCTAAATCTTCTTCTAAAGTTTCTATGGTGGAATAAAACCTGTATTTAAAATATTTATGGTTATTTTCAAGAGATGATAAATAAAAATCAAACATAGCACTTTTTATGTATGATATTAAAAAGCTGTCTTCCTGTTTTGAGTGTATACTCTTCTTCCAGCCTAAAGGCACAAGTTTATTACCAGGCACAAATACAAATTCTGCATTATTATATTCATAAATGGCAGTATATAAAGATACACCATACCGTTCAAAATTAGTAAATTCTTTTATTTTAAACCCGTAATGGTCTCCTATCTGCTGTAATACAATATGTTTTATATCTATATCAAGTTTTTCATATTCTTTCAAATAAAGTAATTTGTTATTCATAATATTAGAAAATTCCTCTATAGTACTAACATCCTTCTTAAAACCGATAGTGTTTATATTAGCTATATTATTAGCCACATCATTAATTTTTTTTGTACCACTCATCATAGCCGATACTGATGCATAAAAACCTCTATCCATAACTACATTCACCTACTATTTTATTAATTTCTTATATTCATCTAACCTTATAAGCTTCTCATCAATTCTTTTTTCGATTTCCAAAAACTCATTTTTACTTTCTTCCATTTTAAGAATCAAATCTTCCATATCTTTAATCATCTGGTGCCCATTCTTGTTATAAAAATTCTCCATATCCCTTTTATACTCACTGATTCTATCTTCGATATTTAAAAAAACACTTTCCTGATATACTTCAAGCTCTTCAGCCGTAACAGTTTTATACATACCATTAATCTTATCTTTGTATACTAGAGCTAATATTAACATAATTACACACACCAGTATTATTACTATACCCATTTTGACACCCCTTATTTAATTATACCATCTCATCTTTTTTAAATTTACATTTTAGATACACCAACGTTTTATTATGTATTTCTCCTACAGTTGACTCAGAAATACCCAAAACTAGTGCTATCTGTTTATATGTAAGATTATGATAATATCTTAAATACATAACATTCCTAGTTTTTTCATTTAGTTCATCTAAACATTCTATTAAATATTCTTTAAACTCTTGTTTCTCAATAGCATCATATATATTTTCTTTTTTTACCTCAAAAAACTCTTCTACCTCATCTTGCGAATTTTGAAATACATCATTAATAGAAAAATCTACTCCATAGTTAAACGAATCCAAATGTTTTT
>RCNI01001345.1_pt1 | contig 13339 bp, 8 predicted proteins | sample 2041151 | NCBI WGS metagenome assembly RCNI01 (sample SAMN09708214, study PRJNA481090) | feces metagenome | isolation source: feces | place: Antarctica: Albino Rookery | reverse complement strand
TACTCACTTACCATCATTTCTGTGTGGCCATACACTAAATACTCTAAATTATTTTCCTTTTTAACTTCATCAGAAATATTTCTAATCTGCATCATAGATACTTCTTGAGATAAACAAATTGTATCCGCTTTTATTGAATTGTAATATTTTATGGCTTCATCATTTATTATATTCATCCAAGGAGATATTTTTATTTTCTTACTAGGATATATTTTTTTAACTCTCTCTATTTCTCCATAATTAGAAATTCTAAACGAGTCCATATACTCCATATTTTCTTTTCCTATACTAGACAAGGCCTTATAAATATTATTCTCCTTGCTTCTAATAATTCTAGGCATATAAAAGGCTATCTTTTTAGAATTTTCTTTCGCCATTTCTATCGCTTCATTAAGGCTATAAACATCTCTATAATAAATAGTATCTATATTCTTTTTTACAAGTTCTTTTAACTGTTCTATATTTTTACAAGATACATTGACTTTCAAATTGTCTTCTTTCTGTGGCAAAACGTCTCCATCTAACTTGAAACCTGCCTCATCTTCTGCTTTTAACTCTCTTTTTATAAATATCCTTTTTTCTGAAATTTCCTCTACTGCCTGCCTTCTTATCTTGTTTAACTCACTAAGTGGAAGACTTACTCCCTCATCTATAAAGCTTTTAAATTCTTTAATTCTATATGGCCTATCACCCATTTTAGAAATCTGTTTTTCTGCCTTTTCTTCACTTAAAGCTAGCTTTATGGCCTTTTCAACTTCCCTGTCACTTTCACTTGTAACCACATGCCCCTCATAATCTTCTAAAACAAGCTTGGCTTTTTGACCCAAAGTAAGGTAGAGACTTGCTTTAAGAGGAACTTTTACAAACTCCTTGTCTTCTTCATAAGTTTTTCTCACCCTATCCATTAGACTTTTATCGCTTGTCTTAAATATCTCACTTCCTTTAGGCAAATTACTTAAGTAGTCAATTTCAACGATCTCTCCTGCCCTAGCCTGATCTTTAATTTCTTTTCCTTTTATAATTCTTCCTACTGTTCCACCTGCTATATTTAAGCCATCACCCTTTTTTAAGCTATTTTCAAGCTTAATTTTTAATTTTTTTGCCTTAGGGTTATAAGATAAAACTTTTCCTATATACAAACCTCTATTATTGGGCTTGGCTGAATTCATAATATCTTTTCCTACTTCTCCAAGTATATAGCCTTTTGTAAACTTCCTATTAAATATAGTATATAATTCTGCAATTCTTTCTTCTTCCAGTTTTTTATCCTTATTTTCTAAATAATTTTCTATTGCTTCCTTATAAGTAGAGACAACAGTTGCAACATATTCTGGTCTTTTCATTCTTCCTTCTATCTTTAAAGACAAGACCTTGCTTTCTATTATCTTTCCAATATTTTCTACCGTATTTAAGTCTCTAGGACTCAAAAGATAATCGCCTTCTGTCTTTACATAGGTATTTTCATCTAAATTATATAGCTTATACTTTTGTCTACATGGCTGGGCACATCTTCCCCTATTTCCAGATCTATTTCCAAGTACCGAGCTCATCAAGCACTGACCCGAATAACATACGCACAAGGCTCCATGTACAAAGACCTCTATATCCGCCTTACAGTTATCTGTTATATATTTTATTTCATCAACACTTAATTCTCTTGCAAGAACCACCCTTTTGAAACCAACTTTTTCTAAATATTTTACATCATCCAAGGAATGGGCTGACATCTGGGTACTTGCATGTAGTTCAAAATCTGCTATTTCCCTCTTTATTAATCTTGCCATACCTATATCTTGTATAATAAGAGCGTCTACCTGTATTTCATATAGATATTTTATATATTCAAGAAATTCTTCTATTTCATCTTGCTTTATAAGTGTATTAACAGTTACAAATACCTTGCAAGATCTTATATGAGCATAGGCAACTGCTTTTTTTAATTCCTCTTTATCAAAATTATTTGCACTTGCTCTAGCGCTAAATTCTTTTCCTCCTAAATAAACTGCATTTGCTCCATTTTGTACTGCTGCTTTTAATGCTTGAAAGCTCCCTACTGGAGCCAGTAATTCTAAATTTTTATTCATTTAATCAAAGTACTTTTTGTACCTTGCCTCCCTCCTATTTTATTTTCAAATTTTCATTTGCTATTTTTAATTATAGTCTATTATATCATTTTTATATTTGAATATAGCATATTTTTCTAGTTTTCTTATTTTTTAAACTTATTAGCTAAACATTTGTAAACTTCTTTTTCTATTAAAGATTTTATATTCAATAGCTAAGTATTCTAAATTTCGTTATTTTAAAAGTAAATAAAAATGGCTAAACTACAATTTTTATTCTTGTGTTTAGCCATTTTGAAATTTTTATTTTAAAGCTATTTCTTATTTTTTAGCTCCTCATAATTTAATTGTAAATTATATGCCTTATTTTGGAATTCAGTTGCCATACTTTCTGCAACAGCAACCTTTCTTTCCATATCTTTAAGCTTCATTTCTAAAGCTTTTATCTTCTTTTCTGACTCTTCATCTATATTAACTTCCTGTGAAACTTTTTCTGTTTTTTCACTTTCCTTAATAAGATTTTTCAGTCTTTCTATTTCTTTTTCTGACTCACTTGCCTTTTTTTCTGCTATCTCTAACTTTTGAAGTACCAAATCAAATTCTTTTTCTACATCTTCAGTTGTAATAGTATAGCCTTCTTTTATTGATTTAAGTTCTTTTTCTAGTTTTTCTACCCTATCCTTATTTTCAAAAAGTTGATCAACTATATTTATAGAAGTAAGAACTGTTGAATCTACTCTTCCTAGATTTGGAGCCATACTTCTTATCTCTTTTAACTTTTCATCAATATACTGGGCAATTTTCAATATTTGACTTTCTTCCCTGTCACCAACTATTGTATAGTCTACATCATCAATTCTTACTTTTACTGTTTTCATTGCATCACCTCATTGTATTTATAAGCCTATTATACCACAAGATTAAGACTCATTATAAATAATTTTATATGCTATTTATTACATAAATTGAAAAATTTTACTAGATTTCTCTTAACTTAGCACCAATCTTATCTTCTAATCTTTTTAATATTCCTTCATGAACATCTTTTACATCTGAATCTTTTAATGTTTTTTCAGGACTTCTATAAACTATAGAATAGGCTATTGACTTGTAACCATCTTCTATTTGATCTCCCTTATATACATCAAATAATTCACACCCTTCAACTATACCATGTCCATTTCCTAAAATTACATTTTCTATTTCAGCTACTTCTACTTGATCCTTCACCAAAAGAGCTATATCTCTTCTTGTAGATGGATACTTAGGAAGTGGTTTAAATACTATTGTTTGATCTGACATTTCATAACACTGATCAAGATTTATTTCTGCTAGATATACCCTCTTTGATATACCATAATTTTCAAGAACTAAAGGATGTATCTCTCCCATTGTTCCCAATTTTTGTCCTTGAAGCATTATATCTGCACATCTACCTGGGTGGAATGATGTATTTTCCGAATCAGATCTATAATTATATCCTCTTAAACCTGTTCTTTCAAATATTTTTTCAACTACTCCCTTTAATGAGAAAAAGTCTGCATCATCCCCACAAAGACCTATACATATGCGAGTTTCTTCAACTCCTGCCATATCTTCTGGAGTAAATATATGTCCACATTCAAAAATGGCTACTTCATCAATATTTCTAGATATATTTGTATATAAAACATCCATCATATTTGGTATCATTGTAGTTCTCATTATCGAAGTATCTTCACCTAGTGGATTTATTAATTTCACTACTTCTCTAAGTTTTGAATTTTCAGGAACTCTTATCTTATCTAAGCCCTTAGGACTTACAAATGAATATGTCAAGATTTCATACAAACCACAAGAGATAGCAGTATTTTTAACCTTGTCTAGGTATTTTTGCTTATCTGTTTTGACACCTGCTGTTGTATTTCCTCTTAATTGAACTGATGGTATATTTTCAAAACCATATATTCTAGCTATTTCTTCAAAAATATCCGCTTCTTGTTCTATATCTAATCTAAAATTCGGAATTTCAAGTTTTAATTCATCTTCGCTTACAAGATCGCACTTAAATTCAAGATCTTCTAATATCTTGCAAAATTCTTCCATAGAAAGCTCTATACCTATTCTTGCATTAATTCTTCTTGGACTTACTGTAATTGTCTGCTTTTCTTGCTTTACAGGATTTTCATCTACTAGGCCCTTCATCACCTTTCCTGCTCCTAAAAGTTCTATTAGCTGGGCTGCTCTTTCCATAGCTAACTGGGCAGTTTCTATTGCTATTCCCTTTTCAAATCTTGAAGACGATTCACTTCTAAGACCTAGTTTTTTTGAAGTCTTTCTTATATTTTCCTTATTGAAAGACGCTGTTTCCAACATTATTTCCTTAGTATCTTCCTTAACTCCTGATTCTTCTCCCCCCATTATACCTGCAAGGGCTAGATTTTTTTCACCATTTGTTATCATTAATATTTCTGAGTCCAATTCTCTTTCTTGACCATCAAGAGTTACAAATTTTTCTCCATCTTTTGCATTTTTTACAACTATTGTATTATTTTCAATTTCTCTCATATCAAAGGCATGCATAGGCTGTCCCATTTCAAGCATTACATAGTTAGTTATATCTACTATATTATTTATAGGTCTTACCCCAGATTCTATTAGTCTTCTCTGCATCCAATATGGTGAAGCTTGAATTTTTACATCTCTTACCCTTCTTGCCATATATCTTTGACAAAGTTGTGGATTTTCTATAGAAACTTTTACATCTATACTCTGATCTGCTTCTTCCTTTACATTTACTTGAGGATACTTAAGTTTTTTGCCTAAAGTTACTGCTGCCTCTCTAGCTATACCTATCATAGATCTACAATCTGGTCTATTTGATGTAAGCTCAAAGTCTATTACTGCATCGTTTAAGCCTAATACTTCTTTAACATCAGCTCCTGGAGTATATTCTTCTTCCATATCTAATATATATATTCCATTTTTTTTGTAGTCTTCTACAAATTTTTCATCTATTGCCAATTCTTCACAAGAACACATCATACCATTAGACTCTACACCTCTAAGACGTCCATTATGTATTTCTACTCCTCCTGGAAGTTTGGCCCCATCAACTGCTAGAGGAATATAGTCTCCAACCTTTACATTTTTCGCCCCTGTTACTATCTGAACTGGCTCTTCTTTACCTATATCTACTTTTGTTACTATTAATTTATCCGCATCTGGATGACTCTCTATTTCTAATATTTTTCCAACTACTACATTTTCTATATCTTTTCCGTAATATTCAACTGTTTCAGTCTTTGTACCTGTCATAGTCATCTTATCACCGAAAGTTTTTGCATCTATATCAATATCAACATATTCTCTTAACCATTTTAATGAAACTAACATTTACTTTTTACCTCCCAATTTAAAATTCATCTAAGAATCTTACATCATTTTCAAACATCAATCTTATATCGTCTATTCCATATTTAAGCATGGCTAGTCTTTCAACTCCCAAACCAGCAGCAAAACCACTATATACATCTGGGTCTATCCCACAATTTCTTAAAACATTTGGATGAACCATACCTGTACCTAGTATTTCTATCCAACCTTCACCCTTACACACTGGACAACCTTCACCAGCACATTTAAAACAATTAACATCTATTTCAGCACTTGGTTCTGTGAATGGGAAGTTGTGAGGTCTAAACTTAGTCTTTGTTTCAGGACCATAAAGTTTTTGCACAAATGTTTCCATAGTTCCCTTAAATTCTGTAAATGTTATATCCTTACCTACTACCAAAACCTCTATCTGGTGAAACATAGGTGAGTGAGTAGCATCTGGACTATCACATCTAAAGCATCTTCCTGGAACTATTATTTTTAGTGGAAGCTTTTCTTCCTTGGCTACCTTTTTCATAGTTCTTATCTGAACCGGAGAAGTTTGCGTTCTTAAAAGTATGTCATCTGTAATATAAAAAGTATCTGATATATCTCTTGATGGATGGTCTTTTGGAGCATTTAGGGCATCAAAATTATTTGCAACTGTTTCTATTTCAGGCCCTTCTGCTATAGAAAATCCCATTCCCATAAATATTTCCGTTACCTCATCTATCATTTTACTTATGATATGTTGCTTACCTACTTTATACTTTTTAGCTGGCATTGTAACATCTATCTTTTCTAACTCTAGTCTTTTTTCTAGCATAGCTGCCTTTATTGTTTCTTTTTTAGAATTTACAGACTCAGTTATAAATTCTCTTACTTCATTTCCAAGTTTACCTATAACAGGTCTCTCTTCTGAAGAAAGCTTGCCCATTTCCTTTAAAATTTGAGTAAGTTCCCCCTTCTTTCCAAGTAAATCAACTCTTAATTTTTCTACATCTTCTAGTGTTTCTACACTTTCAATACGTTCTTTAGCAATTTTTTTTAAGTTTTTTAATTTTTCTTGCATCTTATTCTTCCTTTCTTAATCATTATTTCTGATTTTTTTAATTCTATAAGCTTTAACATCGATAAATCTTTATAGCTCTAGATAAGCCATAATTAGTCTATCAATATTTTGTGACAAAGAAGTTTTTAAAAATAAAAAAAGACCCTTCATCCATAGGGACGAAAAGTCTGAAATCGCGGTACCACCCTAATAGTTTCTATAAAAATAAAAACCACTCAAAAGTTTAACGCACATCACGTCTTTACTTACTATTATTTCAGAAAAGCTGCTCCAGAGTGAACTTCCTATACTTCTACAAATAGTCTCCCAGCAAACGACCACTCTCTTTATTGTAGCAAATACAGTACTTTTCTCTTTCAAAGCATTTAAATTTATTTTATTAAACCTTGTCTGTATTGTATCAAATGTGGGTCTTTTTTGCAATATTTTTTATAAAATAATCCTTTTTATTTCTTTATAAACTTATTTGATACATCAAGAGGGCTGCCGATATAGCAACATTTAATGATTCAGCCTTCCCAAACATAGGTATTTTTACTAGTAAATCTGAATTATCTATCCAAAAATCACATATGCCATTTGCTTCATTTCCTAAAACAAGGGCAGTTCTTTCTGGATACTTAAGTTCATTAAAATACTTATCTGTTTTTAAATAACTAGAAACTATTTTAACTTGATTTTCTTTTAGTACTTCAAGTGCCTTTTCTTGATCACAAGATACTATATCCATATAAAATATAGAGCCCATTGCAGATCTAACAACCTTAGGATTATATAAATCCACACACCCCTTAGTCATTATCAAAAGATCAAATCCCGCTGCATCTGCAGTTCTAATTATTGTTCCCATATTTCCAGGATCTTGGAGTCTATCTAAAATTATAATTTTTTTATGTCTTTGCCTACTATAATCTTCTATATCTAGCTTTTTCATATTAATCATAGCTATTATACCCTGAGTATTTTCTGTTTCTGAAATATTTTTAAACAAATCCTCTGACAGGGCATATACTTTTGTTACTTGCTCTAACTTATTAATCAGCTCGCTGTTTTCTACATTATTTAAAAATTTTTCACTTAAAAACACAGCTTCCATTTTTGCACCATATTCAAGGGCAAGCTCTACAGTCCTTAATCCCTCGGCAAGGTATTTTTTTTCCCTGTTTCTATACTTTGCCTTTAGAAGAGACTTTGCAAATTTAAATTTTTCATTATCTTTACTTTTTATAACTAACATTTTTTTCTCCATTACCATTTACCTGAAGATACCTTCAGGGCTATACTCTCTATCAACTTGGTATTACCTGCTACAACTATTATATCTCCCTCTTCAAATTCATTATTGGGATCTGGTGGAACTTGAAATCTTTCCCCTCTTTTTACAGCCACTATATTTAGGTTGAATTTTTCTCTTACACTTAAATCTATTAAATTACTACCCAGCCATGTATTTGGAACTGTAATTTCAAATATTGAATTAGTATCATCTAGTTCCATATAATCTACCAAATTATCAAAAGTAAGGGCTTTTGCTAATTTAACTCCCATATCATGTTCTGGAAATACTACTCTATCTGCCCCTATTTTTCTCAAAACATCTGCTTGAATTTTATCAGTAGCCTTACTTATTACATAAGGCACTCCCAAATCTTTGGCTATTAAAGTTGCCATAATAGATGCCCTTAAATCAGAACCTATACAAACTATCGCAACATCAAAATTGCTCAAACCAATATTTTTTAAGGCAATTTCATCTGTAGCACTTACTATAGCTACATTATCCATAGTTTCAGACAGTTGTTGTATTATTTTTTCATTTTCATCTATTACCATTACTTCTTGCCCTGCTTTTAACAAGGACTGGGCTAAAGATGTTCCAAACCTTCCTGCCCCTATAACTATATACTGTTTCATAAAAAACCTCCTGTTAGATTTCATATATACACTTTTTTACAAAATATTTTCTACTAAAAAACTATCCTCAGTAAGTTCAATTTACTAGTTTTTTATAGGATTTTTAATATTTTTATCTTTTAGTCTTTAATCTTAGACTTTTCTTTAATCTTTCCTAGCCGACCAAAACATTGGCTTCTGGATACCTTATATTATCTGGTTCAGGATCGTCCATAAACATAGTAAATACAGTCAAAGATCCCACACGACCAGCAAACATAAGAAATATTATTAATAATTTTCCAAATATATTTAAATTGTATGACCCAGCTACCGATAGACCTACTGTGGCAAAGGCTGATGAAACTTCAAAAGCACTTGCAAGCAAGCTAAATTCATGCCCTTGACTAATATTTATTAAATAGGTTCCTACAATCACTGTAGAAATTGCTACAACAAAAACCCCCAAGGCCTTTCTAAATATATACTTATTAATTCTTTTTTTAAAGACTGTTATCTCATTTTGTTCTTTAATAAAGGCTCTTACTGCCAAAAATATCACTGCCAAAGTAGTAGTCTTAATACCACCTCCAGTTGATGCAGGAGATGCTCCTATAAACATTAAAATTATCATCAAAAATAGGGTACTTTCCCTTAACTTAGAAAAATCAAGCGTTCCAAAACCTGCCGTTCTAGTAGTTACAGATTGAAAATATGACACTTGAAACTTATCCCAAATACTCATATTACCAATACTTGCTGGATTGTTAAATTCTCCAAAAAATATTAATAAAGTCCCTAAAAGTATCAAAACTATCGTTGTTATTAAAGCAAGCTTTGAACTCAAATCAAAGTGTCTAAAACGTTTCTTAGCTACTACACATGCCATAACACCAAATCCAATACCACCTAGTATTATCAAAGTACTAATAGTAAATACTATCACTGGATTATTATAAAATAATACCAAGGACGAATACTGGCCACTATTTCTACCCATTAAGTCAAAACCTGCATTACAAAATGCCGAAATTGAATGAAAAAGACTATAACCTATTCCCTTAACTATACCAAATTTAGGAACAAATACAGTTGCTAGAATTAAACTTCCTATAAATTCTATAATAAAGGTATACTTCATAACATTTCTTATTAAACGTACAGAACCAGATAATTGATTCTGATTAAGAGCCTCTTTTATCAATATTCTCTGCCTAAGATTTATTTTCTTCCTAAAAATAATTGCTATTGCTGCACTTATAGACATAAATCCAAGTCCACCTATTTGTATCAACAAAATAATAATAGTCTTTCCAAATACACTCCAGTGTAAACTAGTATCCACTACTACAAGCCCCGTAACACATACTGCGGAAGTTGCTGTAAACAAACAGTTTATAAAACTTGTACTAGTATTTGAATTACTTGCTAGGGGCGTCATAAGTAATAAGGCACCTATTAATATTACACTTCCAAATCCTAGCACCATCATTCCTGCTGGTCTTATCCTGTAAAGAAATGACGGATAAACTTTTTTTGCCGTATCCATTTTTCCTTTTTCCTCCAAAATCTACTCTTTTTAAATTTTACAATTTATTTTACCATAAGAAAAGAAGATATATCTATTTTATCAAAAAAATTTTATAAAATATTTTCCCCCTAAAACTACTTTTCTAACAGATATGTATTTAAGCAAAAATAATTTCTTTATTAATCTTATTTTATAGTAAATACAATTTGCCAACTAATATCATTATACACCAAATTAAAGAAAGTTGTGGCGATATTTAACGTCACAACCTCTTTTTAAATATATTATTAATTTTTTTGTATTCTAAGAAGCCCTAAAACTCAAACATTATTCCTTGAGTTCTCTGTATAAAGTCTCCATTATTATCCTCGATTTCTAAATAAACTTCTTTATTACCTTTTTCAAGCTTATCTGTAATTTCAATTTCATTTATATTATGATATTTTGCGTCCACCTTCTTGCCATCTACATATACATTGGTATTTCTATTAAATCCATCTCCATATATAAAGACTCTCCCTTGAGATTTTTCCAACTTTTTAAACTTTAAATCTTCATTAGATATCTTCATATTTACTTTAACAGGCTTTTCATTATCTTTCAAAAAATATTTCTTTCCAAATAATAAATCATACTGCACTAGTTTCAAATACTTCTGATAATCCTTGTCCTTACTCAAATAAGCATGCACCAAATTCAAAGGTCCATATGGCTGAGCAGCTGTTTTTAAGGCTAGTGTTGAAAGTTGATAGGCTTGAAAATCATTTGGAATTACTTCTTTTGCCTTTCCAAAATTATTGGTAACTACAAACAAAGAACTATACTTAAAAACTCGATCCCTTTCCCTAATTACTACATCTAATGATGGTAGATGATCTCCATAAAATACCATCACAGTTGGTCTTTTGTGGCTATTTACAACCGACATCAAATTTGCAACAAATGTATCCATTTCCTTAACCTGATTAGCATAGTAGTTAATTTGATTTTGATCTGCTTGATTTAAAGTGCTATCTACTAGCCTTACAGGATAGTCCATATCTAACTTTGTCGTTGGATATTTACTATGTCCCTGAACAGACACTGTAAATACAAAGGCTGGATCATTTTTGTCTTGATTTTTGATCTGTTTATCTATATACCTTATAAGTACATTATCCTTTGGCCAAGAAAGAGGCGTATAATCTACATCAGTCATTACCTCTAAAGGAATAAATTTATCAAATCCTAAATTTTTATATCCCTTATTTCTATTGTAAAATCTTTGGTAAAAATTATGTATAGCAGTTGTTTTATATCCATCTCTATCTAAATCTCTAGCCAAGGAAATCGAAGCTTTTTTAGAAAGGAAGGTCTGGTAAGGTATTTCTCCTTGATTTAAATAATCAAAATTAGCTCCAGATAAAACTTCATATTCTGTTCTTGCTGTTCCCCCTCCTACAGTTGGTACATCCATCAAACCTGATGTATAATCATTCATTAGATTTCTCATATAAGGCATAGGATCTTTATTAAATTTTACCCCCTTAATCCTTGTAGGATCCATAAAGGCTTCAAGTTGTACTATTACTATATTGGGACGTTGCTCACCTTTTAAAATAGTTCTCTTATCCTCTTTTACACACTTATCTAACTTTTCTCTTATAGCTTTTATATTCTTTTCATTATATCCCTTAGGTTTCTTTCTAAAGGCCAAGATACTCTCTTTTGTAAATGAATATACAAAACCATTTTGCTCAAATGATATAGCTGGGTTCCAAGCTATATTTTTTATAATTTTAGCTTGAGTTAATTGGAAAACCACCAAAAGATAGGTAAGCAAGGTAATAAAAAATACCAGTGTATTTCGCTTGCTTATCTTCCTCTTGTTTTTATTTTCCCTTCTAAATAAGTCTATAGCAAAAATTATAAATATAACTAAAACTATCACTATTACTACTTCCATCCATATACTCAAAAAAACACTTGATATTCTAAATGCTTCTTTGAATGAAAGTAGGTCATAGGGAAAGAAAGGCATCCCCCTAAAAGAAGTCACTGCTGAGTTGATACTTGCAAGCAAGAATAAAATAAATGCTATTAAAAATTTTACAAAAAGCTTTCTTTTACAAAACATGGAAATAGATAAAAATAAAAATACAAGGACACAGTTTATAACTGCCTCTAGGGTAAAATCCAAGAAAAAGTAAAAGGCACTACTTATACTCTTTCTACAAATTATCTCAACTAAGAAGACTATTAAAACTGAAAGTACTACATTAGAAATCAACTCTCTATCTGCATCTTTTAAATTTTTAAATTTCTCACTTCCAAAAAAACTAGTCCCTATCTTTTTTTTAGACCTACTTTTATCTTCTTTTGAAAATTTATAATCATTTAAATCTTTTTTTTCTCTTTTCATAATATTTTAATTTTAATTGCTTGCTTTTGCACACTGCCTTAATATAGAGTCATTTATTCCTCCAAGTGCTGTAAGCTGACTAGCTCCTTTCAATATTGTTTTATCGCTATTTAAACCTACTAAAACTATTGGACTCTCCTCTATTCCCGCTAAAGGTCCACCTGTTAGTGCATCTACTAATTTATAACCATCACTTAAATAAAAACTAGTAGGATTATTATAAAATGCTCTAACTACAGCTTTATTTGTGCTATATCTATCATTACCACTAATTCTTTTTGCCCCAAGCGAATTTACTAGAGAAGAAGATATGCTTCCTTCTCCACCTATGGCATATACATTTTTGGCACTATTTATTATTCTATTTTCATTAACTTTTCTTCCATTTGTTAATATTATTGCTTCTCCATTTCTTGCAGCAACTGCGGATACACTCATAGCATCAGCCTGCCCTCTATATCCATTTGCAACAAAAACATTAGCTACATTACCCTTTAGACTAAGAATTTCTTGGGCAATTTTGTTACTTGTTTCAAATCTATCTTCCCCAGCAATTCTTTTTACCTTGAAAGCACCACTATAACCTGATTTCAACTTATTTTCTAAATTATTACTTATTGAATTTGTTGAACCTATAATATATACATTCTTAGCTATCTCCAGTCTTAACTGAGTTTCATTTGGAATACTATCCTTATGCACCAACAGTATAGGAGCTTTTAATATGCCCGCTAGACCACTTGCACACAAACCATCTGCCAATTTATTTTTATCAGCATTTACCAAAATTACATTCTCGTAATTATTGATTTTTCCTGCTATTAAACTTGCTGTAGCATATCTATCTTCTCCTTTTAAGACTTCAATAGAATCTAGACCCACAGCACTAGAATTTGCAATAAATCCTGTTGAAAGCATTAAAGCCATTGCCATTGATAAAAACTTTTTCTTTAATTTCATACTTACCCCCTATTAAACTTAATCTTACAAATACATCCTATCATTACTAGCTTGATTTTTCTTAA
>RCNI01001344.1_pt1 | contig 13340 bp, 12 predicted proteins | sample 2041151 | NCBI WGS metagenome assembly RCNI01 (sample SAMN09708214, study PRJNA481090) | feces metagenome | isolation source: feces | place: Antarctica: Albino Rookery | reverse complement strand
AATGTGGGTGTTGACCGCAAAGGGGATCCGGTCCACCGGGATGCGTGAGCTCGTGTGGAAGTTGGCCACATAGTGCTCTGCGTGCACGCCGGCATCGGTGCGCCCGCAACCTACGCATTTGATCTTTTCGCCGCAGACCATGGACAACCCCTTTTCCAGCGTTTCCGCCACCGTGATTTCCGTCTTCTGCACCTGCCAGCCGTGGTAGGCTGAACCATTATACATCAGGATCAGTGCAATGTTTCTCATTGCCCGCCTGCCACCTCTTTTCTTCGGTTAAAGTCCAAAATGTTTCAGTACAAAGATTCCTGCCGTCAGCACAACGAACAGTGCCAGCGTCACATAGTCCTCGCGCTCAAAGCGCAGTACGTGCAGGGCGGTACGCCCCTCGCCGCCGTGGTAACAGCGGCACTCCATCGCCGTAGCCAATTCGTCAGCACGGCGGAAGGCACTGATAAACAGCGGCACCAGAATAGGTACCATTGCCTTGGCCCGCTGCAGCAGGTTGCCGGATTCAAAGTCAGCACCTCTGGCCTTTTGGGCAGACATGATCTTATCCGTCTCCTCAATCAGCGTGGGAATAAATCGCAGGGCAATGGACATCATCATGGCCAGTTCATGCACCGGCAGGTGGATCTTCTTCAGCGGTTGCAGAAGATGCTCCAGTCCGTCTGTCAGACTGATGGGGCTGGTGGTGTAAGTCACCAGGAAGGTGCCCATGATGAGCATGATGATTCGCAGCACCATAAAGATGGCCGTGCGCACGCCTTCCTGCGTAATATGACTGAGAAGCCAGCCTTCACCCAGCGGGGTTCCGCCGGTAAAGAACAGGTTCATCACCGCTGTGAGGATAATGATAAAGTAGATGGGTTTCAAGCCCCGGGTCAGCGCCTTCATCTGCACCTTTGAGACAGCGATACAGGCAATCAGCACACCGGCCATCACCGCATAACTCACCAGACTCTTAGCGTTGAACAGGGCCACTACATAGAAAACGACGGCCAGCAGCTTAGTTCGTGGGTCCAATCGATGCACCACAGTATTCCCGGGAAAAAACTGGCCCAGTGTAATATCTTTAAGCATCCTGCTCGCCTCCTCTCAAGCGCAGCAGGGCTGCTTTCAGTTCCTCCACCGTGTATACAGCCGTATCCACCGGCAGTCCGCGGCGGCGCAGCGCAATGGCCACCTTGGTCACCTGCGGCACATCCAGGCCGACCGCTTCCAACTCCTCGGCACGGGCAAAAACTTCCCGCGGTGTGCCGGACATATAGGTCTTGGCATCATTGAGTACCACAATGCGATCCACATTCTGGGCGATTTCCTCCATACTGTGGCTCACCAATACAATGGTATTCCCTTTTTCCTTATGATAAGCACGAATCTGGGCGAGAATGTTCTCCCGACCACGGGGATCCAAACCGGCGGTGGGCTCATCCAGGATCAGTACCTGCGGCTCCATGGCAATCACGCCGGCAATGGCTACACGGCGCTTCTGTCCACCGGACAAATCAAAAGGAGACTTCTCCAGCTGTTCCTCCCGCAGTCCTACAAAGGCAGCCGACTGCCGTACACGGCGGTCCACTTCTTTCTCATCCAGCCCCATGTTCCGCGGTCCGTAGGCGATATCCTTATACACTGTCTCCTCAAAGAGCTGGTACTCCGGGTACTGGAACACCAGTCCTACCTGGAAACGGACATCCCGAATCTTCTTGGGATCGGCCCAGATGTCCTTTCCATTAAGATAGATATGCCCGCCAGTGGGCTTGAGCAGGCCGTTCAAATGCTGGATCATGGTGGACTTTCCCGAGCCGGTATGTCCGATGATGCCCAGAAATTCTCCCGGCATAATTTCCAAATTCATATGATCCACAGCGTTGCGCTGGAACGGTGTCCCGGCGCTGTAAGTGTGGGTCAGATCTTCCACTCGCAAAATTGCTTCCAATGTGTTATTCCTCCGTATTCATGCCAAACTGCCGGCAGATTACGTCGGCACATTCTTCCACAGAGATGGCGTCCAAGGGCAAATCCATCCCCTCCTGCCGCAGACCGTACAGCAGTTCCACCGTGTGAGGCACCGTCAGACCGATTGCCTGCAATTCCTCCACCCGCTGGAAGATCTCCCGGGGTGTTCCATCCATGGTCACGCTGCCTTCGTTCATCACGATCAGACGGTCAGCCTCCGCCGCCTCGTTCATATGGTGCGTAATGAGCACCACCGTAATGCCGCGCTGACGGTTCAGGGCATGAATGGTGTTGAGCACCTCCTGCCGGCCCATGGGGTCCAGCATGGCGGTGGCCTCATCCAGCACGATGCACTCCGGACGCATGGCAATCACGCCGGCAATGGCAATGCGCTGTTTCTGTCCACCAGAGAGCAGGTGCGGGGCATGGCGGGCAAACTCGCTCATTCCCACAGCAGCCAGTGCATCATCCACCCGGTGGCGGATCTCCTCGCTGGGAACGCCCAGGTTCTCCGGGGCAAAAGCCACATCTTCCTCCACCACATTGGCAACGATCTGATTGTCCGGGTTTTGGAACACCATGCCCACCCGGCGGCGGATCTCCAGCAGCAGTGCTTCGTCCGTGCTGTCCATGCCGTCAATGTACACCTTACCGCCGGACGGCAGCAACACTGCATTCATGTGCTTGGCCAGCGTGGATTTTCCGGAGCCATTGTGTCCCAGAACCACGGTAAAGCTGCCCTTTTCGATGGATAGTGTCACGTCCTTCAGAGCAGCCGTCGAATCACAGCCTTCCTCCGCCGGATAGTAAAATGTCAGTTTATTGGTCTCGATCATATTCGACATACTTTTAGTCACTTTCCTCTTTCAAGCTCTTCTCATTCCGAGAACCACCGTCCCGTTGCACCGCAGGGCAGTGCCATACCGGACTCTGTGCACGGCAGGCCCAGTTCGTCCCAGCTCACCTTGCCGCCGTACTTATCGCCCACCAGCATCTGCAGGATATAGCCCAGTACGGAAGGGGCCAGACCAGTGGTATAAGAGTTCAGAATCACAAAGAGCGGCTTGTCCGACAGGACACGGGAGCACAGCTTCACAAAGGGATAGAGGTTGGTCTCCAGCTTCCACACTTCGCCGCCGGGTCCACGTCCATAAGAAGGCGGGTCCATAATGATGGCATCGTAGGTCTTGCCGCGGCGGATCTCACGCTCCACAAATTTGGCACAGTCATCCACGATCCAGCGGATCGGGGCCTCGGCCAGACCGGAAGAGCGGGCATTCTCCTTCGCCCAGGACACCATACCCTTCGCCGCATCCACATGGCAGACGCTGGCCCCTGCTGCCGCGCAGGCCACCGTGGCACCGCCGGTATAGGCAAACAGGTTCAGCACCCGGATAGGACGGCCCGCATTGCGGATCTTCTCCATAGCGAAGTCCCAGTTAGCAGCCTGTTCCGGAAACAGGCCCGTATGTTTGAAGTTCATCGGCTTAACCTGGAAAGTCAGCTCCTTATAATGAATGGGCCAGCTCTCCGGCAATTTTTTCTTATCCCAGTGACCGCCGCCGGTATGGCTGCGGCTATATCGAGCGTTCGCAGTGCGCCAACCACGGTTCGTGCGCTCCGATTCCCAAATGGCCTGGGGATCCGGTCGCACCAGGATCTGCTGTCCCCAGCGCTCCAGTTTTTCTCCGCTGCCGCAGTCCAGCAGCTCATAATCTTTCCAGCCATCTGCAATCCACATAAAGCGTCTACCTCCGCATATTAAATCACTGTATTATACAATAATTGCACCTCTTTCGTCAACCATCCCCCTCCCCTTCCTTTCCGCCGAATTATGACGCTTGTGTAAATTTTTACCCGATTTTTCCACTTTCCTCCTGTTTTTGGTTGTCCGCAGATACTCCCGGGCATACTGAAAGCAAACGCACCTAAAAAGGAGGAAACTATGAAGCATCTTGCCTACACGGTGTTGCTGTGCCTGCTGTTGTCCGCCTGCGCCGCCGCACCACAGCCCAAACCCCCGGCCCCCCTCCAGGAGCCGCTCCCGCTGAAAACCGGCATTGCCGCCACTGCAACCATCTCTCATAGTCAGAATGCCACCTATGACTTCCCCGGCAGTGCCTGTACTGACATCACGCTGGCCGCCGTGGCCGTGGACAACCAAGGGGTAATTCGTCAGTGTGCACTGGACGGTATTTCTGCTGTGATTCCCTTCGACAAGACAGGGGCACTGCAGCTGAAAGAAGGAACCGCTTTCCCCAGCAAAAATGAGTTGGGTCGTGCCTACGGAATGCACAAAGCCTCTCCCCAGGGCCGGGAGTGGAATGAGCAGGCCGCCGCCTATGCCCGCTGGGCCGTAGGACGCACGCCTGACCAGCTGGCACAGGGCGATGTGACCACCTCCGTCACCGTGGATACTGACGGTTTTCTCCAAGCCATTCAGGAAGCTGCCCGCCGGGCCGTGAAGCAAGAAGCACACGAAGGCGATACCCTGGCACTGGTCTCCTCGGCTCGCATGACGCCCAGCCGCAGCGTCAGCGATGCATCCCCTAAAAACGGTGCTGCCTGCTGCTGCGCCTCTGCCGCCGCTCTGACCTTCCGCCAGGGCGTTGTCACCAGCTGCCGTTTTGACGCCGTGAAAACCGCCATTCCCATCACGCCCCAGGGAACCATCGGCACAGATCTCTCTCTGTCAGCGGAACAGGAGGATTCCTGTACCGTCCGCCGCCAGACTGATAACGACAGCTGGGTGCAGCAGGCTGCGGCTGTGTCTGCTCTGACTGTGGGGAAATCTCCCGAACAGGCGCTCTCTGAATTTCCCACTCCTGTGATAGCACCGGATGGTTCCCTCCCCGCCTCTGCCTCCGCCGCCGCAAACGATTTTTTGCTTCTGCTGCGGAAAGCAGCCCAGCTGGCGCCCTAAAAACGCATCTTCCCTTTTTTGACGTTTCTGTTATACTAGAAATAGATCTGAGGATTCACGTTAAAAAAGGAGGCCGCTATGGCAAACAAGAAGCTGAAACTGCTCTATCTGGCCCACTACCTGCAACAGGAAACGGACGAAGATCATCCCAAAACCATGAAGGAGATCCTGTCCTATCTGGAAAGTTGCGGCATTACTGCCGAACGTAAGAGCGTCTACGACGACATTATGGCCCTGCGAGACTCCTACGGCATGGACATCCAGACCGTCAAGGGCAAGCACTATGGCTATTTTATGGGGGAACGCTACTTCCAGCTGGCAGAGCTGAAAATGCTCATCGACGTGGTGCAGGCCTCCCCCTTCCTGACGAGCAGCAAGAGTCTGGATCTCATCAAAAAACTGGAGCAGCTCACCAGTCATTACGGTGCCCAGCAGCTCAGACGGCAGGTCTATGTGATGAACCGTCTGCGTACAGACAATGAGACGCTCTACTATACGGTGGACGGTATCAACTGGGCCATCAACAATAACCGCCAGATTTCCTTCCAATACTTTAACTGGACCCCCGATGGACAGAAAGTCTACCGCCACAATAACCAAGTCTATGTCACCAATCCGGTGGCTCTGTGCGTAGAGCGCTACTATTATCTGGTGGCGTATGACGCTGAGACAGAGAGTTACCGTCACTATCGGGTCGATCGTATGCGTCATCTGACGCCATTGGAGACGGAGCGGGTACCCTTGCCTCCCCACTTTGATCTGGGCGAGTATACCAAGCACATCTTTGATATGTATACCGGCGAAGCTGTCACTGTCCGGCTGCGAATGCACATCGACCTGATCAACGCAGCGGTGGACCGTTTCGGCAGCGACGCCCATATGCACGCCATCAGCGGCGACCAGTTTGAGCTCACTGCTGAGGTCGTCCCCGGGCCGACGTTCTTCGGCTGGCTGTTCCAGTTCGGTCCCAAGGCCCAGCTGCTCTCCCCCCAGCGTGCAGTCGAGGATTTCGCCGCCTGGGGCCAGCAGACATTCGCTCAGTACGAATAAGCACCTGTATCCACCACCCTGTTCACAAAATAGAGAAAGACCGCCGCACAGATCTATGTCTGTACGGCGGTCTTTTATTGTAAAGTTTTCCTGTGAGAAATGTGCTTACCACAACCCCAACAGATGCTGTGCCAGCAGGCTGGTGGCGGTAATTCCCACCCAACAGCACAGGCCCAGCAGCAGCGGCTTGCCACCGGTTTTCACCAGCTTGACCACATCGGTGTTCAAACCGACAGCCGCCATAGCCATGATGATAAAGAACTTGCTCAGCGTCTTGAACGGTGCAAAGAAGGACGCAGGTACGCCGGAAGAAACGGCTACCGTAGTAATAACCGAAGCACCGATAAAGAAGAGGATAAAGAAGGGGAAAATCTTCTTCATATTCACCTTCTCGCCCTGGTCTCCCTCTTTCTTGGCACGGCGCAGAGCCAGCACCAGCGTGATAGGGATGATTGCCAGAGTTCGGGTCAGCTTCACCGTAACAGCTTTGTCCAGTGTAGCCGTCCCCAGTGCATACATTGAATCCCATGTGGAGGCGGTTGCCGTCACGGAAGACGTATCATTCACGGCCGTACCGGCAAAGATGCCAAAGGACTCACCGCTGGTGGTCGAAAAGCCCAGCAGCGTTCCCAGCACAGGGAAGAGCAGCGCTGCCAGAATATTGAAGAAAAAGATAACCGAGATTGCCTGTGCCACCTCATCGTCGTCAGCATCAATCACCGGTGCCGTGGCCGCAATGGCAGAGCCGCCGCAGATGGAGCTGCCGACGCCCACCAGCGTGGCAATTTTACTGGGCATATGCAGCACCCGCTGCATGAGAGCCGCCATACACAGTGATACTGTAATGGTAGCAATGATGATGGGCAGGGACTGCTTGCCCGTCTGCAGCACCACCATGAAGTTCAGGCCAAAACCCAGCAGAACCACGGCATACTGTAAGATCTTCTTGGACGTATAAGTAATACCCGGGCGCAGGGCATCATACTTTTTCGTAATGCCACCCAGCAGAACGCCGATCAAAATGGCAAAAACCGGTCCACCGATCAGTGGCACCTTCTCTCCCAGCCACGCGGCCCCCACGGCAATCGCCAAGCACACCAGAACACCCTTCCAACGTGTTTTTACCACTTTCATACATCTACTCCTTTTGCGGGACCGTTTCCGTGGTTTGGAAAATGCCCCCATTTTTCACACAAATCTCGTCTTGCTTATAGGACAACTCTATGATATGGGACCTTACCTGCATAAGGTCCCGCTTTTTATTGTCATCAGAGCAGCCGTATCCCTCCAACACTCCGTTTTACAGCAGTGGTGCCAGCGGCTTGAGGATGAATCCTGCCAGGCGACGGGTCAACGGCTCCTGACGGATGGTCGTTTCCGTTACCATGCGGCATTTTTGCAGTGTCGCCTGAATATCCTGCTCTACCTCGTCGATGCAGGCGGTCTCGTACATATACGTTCCGCACTCAAAGTGATGATACAAGCTGCGGTAATCCAAGTTGATGGTGCCCACCACAGCCTCCCGGTCATCGCTGACAAAAACCTTGGCGTGGACGAATCCCGGCTCGTATTCATAAATCTTCACACCGGAATCCAGCAAAGACCGATAGTGGGTTTTTGCCAGGGCGTAGGGCACTTTCTTATCCGGAATTCCTGGCAGGATCAGCACCACTTCCACACCGCGCTCTGCCGCAAACTTCAGTGCAGCCTCCATCTCTCCGTCCAGAATCAGATAGGGCGTCATAATGTGTACATAACGGCAGGCCCGGCTCAGGATGTCCATGTAAACCCGTTCCCCCACTTTGTCCGCATCCAGTGGGCAGTCCCCGTAGGGGATCACATAGCCGCCCGCCGTCGGCACTTCCATTTTCGGGGCCAGATAGTTGTCAAAATCCAGTGTCTTTTCATCAATGCTCCACATTTGCAGGAACATCAAGGTGAAATTCTTCACCGCCGCGCCCCGCACCATCACAGCTGTATCTTTCCAATGGCCAAAGCGCTCGATTCGATTGATGTACTCATCCGCCAGATTGACACCGCCGGTAAAGGCCACTTTGCCGTCGATGACCAGGATTTTCCGGTGATCACGGTAATTATAATGTGTCGATACAAACGGAGACAGCGGCGCAAACACTTTGCACTGGATGCCCAGATTCCCCAGCTGATCAGAATATCCATGGGGCAGCAGGGCAAACTCACAGGTGCCGTCGTACATGACCCGCACCTCTACTCCCTCAGCTGCCTTACGAGCCAGAATTTCCAGAATACGGCCCCACATAAGGCCCTCATCAATGATGAAATACTCCATAAAGATGAACTTTTCTGCCTTTTCCAGCTCCTCCAGCAGTTTCTCGAACTTGGCTTCACCAGAGGGAAAATAGACCGTGTCCGTGTGGTCATAGGCCGGGAACCCACAACGCAGCAGATAGTGCTGCAATGCCCCCGCTCCGGGAGCCTCTTGCTGCAGCTGCACCGCAATCTGCTGATCCTGCTCCACCTTCCTGTTCGTCTGATCCTTGACCCAGTCCAGACGGGACAGCAGCGCCCGGTGGCCCACATCGCTCTGGGTAAACATATAGAACAGCGCGCCAAACACAGGCACCACCATCATGACCACAAGCCATGTGACCTTCACCGAAGCATTGGATCGACTGTTAATCAGATACAGCACCATCACAACATTCAGCACCAGTGCAGCGCCCATGTAGTGTGGAATGTACTTTTCAAAGCGCAGCAGCAGTGCCACCAGCAGACCAACCTGCAGCAGCAGCAACAGCACAATCATTCCCATCCGGCTGAAAAGGATACGGAGAATCCCTTTCTTTCCCTTGTGGAGTAAATGGATTCCCATGTTATCTGTATATTTATCGTTCATGGCAGCTCCTTTCTTCAGTTGCCTTAGAAAAATGGCAGGCACCCATACTATGCACGGATGCCTGCAATCGTATTGCACAGATGAAATAGCAGGACAATTCATTTCCCCCTATTTCTCCTGTTATTCTACCCGGATTTCCGCTTTCTGTCAACTCTGCCTTAGACCGTGGCATCCACAGCGATGTGCTCCCGGCCTACTTCTACCCAGTGGACCCGCACACGACCATCACCGGGCGCACTGGCGCAAAAACGGCAGTCCGCCATTTTTCCTTCGACCGGTACATCTCCGGCAAATACACTGGTAAAACGGCAGATATAGTCCAGCAGCTCACCGATGGCTTCATCACTCAAATCGCCTGCCAGATAATCAAAAAACTTATTCATAGCGTCCTCCTATAAGCAACGACGTAACTTCTTTTCGATGATGTATGTATCATAGCAAGTTTTCTGTCCACTTTTCAGGACACTTCTTTGCACATTGCTTATTTTCCGGCCCCAGCGACAATATTTGCTTGACTTCCTCTTTGCCCCATGCTATTTTAAGTGTACTAAGACGGTTAATACAGTTGATACACGTTATCTCAGGAGAAAGGATGCCCTATGGAAATCTTACAATGGATCAACACCCTCATTGGTGTTATTTTCTTCGTCTGCTATGCCTATCAATTCTTCTATATTCCCATCCCGTGGCTGCGGAAAGCACCGCCCCACAAACCCATCAAAATGCACCATTATGCCGTACTGATCTGCGCCCGCAACGAGGAGGCCGTCATTGCGGATCTGATCCACAGCATCCACGCCCAAACCTATACCGGTCCGGTGGATGTGTTTGTTATGGCGGATAACTGTACCGACAAAACAGCCATGATTGCACAGCAGGCCGGGGCTGTGGTGTACGAGCGGTATAACACAGAACTGGTCGGTAAGGGCTATGCACTGCAAACCCTGCTGCGGTATCTGGAGCGAGATTATCCCCAGGGTTTTGACGGCTACTTCGTCTTTGATGCGGACAACCTGCTGGCCCCGGATTATGTGGAGCATATGAACCAGACCTTCTCGGATGGTTATGACATCATCACCAGTTTCCGTAACTCCAAGAACTACGGTGACAGCTGGATCAGCGCCGGTTACGCCCTGTGGTTCCTGCGGGAGAGCCGCTATCTCAACCACGCCCGTTTTCTGCTGGGCACCAGCTGCGCTGTCAGCGGCACCGGCTTTCTCTTCAGCCGCACCGTACTGGAGGAAATGGGGCCCTGGCCCTTCCATCTGCTGACGGAAGATATTGAGTTTTCCATTTGTCAGATCATCCGGGGCCGTCAGATTGCCTTCTGCCCGGAGGCCGTTCTCTACGATGAGCAGCCCACCTCCTTCCGTCAGTCCTGGCGGCAGCGAGAGCGTTGGGCCAAAGGCTATTTGCAGGTGTTCTATCACTACGGCCGGGACCTGATTTGTGGCAAGGGACGGCGCAGCTTTGCCCGTTTTGATATGTCCATGTCCATCATGCCCGCCTTTATTCTCTCTTCTCTGGGCCTGGTGTGCAGTATCGCAATGACTGTGCTCGCTCTTCTCTCTGGCAGCAGTCTGCACCTCGCCCTGTGGGAACTGGCTGCGACAGTCCTGCGCCTGTATGGTATCTTCTTCCTCATCGGTGCAATTACCACGATCACTGAGTGGCATCAGATCCATACGACCACCGCCAAGAAGATCCTTTATCTTCTGACATTCCCGCTGTTCATGTTCACTTTTCTGCCTATCTCCCTGTCTGTCTTCTTCCGCAAAGTGGAGTGGAAGCCCATCGAGCACCACCTGTCTGCTGCCAGTATGCGCCAGCGCCGGGACGAAGAGGCCCTTCCTTTCTGAAAGAAACAGCTTCAGCGTATGGTTTCTGCCTCCTTTTCTGTGGAAAAACACTCTCCTTCGAAAGCTTTCATCCTATTTTTGTTTAAAGCGAAACCGGAAATACGTTTCGAACTTCCCCTCCCGGATTGTGCCGGGAAGGGGAAGTTTTTTCCTATAAGTTGTTAACTTTTTTGCTGCTTCTTGTCATCCTTGCCGGGGCGTGCTACAATGAACTCAAGATATCTCCGGGAGGTCAATCACCGTGACACAAACCATTACTCCACATCTGGCGCCCAAAGACCGCTGTATCGGCTGCGGTGCCTGTGCCAATGGCTGCCCCAAGGGTGCCATTCATATGCTGCCTGATCGGGAAGGTTTTCTCTATCCCACGGTAACAGATGCCTGCATCCAGTGCGGCCACTGTACCCATATCTGTCCGGCTCTGAAGCAGCGGGAACCTCGGCCTGAACCCACCGTTTTTGCCGCATGGAACCCAGACGACGAAGTGCGCCGCCATTCGACTTCCGGTGGTGTTTTTTCTCTTTTAGCGCAATATATTTTAGATGAGGGCGGCGTCGTTTTCGGTGCCGGCATGACGGACGATCTGCACGTGCGGCATATGGCCATCAAAACCAAGGCCGAACTGCCTTTGCTGCAAGGTTCCAAACTGGTACAAAGTGAGATCGGCGATGCCTACGAGCGGGTACGCCATTATCTGGACCGGGATCGTAAAGTGCTCTTTACCGGTACCCCTTGCCAGGTGGATGGTCTTTATCGTTTTCTGGGCGAACACCCGGACAAACTGCTGACCTGTGACGTGCTGTGCCGTGGTGTTCCTTCCCCCGGTGTATGGGACAACTTTGTCAAATCCATGGCCTATATCAAGCAGAAAAAGCCCTGGTCCGTCAACTTCTGCCAAAAGCAGGACAAGCAGCGGGAACGCCATTTCCGGGTGCTCTTTGAAGGTGGTTATGTCTACGATGCGCCGCTGACAAAATGTGACTACGGCCGCGGTTTCCATAAGGGAATCTTTATGCGTCCCGCCTGCCACACCTGCCCCTACACCTGTACGGACCGCGTGGCGGATTTGTCGCTGGGCATCTATTGGGGCCTGCCCAAGGACTTCTATCCCGAGGAGCAGAACAAAGGAATCTGCCTGATGCTGGTCAACTCCGTCAAGGGTGCCCATATGTTTGATCTCCTGCCTTTGAAGCGGGAACGGCGGCCGCTTTGTGAAGCTGTGACCGGAAATCCGGCCCTGTCCACTCCGCCGGTTCCTTCAGCGGATCGGTCAGACTTCTTCAATGCCTTTGCTCAGCAACCCTTCCAGCAGGTGCGCGAGACATTCCTGCGTCCTGTGTCCCTGCACCGTGTCATCAACAAGGCAAACCGTCCGGGCAAACTACATTTGAAATCACTTTTCCGAAAGAAAAAGGATCGCTGATATGGAAAAAACACTGCTGCATTGCTGCTGTGCTCCCTGTTCTGTCTCCTGCATCCAGCAGCTCCGCGCAGAGGGAATTGAGCCGGTAGCCTACTGGTATAACCCCAATATTCACCCCTATCAGGAATACAAGGCCCGCCGGGACACCCTGATGGAGTACGCTCCTTCCATCGGTATGGAACTGATTGTGGAGGAGAACTACGGCCTGCGCGACTTTGTGTGTGCAGTCGCCGATGATATTCCCCACCGCTGTGGCAAATGCTATGCCATGCGTCTGGAGCAAACTGCCCGGTACGCCGCAGAACACGGCTTCACTTCGTTCACCTCGACGCTGCTCATCAGTCCTTATCAGAACCATGAGCTGCTGAAAGCGGTTGGTGAAGCTGCTGCCCAGCGCTACGGTGTCACTTTCCTCTATCGGGACTTCCGCCCCGGCTTCAAGGATGGTCAACAGCAGGCTCGGCAACTCGGCTTATATACGCAAAAGTATTGTGGCTGCATCTTCAGTGAGGAGGATCGTTACCACAAGCAGATTCTGCGGGATCAGAGTGAACCGTGCAAGCATATTCTGCCCCCCAAGCAGCAGACCCGCAAGGCCGGGGATATCATCCGTGCCAAGCTGCTGACAGAGGGTGGTCGTGCCACAGTACGCACCATCAACGGTCTGCCCTGTGAAATTGCTGATGCTGCCGACGGTATTTCTTTCACCTGTGATAAGCTGCCCATGAAGCCCAACTATCGCTATGATGTTTTTACCCTCATTGTGGATTACCTTCTCGCCCAGGGCGGCGAGGCAAAGAAGGGCAGCGGTCGGCACTATAAGCCCAATGAGAACTCTGTGGTGGCTTATGTTGCCCGGATGTATGACACCCCACCCAGCGAGGGGCCCATTTTTGATCCCGTATTCGTTCTGTCCGCTGTTCTGGACTGGGCCGGTATCGCCCGCAATATGCGGGGAAAACTCGCTCTGACGGACAGCTATCTGGACAGCCTGTAACTTTTCCTGCTAATCAAAGAGACTGCACCGAGGATTCCCTCGATGCAGTCTCTTTTCTTTTACCGCAGGGGCACCGCCAGCTAAAGCCGGAAGAACAGCTTCCAGGAAGCCGCAGACAAGCGATCTTCTCCGCATTCTCTCTTCGCTCGCTTGTCCATCCAGCTGGTTCCCCCGTTCCTGCCCCATGCAGACACTGGTGCCGCGTAAAAGTTGTCCCGTTCTTCCCGCACAAATATAATAAACGGGCAAGT
>RCNI01001343.1_pt1 | contig 13344 bp, 6 predicted proteins | sample 2041151 | NCBI WGS metagenome assembly RCNI01 (sample SAMN09708214, study PRJNA481090) | feces metagenome | isolation source: feces | place: Antarctica: Albino Rookery | reverse complement strand
CCTGGAAACTTTGACCCCATTTCTGACCACATCTACAGTGAAAACCTATGGAATGGACTGAAAACAATAGAATTGGATGTTTGGAATTTTCCTGATTTTTGTGGTTTTACGCCACTTTTTAAGGATAAAACTGTTTTTGGAAAGCGATGGCATTCAAGAGGTCAGCGGTTTGCTTTCATTTATCTCTTCTAAAAAAATTTGGAATCTTCGGATTTCGGAGTTTTTATTCCGCAAAAAAGAGCCCCTCTGCATAGCAGGGAGGCTCTTTCTTACAGAATAAAACCAGGGTCTCATTTCTGAGACCCTGGGAAAATTGCGGTTTCTGCTGACCTGTGTAATCCTGTGTCAGCAAATTTTCAGGTTACTTCCAGAGAACGTTCTGGCACAGACGGGCCAGGATAGCTCCACACTGTGCGCGGCTAGCGAAGGAGCCAGGAGCCAGCTCGGTGGTGGTCACACCCTTGATCAGGCCCTCAGCAACTGCCCATTCCATATCGTCGCGGGCAAACTTCGAAATCTTGCCTGCATCGACATAGCCGGACAGATCAGCACGCTTGCTGGTATCAGCACCGCACATCTCGGCATAACGCATCATGAAAGCTGCCAGCTGCTGACGAGTCAGCTTGGCTTCGGGATCAAAGCGGCCGTGACCGACCCCCTTGGCCAATCCGTTTTCATAAGCCCACAGAACAGCCTTTGTGTAGAAATGTCCCGGAGTTACGTCGGAGAAAGGCATATCGCCGGATACCTCAGGAGAACCTTCCAGACGGTACAGAATGGAAACCATCTGACCGCGGGTGATGTCCTGATAGGGAGCGAAATGGCTGTCATTCACGCCAAACATCAGGCCGTAACGAGTGACGAAGTCAACCTTGTTGTAATACCAGGAGCCCTCGGGAACATCCACGTATTTGTCGCAGACGGGGTCATTCATCAGGCTCTCGAAGGCATCCATGAGTTCCTTATCTGCCGCGTCTACAGTTTCCTGATTTGCGGAAGTATCGGCATCTACAGCCTTGGCATTTTCCAGTGCCTTCTCCACATTGGTCCACAGGGTCTCGTCCAGAACCTTCTTGCACAGACGGCTCATGGTGAGTTCCACGGTGGCAATGTCCTTCTCCAGCTGGGTCTTGTCGCCAGCCTGAACGGCACTGCCGCGGATCACGACATCGCCGGTAACGGATTCGATAGTCACAACACCGTTGGCGTAAGCTTCCACAGCTTCACCGCCCATTGTAACTTCCATGGTCTCGGGCAGGCTGTAGCCTTCATCAGCGGTCAGGGTAACAGTAAGCTTCTGGCCTTCCTTGACGGAGGCAGGTGCATCGGAGGTCATGTGCTCCAGCTCACAGGTGAGGCTGAAGTTCTTGGTGATTTGAGTATTGCCCTTGCTGTCCACAATGACCTCGTAAGTCTCGGTGGTATCACCCTCAACAGTGATTTCATAGGGAGTTTCGGAAGCGGCGAGCCACAGATAAAGCTGGTCGTCTTCGGGATGGTTGGCAGGAACCTTCCAGTCCACGCCGTTGACCAGAACCTGCTTGACATTGGGGCAGGTCAGGTTTACCAGATAGACAGGATCGCTGTCCATGTTTACCAGAGAGGTATCGCCAAAGGCAGCACCGCTGCCGGTGGAAACAGCCTTTACGGAACCGCCGCTGATGCGGATATTGCCGTCCTTGCCGGCAACGCCCTTACCGATTGCGTCACCTTCCACAGTGGAGACAGCGGTGACGGTACCGCCGGTTACATAGATGTTTCCGGTGGGGGAACCTGCGCCGCCGCCGATGGCTGCGGCATGAGAGTCAGACTTTGCCAGGATTTCGCCGCCATTGATATAGATGTCGGCATCCGGGTAAGTGTCGCCATCCGGAGTGCCGGTACCGATACAGGCACCGCCGTTCATGGTTGTAGGATCGGTATTCTGGCTGGTCAGATCGAAGCTGCCGCCGTTGATCTCTGCAAGGAGACTTGCAGGATTGGAAGCTCTGTGTCCCAGGCCGATAATAGAAGAGTTAACCTGGGTGAAGCCGGTAAAGCTGCCGCCGTTGATGGTGATTTTGGTAGTGCCCTTGGCAGCGTAGTCACCGCTACCGATGGCAGCACCGCTGTTGCTCAGGTTGCTGGGCATGCTGTCAGACAGCTCCATAGCAATGTCAAAGGTACCGTCGTTGATGACAATTTCAGCATCGGCGCTGTTTGCACCAGCACCAATAGCAGCACCGCTGCCGGGAGCGTTGATGTCGAAGGTACCACCGTTAATGGTGATCTTGCCGGCGCCCTGGCCTGCATCGCCGCCGATACCGGCACCGTAGCAGGTGGCCTGGCTGTTAAGCTGCAGGCTGCCGGAGCCTGTAACGGTCAGCTCCACGCCGGGGGCAACCGATACCATGGACTTGCTCATGTAGTTATCAGCAGAGAGGGTGTTCTCGCCAGCCAGCTTCAGAGTGTTGCCGGTACCGGTGAAGATAATGGCAGACTTTCCGGACCAGCCGCCGTTGGTGATGTGCAGATTCTGAATGGTAAGATTCAGGTTGTCGTTCTTGCTGTCAAAGGAGAGATTGGAATAGGGAGCAGATGCGGTATTTCCGGCATCGCCCATCAGGAAAACATTGTGTGCATTGTCAGTGATGGTAACAGTGGTGTTCAGATCGGCGGGAACCTGATAGTAGCCGTCCTCCCGGATCACATTGTCACTGGGCCATTCGTTATACACAGCGGTGACAGTAATATCGGCAGTGTCGGACACGCCGTTTCTGGCAGTAGCAATGAGGTCACACGTGCCGGGGCCTTCAAAGGAGATGACGACAGAGTGGGTGTCCTCAGAGGTGGAGACAATCTTGGCTACGTTCTCATCGGTGGAACGCCAGGTCAGGGTCTTGTCCACTGCATTTTCAGGATACACAAATGCGGTTACTTCCATATCCTTGGAATCGGTATGGGCAGTAATGGAATAGTTGTTGATCACAACCTCCTGTGCCTCCAGCTCCTGGCTGTTGGTGGAGATCTGATCAGAAGTAGACTGGTTGAATGCGTAGTCGAAGAGAACCACACGGCAGACCTTCTCGCCCTGCTTCTGAATATCGGTCATGTCGAACTTCAGAGAGGTGACTGCGCCGCGTTCGGTTTCCTCTACAGGCACGATGGAAGACAGAGGACGGTCGCCCTTCTGGTTGACCAGCTGAGCAGCCATGATGTAGTGGTTATCCTGAACGTCAACCGTCAGGTAAGGAACGCCTTCCTCCTCGGTGTAAGTGGTCTTGATCACCTGAGGAAGCTCGTTGTCGATTTCGATGGGGAAAGACAGGGTCTGGGTAGAATCAGTGCCGTCAATCCGAGAGGTAACGTTGTAGGTGTAGGAACCATCAGGCAGGAACTCATCATTGGTCTCGTTAACAGGATGCCAGGAGTTGCCCCAGGAAATAAAGTCGGTGTAAATGAAGCCGCCTGCTGCATGGAAGAAGGACTTCATATTGTTGCTCTTGGAGTAGGAATAGACCAGCTTGTCGGGATTATCATTGCTGTATGCGGTGTAGGTCATTTCCTTGGGTGCACGGAGCAGGCCCAGCATGGGAGTGACCAGCATATATCCGGCCTTGCGGCTGGCGTAAGCAATCTTATTCCGGTCAAAGTTGCCGGTCACGGCATTGACACCCAGATAGCTGCCCTGACCGTTATTGTCGATCATAGCAATGGTAGAAGCTGCCATGAAAGCATCATTGCCCTGGTTATCATACTTGGTGGCATCGTACACAGGAGCCTTGCCCCAGTCGCCGTAGAATCCAAGGTAAGGCAGAGACAGGTCTACGCCGTTCTCGGAAGCGGTCAGGGTGATAAAGCCGTCCAGATAGATGCCGTTGGGGAATACCTTCAGGGCATCCTTGCCGGCCTGCGTCAGAGCCATTGTGACGTCCACGCTGACACTGCCGCCGGCAGGAACGGTAACGGTTTTCTGAGAGTAGGTAACGGTGAACTCGTCAGCGCTCAGGGGGCGGCTGAGATCGGAGATGCAGTCATGTCCCTTCACGTTTACGGACTTGGCTACCAGAGGCAGGGAACCTACAGTATAGGTCTTTGCATCCTTGGAGAAGTTTTCTACGGTGAAGGTAAAGGAGAAGGAGCCATCGACACTGTCTTTCAGCTCTGCCTTAGGCCGCTCCTGGCCTTCTACGGTGAGGTAAGCGCCGGAATGAATGGCGTTGTGCACATTGGCAAGGCCGGCACCCTGTTTTCTGGGGGTGTAAGCCACGCCGTCCTGATCCTTTACGGGAACTGCGGTGCTCATGAGCAGGCTGTTAATGAGGGCACGCTTTTCAGCCTCGCTCTTCTGGGCAAATGTTTCATCTGCATACTGCTGCATGACGGCAGCAGCACCGGCCATGTGGGGACATGCCATGGAAGTACCGCTCATTTCGCCGTACTTTCCGCCGGGCAGGGTGGAATATACGTTTCCGCCAGGTGCGGTGATTTCGGGCTTCAGGCTCAGATCGGGGGCTACACCGATGGAGCTGAAATCACTCATAAGGCCGCCTACGGGGCTTTCAGCGGGGACACAGAGAGACTTGGAAACCTGAATGTGCTTGTCCTCAGCCTTCTTCAGAAGTCTGCCGTCTGCCTTGGAAATGGAAACTGCGGGCAGAAGACCCTTCAGCTGCATTCCGAACAGCTCGCCTTCTTCATTGTCATAAACAATGAGGCCAACGGCACCGGCGTTCTTTGCATTTTCTTCCTTTGTGGTGAAGGGGATTTCACCGCGTTCCACCAGAGCGATCTTACCATTTACATTAACTCTGGCGAAGTCATTGGTGTTGCCGATGCCGCCTACGGGAACATATTCATAGGTTCCTTCCAAAGAGTAGAACATCTTTGCTTCGTCGGCAGCGGTATCGAAGTAGGTAATCTTGTTTTCGCCCTGTTTAAAGACAGTCTGGGTAGCCATCATCTCGTTGACGCTGGCAACACTGAGTGCTGCATTGTAAGTAGAGGGAGAACCAACAATACCATAATCGGGGTTTTCTACCAGAGCCAGATCAGTACCCAGCAGGTTTCTGGCAGCTGCGCTCTGGTCGTTGCCTGCTGCAACCATGAGGTTGATGCCAGCGTTCTTCACACGATCATATACATCGTTTACGATCTTGCTTTCGCTGGTGAAGCCGCAGGCGGTACCAAGGCTCATGTTGACGGCATCAACACCAAGAATGACACAGTCTTCCAGAGCTGCCAGAATATCCTGGCTGCCTGCACCGGCTTCAGTGTCGGAGAAGACCTTCATAATAGCCAGCTGTGCATCGGGGGCTACGCCTCTGAGCTCAGCGTTGTTGGCGCCGACAGTACCGGCAACGTGGGTGCCGTGCGTGTCTGCATCGGATACGTCGTTATCCTTGTCTGCGTAGTCGTAGGCATAGGGGATCTTGTCGGTTTTATAAAGCTCGTCAGCGGTTGCAGTGTTATGCAGCGTGCCGGCGGCGACCTTTTCAGACACAGTCTCCTTGCTGAATGCAGGGGATTCCACAGCACCGTCAAAAGCGGGGTGGGTGGTATCCAGGCCGGTATCCAGGATAGCTACGAGGGTACCCTTACCGGTATATCCTTCTTCATTGGCAGCGTCGCTGTTAATCATGGAACCGGAAGTAACTACAACACCTTCGGCAGCCTGGGGCTGGGGTACGTCGTACCGGACGGCCACATCTACCTGCTTAACACCTTCCATGGATTCCAGAGTTTCCAGATCACCATAGGTGCCTTCTACGGCGAAGCCGTTAAAAGTATAGCTATAGGTGTCGGTAATCGTCAGATTTTCGCTGCGAATCTGGGCCGCCATGATGTCCTGCTGCTCCTGCATGGTGTTGAGCCGGACAGAACACATCTGGCTCTCCATGTACTGCTGCAGGGTCTGGCCCTGAGGGACGGTATCCAGGATCGGCTGATCTTCCAGCTCGACCAGGAATACCACCTCGTCTTCAGCCTGAGGAACAGGCTGCTGGAAGCGGCTGTTATCCAGCACTTCCTGAATGGTTTCATAGGTGGTGGGGGCTTGTGCGAACACGGCCTGTCCCAGTCCGGGAACCATAGTCAGAACCATGGTCAGAACCAGAACGAGCGACAGTGTACGCTTCCATCTGTTATTCATCTGTTATTCCTCCTCATTTATTGTGCATGGGCTTTCCAATGCTTATTCACAATAGTAGTGCGTGATACTCCCTTTGTCAAGCATATATGTAGCCGATACAGATACATTTGTACACAATGATAAAAATTCAGCAGATTATAGCTCATAATTGGCGAATAATTCGTAAAAAAATTGATTGTGCCGCAGTCGGCATTTTCACCCTTTTTCCTGCAAATGAAAGTTTCACTGCATCATATTGCATTTTTCCGTTTTGGTGTCTGCGCAATCTGTTTTCTTTACACATTACACAAGGCGCATCTGTCATTCTGATTTTTGCAGAAATCCGCCCTTACACACTGCATACGACTCCCCTTCCCCAGCGACTTTCCGCCCTTTTGCAAAGCGCAAAACAGGGTCCGGAGCGGCATCTGCGACACCGCTCCGGACCCTGTTTTTTTGTATTTTGCGGAAACTTCCGCTGCGGCTTTCCGGCCTGCAGGCTGTTCAGCGGAAGTCAAATTCTCCGAGCTTGTTTCCGTCCCAATCGCCGCTGCCGGAATATCGTGCCCACTCCAGATCATCCCAGCCAAGCGTATCCGGAAGGTAATACATGCGGCAATTTTCAGATTTTTTCAAAGGAAATCCGCGTACAACCCACGGGGCATCTCCGTTGAAATAAATCGAAACATTCTTCAGGTTTTCGAAGGCATACATGTGTATTTTCTTTACAGAAGCAGCCACGTACACTTCTTCCAGATCCGGACAGTTTGAAAACGTCTTCTCTCCGATGATTTCTATATTGTTGTGAACAACCGCTTTGCGTACATGCTCTTCCTGAGCCAGCCTTTCCAGAGGCGAATAGCAGATATCCTGTCCATCTCCGGAATAGCTGTAATATTCACCGGTTTCTTCACAGTATCTTTCTCGGTATACGGCATCCTTCGTGTTTTCTTCCTGCCCCTGATTACGTTCTTCCACAGACGTGTCCGTGTCTTCTAGTGAACTGTAATTCTCATTAGGATCATAAGAGTCCCCGTCATATGTTGCTCCCCAGCCAAACAAGTGAACCGCCTGCGTCGGTCTGAAATAGACGTAGCAGGCATGGATGCCGACTTTTCCCACCCGTGTGCCAAGAGCATACAGGATTCCAGCCACGGCAGCCAGACAGACGACAACGGCAACAACAACGATCAGCGTTTTTCGTAATTTTTTCATGTTCGCTCTTCCCTCCTCATACAACAGGCGCTATTGTGAACTATTTTTATGGAATATTCATAAGCAATTCAGGCATCCGGAATGTGAATATTGCTTACATTTTGATTATAACATATAACCATTTTTTGTCAATAATTATAAATTTCTTAGCTGCATCCGCATTTTTTATAGTCAACAAGTACATAACCTTTTGAATTTCAGAAAGGTGCATAAGGAAAATAGTCTGACAATCTGTTGCGGCAGAAAAAGCAGTCCGGCACCATTGACCGCCCATGCAATGCCGATCAGCGCTCGGTGAGTTCATCCCGGAGCTGAGCGGTATTCTCTTTTTCCACAGGCCCCCATTTTCCGATGCAACTCCTGCAGCCAGCAGCCTGTTCACACTGATAACAAAGCACAATTCTTTCTTCTTTTATGCAGCTGCGATTTTCTATTCGCCCAGAATGGTCTCTTCCAGAGTAATGATAGAAGTTTCCACGGGGACAGATTTTTCGCTTCCGGCGTTCGTTCCGGAAGGCTTCGCCTGCCCGGGTTTATGTGTAATCTGCATTCCCGCAAAATCAAAACAATGACAGCACCGATTATTTTATTTTTTCCGCAGTTTTCTGAAAAAATCCCCAAAATACGCTTTTGAATTTTTCGGGAAAGGCTTGACATGTGACATTGAGTTCTATAAAATAAAAATGTAAATACACAAATGTTTTATGACCGCTGAACACGGCGTCCGAAGGGTTGGACGCCAACATTCTTTATCGGATTTACACAGAAAAGAAAGTGAGGGAAAAATCAAATGGCAGAACTTCAGATCACAGCCCCCCGTCCGGGATGGATCCCGGCAAAACACCCCGGCAGTCCGTTCCTGCTGCGCAGGAACAGCCTTCGTCCGGAAAATGCAGCCCCTGGCAGCAATCGGGATCAGGCCGCCACCGGATCAGAAGGAAACGTCCCGAATCCCCCGGATTCCGGGAACGGTCAGCCCGCCTCTTCCGGAAATACCCCTCCACCCCGGAAAAAACTGGTCATCTTTGGCTGTATTGCCCTGCTGGCCCTCTGCATTCTGGGAATATCCGCTCTGGTAAACCATAACCGGTCCGGAGTCGTGTCTGAAAGCGGCGGAGCAGCAGTCACCGATATTCCCGGCGATGATGCCTATTCCCTGACCAAAACCGGGGAAGTGGAAGATGCCGACAAGCAATTCGTTTTGCAGCATGATGGCGGCAGGCTGTGGGCAAAAACAGAAACAGCCGACGGGAAAGCCGAGTATCATCTGCTGGGACACAACGGGAAAATTCTTCCGGATACCGCCTGCAGAGCTTTTTTTGATTTTTCGGATACGTCCCATGACTTTTATTTTAAAGATCTGAAACATCAGTCTGATTTCTGGGCAAATTCCACCCGCGCAGAACTGGCAGACGGAAGGCCCTGCATTTTTAGAGAAATCAATGACCGGTACATTGTCAAACGGACTTTCACGCAGGGAGATGTCCCACCGATCCTCGTCACCATTTACGATCTGGACACAGGCTGCGCAATCGATATTCAGCAGCCCGGTATGTTACCCTACGCCATTGGCGACAGCAGCCTGGTATTTCAGGATGAAGTCTCCGGCAAAGTGACATTCTGCAGCAGCAGCGGAGAAATCCTTGAAACGTGCAGCGGATCCCTCAAAGATGTGCATGACAGATATGCGCTGATCCAGACAGCAGAAGGCTTTGAACTGCGTGACGAAAATGGCACCATGCTGAATACCTTTGATCAGCCTTCCCATTTTCTGGATGGCGGCAGTCTGATCTGCACAGAACGGAACGGCACTGCGATCATTGTGGATGTCAACGGCAACGAGATTCCTGCCCCGCCTTCCGGAGAATATATTTACCAGAGCGGAAAATATCTGGTATATCGTGCCATAATCGAATTGCATTCCGAAAACCCGACTCCGCTGGATCCGACGGGTCAAATCCGGGAAGGGCTTGTCACGCTGGACGGCAAAGAGGTACTTCCCTGTACGTACGACTACATTCGTGAACTGGTCCCCGGTTATCTCACTGCGGTAACGGGAGGCTATGAGGCTCAATCTCAAAGCACAATTGTGGGCCCTGACGGTGTAATTGCATCCAATCTTATCAACACCACCCCCACACAGCTGCTGATTACCGACCGGGACCGCCACCGTGCAATGATCATCAATACCCATGAGTTTGATTTTTCTTCGTCTGAATATCTCTACCCCAGATACTGCCTGACCGGCGCATTGATTGCCTGCAAAGACAGCCACACAAAGCTGCTGGGCGTGCATGATCTGTTTACCGGTGAGCAGCTGCTTGCGCCGGAATACAAAAAGTTCCAGTGCATCCGCAATCACCTGTATGCCTTTAAGGACGGAGTCTGGGAGATCTATCAGATCAACTACCTGGAAGGCAAACCGTAAAATACGATAGCCTCATCCGCTTTTCTGCGGTCTTTGCCCAGTTTTACCGGCTTTTCCACCACTGCGCCGGAAACAATCCAAAACAAGCCCCCTGTATCCCGTTTTCCGGATACAGGGGGCTTTTGTGTTAATTTGCCGGGATGGACATTTCTCAGTCGGTATACCGGGCCTTATAAATTCCCACGCCCACGGCTGTGCCCAGCTCCGCCAGCAGCGCCAGCAGATAAACCGGCCAGTAAGTCAGCAGCTGCATGGGTACCGGTGCAAAGGCTTCCGCAGGATTGATGTAGCACACACCCGGAATTTCTGCCAGGAACGCTGCCATGGTAATAAATACCAACATAATGCAGGTCAGTGCTGTCAAAGATGTTCTGCTCTGGGACTGGGACAGCACCAGGAACCAGAAACCATACACCAGCATGGACAATACCTGCATGGTAATCCACAGGAGCATGAATTTCTGAATGCTCATTGTCCCTTCCCAGGGGAAATAGATTTTCAGGTGCTGGATTGCCGCAGTCCAGTCAGAAATCTGGTACTGGCGATGGAACACCAGAATGATAGGAAGCCATTTTCCCGCCAGCATAACGAGCGCAAAAACAACAGTATAGATCATCCGCCTGGAAAACAGCGCCAGTCGGCCCTTGGGCGTACTGCGAATCAGGCGCTCCATATTCTCGCCGGTGTGGCCCATGGGAATGATCACCATCATCAGCAGCAGAATTGTCAGCGTGGCAACAACGAAATCCCTGGTTCTGTTTTTGAACAGAAAATCCAGAGAAGGCTGGTCCAGAATCGATGCCTCAATCTCCCGGGCCTGCAGGATCTGCAGATCGAAATACTGGTCCCGGAACGCCCGGAAACCATCCTCGGTTTGTTCAAGCAGGTAGATTTCCATCTTTTTCTCGTTGTACTCATCTGCGGTGATTTCCTTGTTCCGATAGGACTGTGCCAGCGAATCGTACATCTCGTAAATGTTGTCCAGGCGCTCCTTGGCTTCATCGATTTCCGCTTCTTTTTCAGGGGTCAGTTTGCCGCCGAATTTGCGGACGTACTGGTAATATCCGGCCTCTTCCTGGCCCATGGTACGCTGCGGGAAATCCTGATACCAGCTAACCGCCAGAAAGATTGCCAGTATCCACACAAGGATTCCCTTGCCGGAGAAAAACGCACGCCAGCCTTCCTGCCACATCAGGGAAACGGTTCCCCGCTCCGGATGGACCGGCAGGTGGAACACCTTCATACTGATGGACAATTCCGGCTTGTGAATGGAAAAACGGCAGTAGAAATACGTCAGGACAAAGGTTGTGACAATCCAGAAGGTCAGCAGGAACGGGAAAATTCCGAGCGCATGACCAAAGAAATTCAGGTTCTGGTATTCGGTAAAGAAGTTCACCGGACTGAACAGATAGAACAGATTCAGGAACTTGAGAATATTCAAATAAGACGAAGGATGCAGGAATCTGAAGAACACATACTCCAGAGCCGTTACCACGATCATGAAGAAATAGACCAGCTGACTGTTCCGGAAAAGCGGAACAAAAAAGGCAAATACAGCCATCAGCATAACCATAGCTGCAATCTTCTGAAGAAAGAACAGGGCAATGTATCCCCGGATACTGATTATGTAGGTACATTCCCGAAAAACCGGAACAGACTGCACCGGAATATCCCACTGGGGAAAGCCAAACATCAGCCCTGTCAGCAGCAGTTCTTCTCCCGAAAAGCTGACAATAATCGCCGCACTCAGGAGCAGTCCTGCGGTCAGCTTGGCAATGGATGTGGCCAGTCTGCCATTGGGCGTGGAGTGGATCAGGTAGACCATGCCATTTTCCTGCTCCTTCAGAAACAGAGTGGCCGCGATAATCAGCACCATGAAGATGGCCAGAATGTCGCCGATATTCCAGTCGTGAAATACTTTGAAAAACTGATCGTCACAGATCTGGGGCTGAATTTCCAGACAGGGCTTAAAATCTTCCGCCGTTTTTTGAATGTTGCTGGCAGAAAAAGAATCCTTTTTGTTGAAAATCGGAGATGTGCTCATCCGTACCGCTTCATCTCTGACGTAACGGATGTAGTCGGTGTATTCCTCTGGCCAGCTCATTCGTTTCTGATAGGATTCCGCCGCATAGTAAAGTTTACCGACCCTTTTCGGGTCTTCCATTCCGGAAATGATTTGCCTCAGCTCCGGATATTCTTCTGAGTAGACATCAATCTGGAGCTGAATCTGTTCCTCATCGTCTTCCAGCTCGTACATCATCCCGATCATGCTCAGAGGTTCGGTGTACTCCCTGATTTTTTCAAGCTCCGCCTTTCTCTGTGCTTCCGGCATCGCGTCGTAGCGTTCAGCCTCTTCCGCAAAGAAGCTTTTATCTTCAAAATACCGCTGGTTAAGCCTATATTCCTGAACTGTGAACAGGACTCCGTTCAGCACCAGAAGCAGCAGCCACAAAATGCAGATCAGCTTGCGGCTGAAAATCTTGCACAGCTCATACCGTAAACACCGCAGCATTCTGTCTTCCCCCTTTACAGCAAGTGTGCTTCTTCATCCGCAAAAAAGGACAGGTACAGATCCTCCAGTGTGGGTGAAGCCGGTTCGCAGCCGGGCAGATTGGGCTGCTCGTCCCGAATCAGGCGCAGTCTGGGATAGCCATCCTTCCCCATCTGCAGGGTAGAAAGCGCATCTTCTTCGCAGGAGCCAACGTAATCTGCCATCCAGACCCTGCCATCCATTTCCCTGAGCAGGGCGGGCACCGTTCCCCGGCGGATAAGTCTGCCTTTTTTCAGAATCAGAATTTCCTTGGCGATGGTTTCCACGTCGGAAACCACGTGGGTTGCAATCAGGACGACCCGATCCTGGCCGAGCCGGCCGATGGAATTACGGATTCGGATACGCTCCTTGGGGTCCAGACCGGCTGTAGGCTCATCCAGAACCAGAATTTTGGGATCGCCCAGAAGTGCCTGAGCAATGAGAACCCGCTGCTTCATGCCGCCGGAAAAGGTTTTCAGCTTACGGCCCGCCACACCGTCCAGATTGACGGTTTTCAGCAGCTCCGGAATCTGCCTGGCCGCCTGTTCCTTAGGAATGCCTTTCAGGGCTGCCAGGTACCACATGAACCGTTTGGCGCTAAACTCGCCATATAGTCCCTGCTGCTGAGGCATGTAACCCAGAACGGAAAAATAGTCCCGTGCACTCTTATCGATTTTCCGGCCATCCCAGTAAATCGCACCCTGATCAGGAGTCAGATTCCCGGTAATCATGTTCATGATGGTAGATTTGCCGGCACCATTGGCACCAAGAAGGCCATAAACGCCTGAAGTAAACGTCGTACTGAAATCGGTTACAGCCTTCACTTTTCCGTTTTTATAAGTTTTACTGATATTCTCAAGCTTCAGTTCCATTTTGGATTCCTTCTTTCCTTAAAAACCGACATCAAACCGTTTTTTCGTCGTACTCAATCAGCCGCGATCAGCGATTGGCTCGTAATCGTTTTTCGCGTCATATTCTATTGCTCTTTTCATTTGGCCTGACGGTACGCGAAGACATGTCTGAATCTTCAGCTCACCATTTTCCGTCTTTTTATTCACCGCC
>RCNI01001342.1_pt1 | contig 13345 bp, 12 predicted proteins | sample 2041151 | NCBI WGS metagenome assembly RCNI01 (sample SAMN09708214, study PRJNA481090) | feces metagenome | isolation source: feces | place: Antarctica: Albino Rookery | reverse complement strand
GCGTCGGTCAGCTTGACCATGGCATAGCTGCCAATCAAATCCGGTTCTGCCGTAAATTCTACGGTCAAGTTGTTGTCCAGACGGCCGACCAAGCTGCCTTCGGCACGACCATAGCCCTCCACCAGAACACGCACAGTCTGGCCCACCTGCTGATGAATCAGGTTCATTGCGATTTCGTCCTGCACGTCCAGCAGACGCTGCATCCGGTCGGTTTTCTCCTTGCGGGGAGTCAGGTCTTCCATCAGGGCAGCCTTGGTACCTACACGGGGAGAATAGATAAAGGTGAACAGCTGCATATAGCCCACCTTTTTCACCAGCTCCAAAGTCTGTGCAAACTCTTCTTCGGTTTCTCCAGGGAAGCCAACGATGATATCGCTGGAAAAGGTAATGCCAGGCACCCGCTGACGGGCGTATTCCACCAGATCCAGGTACTGTTCTACCGTATAGCGGCGATTCATCTCTTTCAGTACACGGTTAGAACCGCACTGCACCGGCAGATGCAAATGCTTGCACAGATGCGGCTGTGCGGCAATGGTGTCGATCAGCTTGCGGCTGGCATCCTTGGGGTGACTGGTCATAAAGCGAATCTGGTAGTCACCGGGCACGGCGCACAGCAGATTGAGCAGGTCGGAGAAATCAATATTTTCATCCAGACCCTTGCCGTAGCTGTTCACGTTCTGGCCCAGCAAGGTGATTTCCTTGTAACCGGCTTCCACCAGCTGCTTGAATTCCGCCAGAATATCCGCAGAGCGGCGGCTCTTTTCGTGACCGCGGACATACGGCACGATGCAGTATGTGCAGTAGTTATCGCATCCATACATGATGGGCAGCCAGGCACGGAAATCGCTGTCACGGCGAATGGGCATATTCTCCACGATGACCGGGCGCTGTGCCGGGTCCAGCAGGATACGCTTTTTCTTTTCCAGCTTCTGCATCAGCAGAGCCGGCAGGGTGTCGATGCCATCCACACCAAACACCAGGTCCACGTAGGGGTAGCTCTTGCGGATCTTGTCCACTACATGCTGCTGGTTTGCCATGCAGCCGCACAGACCAATAATCAGACCGGGCTTTTTCTCCTTGATGGCCTTCAGGGCACCCACGTTGCCAAAGACACGCTGCTCGGCATGCTCACGCACTGCGCAGGTGTTGAACAGCACCAGATCAGCATCCTCCGGCTTATTGCAAATGCCGTAGCCAATGTCCATCAAAACGCCTTTGATGCGCTCGCCGTCCGACACGTTCTGCTGGCAGCCGTAGCTGTGAATATACGCCATGGGAGGCGTGGGATATACTGCCGAAATCAGGTCAGCTGCTTCCTGATTATGTACAAAATTCAAAAATTCCAAAAGTATCTCCTTACTGCCGCATTCTGTGTTGCTGAATCTGATGCGGCTATGACAATACAGTGTAAATTATACACCATTTGATAGGCGATAACAAGATATCCTGCTTGTTTTCTGCCCTTGAAAAAACGCAAAAAGCAGCTGCCGCAAAGGCTTTATGCAAGCCGGTTTTGTGCACTGCCCCTATGACTGGCAAAAAGCGGACTTGAATGTACATTCAAGTCCGCTTGACAGTATGCTGAAATGCTTATGTTTTGGGGAGTTTTTCCTGACAGGCCGCACAGGTACCCAAAACCACCAGAGAATAGTCTATGGCAGACGCATCGCCTGCTTTTACGATTTCCATGATGGCAGCATCGTCCAACTGGATATCCTCCACGCAGCCACAAGTAGTGCAGTACCGATGGCTGTGCTGATGCAGGGTATGATCGAAGCGATCCGCCTGCCCCGGAACAGATACCCGACGAACCAGGCCGTGGTCCGCAAGCATGTTCAGGTTGCGGTATACGGTGCCCAGGCTGAGACCCGGGCTTTCCTTGCCGGCGGCTTCATAGATTTCTTCGGCAGTGGGGTGATCGTTCAGCTCATTGACTTTTTTCAGGATAAGCTCCCGCTGTCTGGAATAACGCAAAGGCTTCCCTCCTTTATGCGTTGGGTGTCCAACGAAAGTAAACAATAAAGAGAATCGTTCCTAGTTATAATATAGGGATTTTATTCTCGTTTGTCAATAGCACAAACTGGTTATTTTTTGATCCGCTCCCAGTACGCTTTTGCTGCCTGCTCGTTTTTGTTTTCTCCGGGCGTATAATACTGTGCCCCGGCCAGTACATCCGGCAGATACTGCTGTTCCACCCAATGATTGGGATAGCTGTGCGGATACTTGTAATGCTGACCTTTGACCAGTGCATCTTCGCCGTCATAGTGGCGGTTTTGCAGCTGACGGGGAATGGGCCCGGTGCGACCTGCCCGCACATCTGCCATTGCAGCATCGATGGCTGTTTCTCCGCTGTTGGATTTTGGGCTGGTGGCAACCAAAATAACTGCATCCGCCAGCGGGATGCGTGCCTCCGGCAAGCCGACCATGTTGGCAGCATCAATAGCCGCCTTTACGATTGGGATAATCTGGGGGTATGCCAGGCCAACATCTTCACAGGCGCAAACCATCAAACGGCGGCAGGCAGATGCCATATCGCCAGCTTCCAGCAAACGTGCCAGATAATGCAGCGCTGCATCCGGGTCACTGCCACGCATGGACTTCTGGTAAGCCGAAACAATATCATAGTGGTCATCCCCGGCACGGTCATAGCGCATAGCGGTGCGCCGTGTCACCTGCTGAATCATGTCCAGCGTAATATGCTTGCCGGTATCATCCAGCGCAGCAGCTGTGACAGCAAATTCCAAGCCGCCCAAAGCCTTGCGCATATCTCCGCCCGCACTCTGTGCCAGATAGGACAATGCATCCGGTTCCATTTGGATGGGGATAGCATCCTCCTGCTCCAGCTTGTGGACTGCATTTTTCAGGCCCTGTTCGATATCCGCCGCCTGTAAGCTCTTGAACTCAAAGACAGTACAGCGGGATAACAGTGCACTATAAATGTAAAAGTAAGGGTTCTCCGTAGTAGATGCAATCAGAGTGACGCTGCCGTTTTCGATACATTCCAGCAGGCTTTGCTGCTGCTTTTTGTTCAAGTACTGAATCTCGTCCAAATACAGCAAAATGCCTTCTGCACCGGACAGGGTACCGATATCATTCAGCACAGCACGGATATCCCCTGTCCCGCAGGAAGTACCATTCAGCTTGTGCAGGGTCATGCCGCTGTTTTCCGCAATGATGCGGGCCACAGTGGTTTTGCCCACGCCGGACGGACCGTAAAAAATCATATTCGGCACCGTTCCACTTTCCACCGTTTGACGGAACACCTTGCCCGGTGCCAGCAGATGCTGTTGCCCGCACACATCCGACAAGGTTTGTGGGCGAAGGCGATTCGCCAAGGGATCTCTCATAGATAACGCCACCTTTCTTTTTGTACCGCCCTATTATAATCTCTTTTTGCCCAGTAAACAAGGTGATTGCCATTGTGCTTTTTCTGCGGATTTGTTATAATGAGAAAAATTCTCATTTATACGGAGGCGTTCCTATGGCAAAGCAAGCGACTCGGGTTTCTCCCGCAAAAAAGAAACTGGCACTGGAAGTCATTCAGCGGCTGAAAGAAGCCTACCCGGAGGCAACCTGTACGCTGGACTACGCCCACGCCTGGCAGCTTTTGGTCAGCGTTCGTCTGGCTGCCCAGTGTACCGATGCCCGGGTCAATGTAGTCGTAGAAGATTTGTTTGCAAAATATCCCAATGTTGCCGCTCTGGCTGCCGCCGAACCGGAGGACATCGAAGCCATCGTAAAGCCCTGTGGTCTGGGCCGCTCCAAAGCAAGGGATATTTCCGCTTGTATGCGGGTACTCCGGGACCAGTACAACTGCAATGTTCCTGATACCTTTGAGGAACTTCTGGCACTGCCCGGCGTAGGCCGCAAGAGTGCAAACCTGATTATGGGCGATGTGTTCGGCAAGCCTGCTATCGTTACGGATACCCACTGCATTCGTTTGTGCAATCTGATTGGACTGGTCAATGATATCAAGGAACCGGCACGGGTAGAGCGGGAACTGTGGAAAATCATCCCGCCGGAGGAAGGCAACGACCTTTGCCATCGCTTTGTTCTGCATGGCCGTGCGGTATGTGTTGCCCGTCGCCCCGATTGTGCAAACTGCTGTTTGGCAGACATCTGCAAAACCGGCAAGGAAAAGCACAAAAAGGGCGAAATTTGATAAGCCACGCTATGCAGCTGACAGACGCCGCAGAAAGCCAGCGTTGACTTTTTACCCTTTTTGCGTATAATAGTGGCTGGACATAAAACAGGGGTGCCGTAAGGCTGAGATCTGCAAAGCAGAGTACCCTTTGACCTGATCCGGGTAATGCCGGCGTAGGGAGTTTACTGTATTCACTGCGTTTTTATGCATACAGACTCACTGCGCTTGTATCATTTTGGTACAAGCGCTTTTTCTTTGCTTTATGTCCTGTCCGCATTCACAGGAAACAAAGAAAGGATGTTTCTATGAAGACTCGTAATTCCAGCACCCGTATGCTGGTGGAAAGCGCCTTGATGATTGCCCTGTCCACCATCCTGAGTGAAATCGTTCTGTTCCCCCTGCCCCACGGCGGCGACATCACCGTGGTAAGCATGCTGCCCATCATTCTGATGAGCTTCCGCAATGGTCCGCGCTGGGGCCTGTTCACCGCTTTTGTTCACAGCATCATTCAGCTGTTCCTGGGCCTGAAGAACCTGGGCTACTGCCAGACCCTGACTGCTCAGGTTGGCTGCGTGCTGTTTGACTACCTGCTGGCCTTTACCGTACTGGGCCTGGCTTCTACGCTGGCAAAGCCTTTCCACTCCACGACCGCCAAGATTGCAATGGGTACCATCGGTGCCTGCCTGCTGCGTTTCCTGTGCAGCTTCCTGTCCGGCTATATCGTCTGGAAAGACTACGATTACGCTTTCGAGTGGCTGAACAACATCAGCTGGCTGGCATGGGCCACCGAAAGCATGGGCGAAAATGCTCTGTGCTGGTTCTACAGCTTCGTGTACAACGCTTCCTACATGATTCCGGAAATCATCCTGACCACTGTGGTTGCTGTACTGCTGTCCCGTGCAGTCCCCCATCTGTTTAACGCAGAAAAGTAAATCTGTTTAGAAAAAGGCTCGTCATCCCAAAATGTAGAGATGACGGGCCTTTTTTATTGTTCCAGTCTGTCTGCTCCTGCTTTATTTCAAAAAAGAATGATATGATTTTAGCATTTATACAAAAATGCAGACACTTTTAGTAAAAAAGAGCAAAGGAAAGTGATTGCTTTTGCAGATTTTGTGATATATAATAAAACTATCGTGACTTACACAAAAAAGGAGAGTTGCCAATATGTTTAAAATCGTGGAAAAAACCGTTTTGAACCCCACGGTAACAAAAATGGTGATCGACGCCCCGTTGATCGCTAAAAAAGCTCTGCCGGGTCAGTTTATTATCGTTCGCCCCTTTGAGGACAGCGAGCGTATCCCCCTGACTGTGGCAGGCTACGACCGTGAAGGTGGTACTGTTACCATCATTTTCCAGATCGTGGGCGGCACCACTATGGAGCTGAACCGTCTGGAAGAAGGCGAGTACGTCCATGACTTTGTAGGTCCTTTGGGCCGTGCTACCGAAACCGATGGCATGAAGAAAGTCTGCATCGTCGGCGGCGGTGTCGGCTGTGCAATCGCTCTGCCTCTGGCTCAGAAGCTGCATGCTGATGGCTGCGAGGTACACAGCGTGATCGGTTTCCGTAACAAAGACCTGCTGATCCTGGAAGACGAGTTCCGTGCAGCCAGCAGCGAGATCCGCGTCATGACCGACGACGGCAGCTACGGCACCAAGGGCCTGGTCACCGAGGCACTGGAGGATCTGATCAAGGCTGGTAACACCTACGACCGTGTTATCACCATCGGACCCCTGATTATGATGAAGTTCGTAGTCAAGACCTGCCAGAAGTATGGCCTGAAGAGCATCGTTTCCATGAACCCCATCATGATCGACGGCACCGGCATGTGCGGTGGTTGCCGTCTGACCGTTGGCGGCGAAACCAAGTTCGCCTGTGTGGACGGTCCCGACTTTGACGGTGATCTGGTGGATTTTGACGAAGCAATGAAGCGCGGCAGCATGTACCATGATTTTGAGGCACACAAGCGCGAAACCAGCTGCAATCTGTTTAAGAAAGAGGTGGAGTAATATGGCATTCAATATGGATCCGAAAAAATGCCCCATGCCCACCCAGGACCCCAATGTTCGTAACAAGAACTTCGACGAGGTCGCTCTGGGCTATACCGAAGAAATGGCAATCAACGAGGCAAAGCGCTGCATCGGCTGCAAGAACAAGCCCTGCGTTTCCGGCTGCCCGGTTGGCATCAATATCCCCGGCTTTGTTGCTGAAGTAGCCAAAGGCGATTTTGAGGCTGCTTACCAGATCATTGCACAGTCCTCTGCCCTGCCCGCAGTTTGCGGCCGTGTCTGCCCCCAGGAGAGCCAGTGCGAAGGCAAGTGCACCCGCGGCATCAAGAACGAGCCGGTTGCAATCGGCCGTCTGGAGCGTTTCGTGGCTGACTGGCACCGTGAGCACAACAATGTTCCCCCGGTTGTCCCCGCATTCAACGGCCACAAGGTCGCTATCATCGGTGCAGGCCCTGCTGGTCTGACCGCTGCCGGCGATCTGGCAAAGCTGGGCTACAAGGTTACCGTTTTTGAGGCTCTGCACGTTGCAGGCGGCGTTCTGATGTACGGTATCCCCGAGTTCCGTCTGCCCAAGGCAATCGTTCAGAACGAAATCGATGGCCTGAAGAAGATGGGCGTAGACTTCCAGTGCAACATGGTCATCGGCAAGGTGCTGACCATCGACGAACTGATGGGCGAGTATGGCTTTGAAGCTGTGTTCGTAGGTTCCGGTGCAGGTCTGCCCCGCTTTATGAACATTCCCGGTGAGAGCCTGAACGGTGTTTACTCCGCAAACGAGTTCCTGACCCGTTCCAACCTGATGAAGGCTTACCGCCCCGACAGCAAGACCCCCATTGCTGTGGGCAAGAATGTGGCCATCGTTGGCGGCGGCAACGTCGCTATGGACGCAGCACGCAGTGCAAAGCGTCTGGGCGCAGAGAACGTCTACATCGTCTATCGCCGCGGCATGGCTGAACTGCCTGCCCGTCGTGAGGAAGTGGAGCACGCAGAGGAAGAAGGCATCATCTTCAAGACCCTGTGCAACCCCACCGAGATCACCGGCGACGAAAACGGTTGGGTCAAGGGTATGACCTGCGTTGAGATGGAGCTGGGTGAGCCGGACGAATCCGGTCGTCGCCGCCCCATCGTCAAGGAAGGCAGCGAGTTCAACCTGGAGGTTGAAACCGTTATCATGTCCCTGGGCACCAGCCCCAACCCGCTGATTCGCTCCACCACGCCCGGTCTGGAAACCAACCGCTGGGGCTGCATCGTGACCAATGGTGACGATGGTCTGACCAGCCGTGAGGGTGTGTACGCTGGCGGTGATGCTGTTACCGGTGCTGCTACTGTTATCCTGGCTATGGGTGCAGGTAAGGCAGCTGCTAAGGCAATCGACGAGTACATTCGCAACAAGTAATCCACTATTTGTTGTTTCTTGGGCGTGTCCTGTAAGGGATGCGCCCTTTTTGCGGCATTTCGGAAAGGTTCGCACATCGACATACGCAGCCTTCCTCATTCGGAGATAACATTATGACAAGTAGTAAACGTGTAAACATGACAGAGGGACCTTTCCTTCGGAAAGTCATCTTTTTTGCGCTTCCCCTGGCAGCCGCCAGCGTCTTGCAGCTGCTGTTCAATGCAGCAGACGTGGTAGTCGTTGGACAATATGCCGGTGATTTTGCATTGGCAGCAGTAAGTTCCACCGGCAGTCTGGTCAACCTGCTTATCAACATCTTTGCAGGATTGTCCGTTGGCTGCAATGTGGTTGCATCCCGTTTTCTGGGCGCAAAAGATGAGCAAGGCGTGACTCAGACGGTGCACACCTCTATTTTCATCAGTCTGGCGGGCGGCATAATAATGGCAGTGGTCGGTTTTTTTGCAGCTCGTCCCCTGCTGCAATTGATGTCCTCGCCGCCGCAAGTCATTGATCTGGCTACCCTGTACCTGAAAATCTATTTTGCAGGTATGCCGGTGGAAATGCTGTACAACTTTGGTGCTGCTCTGCTGCGCAGTATCGGTGACACCAAACGGCCTCTGATTTGTCTTGCCATGTCGGGTGTGGTCAATGTGGTGCTGAATCTGGTGTTTGTCATCTCCTTTGATATGAGCGTTGCCGGTGTTGCTCTGGCTACTGTAATCAGTCAAACTTTGGCAGCCGGACTGGTGGTATACATCCTGACCCACGAGCAGGGCCCGCTGCACTTGGATCTGCGCAAGATTCGCCTGCATCCTGCCACTTTTCGTCAGGTGGCATCCGTTGGCCTGCCTGCTGGCTTGCAAGGTATGCTGTTCAGTCTGTCCAACGTGGTCATTCAGTCCAGTATCAACAGCTTCGGCCCCACAATCATGGCAGGCAATGGCGCAGCCGCCAACATCGAAGGCTTTGTTTATGTGGCCATGAACTCCTGCCATCAGGCTTGTGTTACCTTTACCAGCCAGAATATGGGTGCCCGCCGATTGGAAAACATCAATCGCATTTTGTTCACCTGCCAGGGTCTGGTCATTGTCATTGGTACCGTGATGGGCGGTTCCTGTGTTTTGCTGGGACCTTACCTGCTGCGGTTTTACTCTCCGGATGCCGCTGTGATTCAGGCAGGCATCACTCGTATGTCGGTAGTCGCTCTGACCTATGCACTGTGCGGCTGCATGGATACCATGGTTGGTTCGCTGCGTGGCATGGGTGCTTCTGTCATGCCCATGATCGTCAGCCTGCTGGGCAGCTGCGTGCTACGTTTGGTGTATGTGGCCTTGATTTTCCCGCTGAACCCCACCCCGCGGATGCTGTATCTGTGCTATCCCATTACCTGGATCGTTACCCTGCTGGCACATATCGTATGTTTCATCTGGATGCGCCGCAAAGTACAGCGTGAATTTTCTGGCTGTATTGCATAAAAATAAAGGCAGCGAACAAGTTTGTTCGCTGCCTTTGTCATGCCCGCGGCAACTGATTTTGCTTTTTCTGATACAGGAAAATGCAGGTTGTGCCGAAAAGATTCATTTTTCTACATTTTTACATATCAATGAACGAAAAATCATGCTATACTATATCCAGTTCGAGTCCATTTTCAGGAGGAAGTAACGTGAAAAACAATATGATTGAATCAGCCTGCCGTTTGGGTGGTGTCGTCATCAGCGACCGTGTCGTGGCAGACCTTTTGGAATCTCTGCGCAATGGTCCCCTGGCCGAGTGTGATCATCTGCCCGCAGAAGTAGATTTGGCTGAATCCATGGGGGTCAGCCGCACCGTGATTCGAGATGCACTGAGTGAACTGGAACGAGAAGGTTATATTGAGCGTGTCCGAGGCATCGGCACCGTAGTAAACCGGGACGTTTTGCGCCTGCAAAACCGTCTGGATCAAAAATTGGAGTATTACGACCTGATCCGCAGCTTTGGCAGTTTCCCGCATGCAGACAGCTTCCAGATCTATTCCGTAGAGGCGAATGCAGATCTGGCAAAAAGTCTGGCTCTGCCGGTGGGTGCCCCGCTGCTTTGCATCAAAAAGCGTGTGATGGCCGACACCCAGCCTGTCATTTACTCGGTCAACTATCTGCCCAAGGCACTGTTTGGCAACCGGGACTGCAGCCGAATTGACTTGACTCCTTCGGTATTTGAAGTTCTGGAAAAAGAATGTGGGCAGCAGCCCGCTACCACACTGGCACACATCCGCGCCAGCTACGGCGAAGATGCCATCCGTTCCTCCATGCGGTTGGCACCGGATGAAGCAATGCTTTTGCTGGACGAAGTATGTTACAATCGGCTGTGCCGACCCATCATGCGCTCGTTCAGTTATTATACCAACTTCTTCGATTTTTCGATTTTGCGCAAGATGTTGTAAGCATAACAGGGAGGTATATGATTTATGCGTCATCTTATTGATCCTTTGGATCTCAGCCCGTCCGAGATGAACGACCTGCTGGCACTGGCAACCCGCATTCGCGAGGAACCGGCAGCGTATCAGGAAGTTGCAGCCCACAAAAAGCTGGCAACGCTGTTTTACGAGCCCAGCACCCGCACCCGTCTTTCCTTTGAGGCAGCCATGCTGAACCTGGGCGGCCACGTTCTGGGTTTCCCCAGCGACAACGTGTCCAGCGCTTCGAAGGGTGAAAGTGTAGCCGACACCATTCGTGTAGTTTCCTGCTATGCGGATATCGTAGCCATGCGGCACCCCAAAGAAGGTGCTCCGCTGCGTGCCAGCCAGTACTCCCGCATCCCGGTGATCAACGCCGGTGACGGCGGACACCAGCACCCCACCCAGACCCTGACGGACCTGCTGACCATCCAGACCCGCAAAGGCCGTCTGAACGATCTGACCATTGGCCTGTGCGGAGATCTGAAGTTTGGCCGTACAGTGCACTCTCTGATTAAGACCATGGCACGCTTCACCGGTATTCGCTTTGTGCTGATCAGCCCGGACGAACTGCGTGTACCGGACTACATCATCAAAGACGTGCTGGTAGCTAACAACATTCCCTTTGAGGAAACCTCCAGCTTGGAAGAGGCAATGCCTGAACTGGACATCCTGTACATGACTCGTGTGCAGAAGGAGCGTTTCTTCAACGAGGAAGACTACATCCGCCTGAAGGACAGCTACATCCTGACCCGGGACAAGATGGCCAATGCAAAGCCTGACATGGCTGTGCTGCATCCCCTGCCCCGTGTAAATGAAATCGCACTGGACGTGGACGATGATCCCCGTGCTGCATATTTCGAGCAGGCCCAGAACGGCGTTTACGTCCGTATGGCCCTGATGATGATGCTTTTGGGTCTGACCGACCCCAAAACCGGTAAGGAGGTAAGCCTGTGCTGAACATTGATGAAATCCAGAATGGTATTGTAATTGACCATATCAAACCCGGTACCGCAGTTGGACTGATGGAACTGTTGGGAATCACCCAGAACCGGAACGCTACCATTGCCCTGATTCAGAATGCCCGCAGCCAGAAGAGTGCTTCCGGCAAAAAGGACATCATCAAGGTAGAGGGTGATTACAGCTGGCTGAACCTGGATGTTCTGGCTTACATTGACCCGGACATCACCTTTACCATGATCGAAAACGGCAAGGTTGTCCGCAAGGACAAGCCCCAGCGCCCCCAGCGTCTGGTCAACATTGTGAAGTGCAACAACCCCCGCTGCATTTCTGTCATGGAAGAATCCTGCGATCATATTTTCGAGCTGAGTGGAAACGGCAAGTATCGCTGCATCTACTGCGAGCAGGAATTGCAGGTCAAATAAAAGCCCATCAAAAAAGCCTCTTGCTGATTGGGAGACATCAGAAAGATCTATAATGAATATTCAGTATCAAAACATTCAAATTCGAAATGCTACTCCACTAGATGCGCCTCAACTTTGCACTTGGTGGAATGATGGTAAGGTTATGGCACATGCCGGCTTCCCGTATGGCCTTGGTATCAGTGTAGAAAAAATCGCTGCGGATATTGATAAGATGGATGATATGCGGAGCGTTTGTATAATTCTATATGATAACAAACCCATTGGAGAAATGGATTACCACATTTCTGAGGATAAAAGCACGGCGGATATCGGAATTAAGATTTGTAATGCAGATAAGCAAAACCACGGATTGGGAAAGCTGATTTTGAGCCTGTTTATTCGAGAACTCTTTTCTAAGTATGGTGTTTCTAAAATCAAACTTGATCCAAATCTTAAAAACACCAGAGCCCAGCATGTTTATGAGCAGCTTGGTTTTCAGAAAACAAGCATTGAATGGGATTCGTGGACGGATCAATTGGGCCAGCTTCAATCTGCAGTTTTGTATGAACTAACCCCGGAGCAGTTTATTTCGTATATATCTTAGAGTAACGGCATCTGCCCGACAAATTCCAATTTATTGGGCATCTATATCAAACAAAACGGAGTGTATCGAATTTCGATACACTCCGTTTTAAGTTTCGGTATTTTCTAAATTGCCTTCCTTATCTTGCATTCGCATTGGCAAGAGGCTTTTCTCTTTTATCTGCTCAGAAAGATTGCTGGTGAATCTGCTGCATGGCAGCCTTTTCCAGACGACTGACCTGTGCCTGACTGATTCCCACTTCTTCCGCAACCTCTGTCTGGGTCTTTCCATTCAGATAGCGCAGCTCGATGATGCGCTTTTCCCGCGGAGACAACTGCGTCACAGCATCTCGGAACAACATCGTGTCGATCCAGTTTTCCTCACCGTCGTGATCTCCGACCTGGTCCATTATATACAAAGCATCTCCCCCCTCTCCATAAGTTGGTTCGTACAGGCTCACCGGTTCGATGGCAGATTCCAGTGCCAGCGTTACGGTGCGCCGCGGCAATTCCAGTGCCTGACTGATTTCTGTGATACTGGGCTCTCGCCCCATTGATTTTTCCAGCTGTTCTTTCATCTGCATCGCACGGCAGGCGATGTCCCGCGTGGAACGGCTGACTCGGATGGCATTGTTGTCCCGCAGAAAACGGCGAATTTCTCCAATAATCATGGGAACGCCATAGGTGGAAAATCGCACATTCATCCTTGGGTCAAAATGGTCGATGGCCTTGATGAGTCCAATACAGCCTACCTGAAACAGATCGTCCACATTTTCGCCCCGGTCGGAAAAACGCTGCACCACACTGAGCACCAGACGCAGATTTCCCTCGACCATTTTCTTGCGGGCTTCCTGGTCGCCCTGCTGTACGGCAAGCAGCAGCTTGTGCTTTTCGGGCTCGCTCAAAACCGGAAGTTTGGAGGTATCCACCCCACAGATTTCTACTTTATTATACATTTTCACACTCCAGATATGGTTGTTTATCCGGAGTATGACCTGCATTTGCCACATCCTATGCAAAAAATCGGCTGGGAAATCTAACCTGTTGCCGTCAGTTGCTTAAAACTGGGCTTCCAGCTGCTTGCGCAGCAGCACAATGATGCGCTTTTCCAAACGGGAAATGTAGCTCTGGGAAATACCGATTTCATCTGCCACTTCTTTTTGGGTGCGTTCTTTACCGTCCTTCAGGCCATAGCGCATTTCCATGATTTGCTGTTCTCTGGGGCCAAGGTCCGCAATCGCCTGACGCAGGGCCTGATGCTCCACTGCCTGTTCCAACTGCTGCCCCACCAGATCCGGGTCACTGCCCAGCACATCTGAAAGCAAAAGTTCGTTTCCGTCGCCGTCCACGTTCAGAGGCTCGTCAATGCTGGTATCCTGCCGACGGTTGGATGCTTTGCGCAGATACATCAAAATCTCGTT
>RCNI01001341.1_pt1 | contig 13351 bp, 15 predicted proteins | sample 2041151 | NCBI WGS metagenome assembly RCNI01 (sample SAMN09708214, study PRJNA481090) | feces metagenome | isolation source: feces | place: Antarctica: Albino Rookery | reverse complement strand
TCTATCAAAGGCAGACAAAGCATCTCTCACATCTGCAATTTCAAAATCTCCACCTTTAGATAACCACGTTGAATATAAATCATTATAAGCGATAAAATATCCTAAATTTTTCCTCACAAATTCCGCATACTTTTCATCAGCTTCAGTTATTTTCTCTATATCATTTTGAGATAATCCCTGATTCTTAAAGAACCTCAATTCTTTATCTGATAGATACTTATAAAAAATAAATCCCAAAATAAAATCTTTATATTCACTTGCCTCTATTTTTGAACGCATCTGATTCGCAGACTCCCAAATCGTAGATGCTAATTGTTGTTTATCCATATTTATATATCTCCTTAATTATATATCTTTTAAATCTGTACCTAATTCTAAAAGCTTATTATATTTATCTATAGAAATAATTACTGCGATTGGTTTCCCGTGTTTTAGTACCAAAGCTGTTTCATCTTCTTCAGAAATATGTCTAATTATCTTTGACGCTTGCCCCCTATTAAATTCCGCTATGTTATATAGAGTTTTTTCCTTTATAGGTTCTTTCTTCTTTCTCAAAATGGATACCTCTCTTTCTCCTATTTTCACACTTATATTATACCACAGAGTAATTACTTTAACAATATTTTTTTATATTGTAATAGTAATTACTTTTATAAGTATATTAGATATGATAAGTGACTTAATATCAGCTTTAACGTAAATTTATAGCCTGTTTTAAAGCATAAAAATAGAGCTTATTTCCAGCCACCAATGCCTTTTATCGATGACACTAAAAATAAGCCCATAATTTCAATATTTAATTTATCTAGCGGTTGCAATTTTTTACGCCAATAAGGCGCTCTAAAAGTGAGATTTTTAGGCTATTCCCGAGACATTACCGATGCACTTGTAAAAATGTTGATTTTAATAGTGTTTCGGGATAAAACCAGCATAGTAATCTTCATTAAGATATGTTCCATTAAAATCAAAAAGCAGTATCACTAACATATTTTTGTCTTATTAAAGTTAATTCTATCCCTTATAATCATTTTATCTACTCAACCCTACACAAAATCATCTTGTCAACTCAACCTTGCTCATTTTTTACCTGTCAACTCGACCTCGTTATATGGGCAGTTGATATGTTCCCACAAAGCAAAAATCCGAACATCCAGGCCTCCCAACAAGGGAGTATCCAAATGCTCGGAAACGCTTTGTTTCAAGCCTTTTCTTATTATTTAATTATGTGTCTTTGACAGCAAACAAACACTCTCAACGTGATTCGTCCATGGGAACATATCAACAGGTGTACCTTCTACAAATTCATACCCGCTATTTGTAAGGTACTTAATGTCCCTTGCAAGCGTAGCCGGATCACATGATACATAGACAATCTTCTTTGCATTTACATTTACTACGGTTTCAAGAAGCCTTTCATCGCAGCCTGCTCTCGGCGGATCAAGAATAACCACATCTGCAGATTCTACCCTTAAACCTTCATCTTCAATTTCTCCTGAAACAAGCTGTGGCAGTACTTCTTCTGCTTTACCGCACACATATCGTGCATTAACGATGTTATTAATTACTGCATTTCTATTTGCATCGATTACTGCACCTTTTACTGTTTCAATTCCGATAACACGGCCTGCTCCTGCCTGTACTGCAAACAATCCGATAGTACCTACTCCGCAGTAAAGGTCAAGTACCGTTTCTCCCCCTTTAAAGTCTGCATATTCCATAGCCTTTGCATAAAGTTTCTCCATCTGCATCTGATTTACCTGATAAAAAGAACGTGGTGAAATTTCAAATTTTAAATCTCCTACTTTTTCTAAAATCGTCTGCTTTCCGGCAATAGCTATGCATTCTTCACCCATAATATCATTGGATTTACCCTTATGAATATTCACAATTACACTTTCCAGAGAATACTTTACACCGTCTTCCCTTTCCGGTAAAGAATAAATATAGTCATCAAGCAATTCTACAAGTTTCTGTGCATTGGGAATTCCTTTACCGTTAATGACAAGAATAACCATAACTTCACCTGTTCCGTATGCTGTTTTAACTACAAGATGACGCATAAGTCCGTTTTCCCATTTCGGATCATATACTGTGATATTATCTGAAATCATAAACTGACGAAGTGCTTCCGCTGCTGCCATCGCAGGTTCAGATTGAATCAGGCAATCATAACAGTCTACAACATCGTGACTCTTCGGCTTGTAGAACCCAATAGAAACATCTCCCAGATTTTCCTGGATTCCACCTTTCCTTGTAATCAGTCCTCCTGCCCATATCGGCATACTTGCTTTATTTCTATATCTGAACGGTTCATCCATTCCGATAATCGGCTGAAGTTCAGGATCATCAATTCCACCAAGTCTCTGTAATCTGTCATAAACCTGCTTCTCTTTTACCTTCAGCTGTGCTTCATAGCTTAACTCGCTATATGGACATCCTCCACAGACTCCTGCGTATTCACAATAAGGTTCAATTCTGTCTTCAGAAGGATTAATCATTTCGGCTATTCTGGCAAAAGCATAATTCTTCTTTGCCTTTGTAAGCTCAGCCATAACTTCATCGCCGACTACTGCGCCCTTTACAAAAACTGCCAGTCCATTACTTCTTCCTAGACCTTGCCCCTCGTTTGTCATGTCTTCTATTGTTAGTCTTACTATCTGACCTCTTTCCATCTTTTCTGCCTTTCTTTTTATCTTTCTTATCCTTATGCTGTTTTCTATCTTTTCTGTCTCTGTTATCTCTCTTTCTGTCCTGAGAACGATGATCTTTATTCTTTTTTCTCTGGACTCTCTGTTCATCAGGTTCAATTTCAATTTCACCAAGACTTACACGAAGAAAAGCGGCTGCAAGTTCAAGCGGATTGATACCATCATCAGTACATCGTTTATATGCGATTTTCATAAAAGGTGTTAAATCTTTATCCTCACAGTATTCAAGCGCAGAACTCATATTTTTATATGCCTTTACAATTAGCGCACTTGAAGCAGTAGGCATATCTTTTTCTTTAATTTTTGTATTGCAGTATTCTTCAAGGGATTCAATTTTATAGCGTTCTCTGCTTGTGATTAAAGAAATCGCTCTTCCCTTTTTCCCTGCTCTTCCTGTTCTTCCGATTCTATGCACATAAAATTCCATATCCTGTGGCATATCGTAATTAAACACTGTATCTACATCACTTACATCAATGCCTCTTGCTGCTACATCTGTTGCAAGAAGTACATTGAGCTTTCCGTTTCTGAAAAGATTCATTACTCTGTCTCTCTGCTGCTGTGACAGATCTCCGTGCAAAGCTTCTGCAGAATATCCTTTTCCCTTAAGTAATAAAGTAAGCTCATCAACTTTTCTCTTTGTATTACAGAAAATCAGTGCCTTTGTAGAAGAAATATAGTCTAAAAGACGACAGATAGATGCATCCTTTTCTCTGCCTTTAACTACATAATAGGACTGCTTAACAAGTGGAATAGTAAGTTCTTCATTTTCCACTTTTACATAAGCAGCATGTTTCTGATATTGTTCGGTAATCTCCATAATTTCGTCCGGCATCGTTGCAGAAAATAATGCAGTTTGTCTTTCCATAGGCAAATCATCACAGATGGTTTCAATGTCCTCTCTGAATCCCATGTTCAGCATTTCGTCCGCTTCATCAAGAACCAGCATTTTAAGTTCATCAAACTTAATTGTACCTCTTCTCATATGGTCCATAACTCTTCCGGGCGTACCCACAATAATGGATACTTTTCCTCTTAAGACTCTGAACTGCTTTTCAATATCCTGCCCGCCATAGATTGCCACAACTTTACCTGCAGGAACATATTTTGCCATTTTCTTAATCTGTTCTGCTGCCTGTATTGCAAGTTCTCTCGTCGGACAAAGAACAAGCCCCTGAATTCCATGAATATCGGGGTCAATTCTTTCAATCATCGGAATACCGAAGGCTGCAGTTTTACCTGTTCCGGTCTGCGCCTGTCCGATTATATCCCTGCCTTTCAGAAGGACTGGAATAGCCATTTCCTGAATCGGTGTCATATTGACAAAGCCCATTTCCTCAAGGCCCATTAAAATTTTCTCATTAATATTTGAATTTTTATATTCCATAAATTTCTCTCTTTCATTTTAATAACTGTTTATTATATCATAAATAAACGATTCTGTGTTGAATTTTATACATAAGAAAACAGACCTTACAAATTTCTTTGTAAAGTCTGTTAAATTACTACTTTTCTTTTTCTTCCAAAGCTTTCTTTACTTCATCGTAGCTATGACTGCATCCTCCGCAGCTTCCACAATCGCCAGAACAGCTTTTTCCGGATTTTTTATCTTTTATTATTGATCTCACTGCCAGCACAACAGCTACAATAATAACAAGTAATACAATAATTGATGGAAAATTCATAAACATTCTCCTCTCTTATTTCGTCACCTTAACATCTAATTTTTCCTCAACTTTAGGAGCAGGTCTGAAAAGCAGGTATAAAAGTCCAACCAGAAGAACGATTGCAACGATTGTAAATATACCAAATGTTGCTTCACCAGTGATTAATCCGAATAACTGGAATACAATCATGGAGATAACATAAGCGAATCCACACATATATGCAATAGCTCCGATTGTCCATTTTCTGTTATTCATTTCTCTCTTGATTGCACCCATAGCAGCAAAGCAAGGAGCACATAACAGGTTGAAAATCATAAAGCTGTAAGCTGTAACAGCACCGAAATCAGCTGCAACAAGACTCCAGATTTCATCTCCTGTTTCACTTAATTCTCCGGCAAAGTTATATAATGTACCGAATGTCATTACAACTTCTTCTTTAGCGATTAAGCCTGTAACAGTTGCAACTGTTGCTTTCCAAGCCATGTCGCCAGCCCATCCAAGAGGATAGAAGATCCATGCTACTGCGTGACCGATAGAAGCAAGTAAGGAATGATTGTTATCTTCTACAGCCTGGAATACGCCATCAACAAATCCATATCCCTGTAAGAACCACAGAATGATGGATGATAACAGGATGATTGTTCCTGCACGTTTGATAAATGAGAAACCACGTTCCCATGTAGCACGAAATACATTGCCTGCTGATGGTGCATGGTAAATAGGAAGTTCCATAACAAATGGAGCAGGTTCACCGGCAAATGTTTTAAATTTCTTTAACATAATACCACTAACGACTACCGCTGCAATTCCGATGAAGAATGCAGATGTTGCAACCCATACGGAGTTTCCGAAAATAGCTCCTGCAAATAGACCGATAATCGGCATTTTTGCACCACATGGAATAAATCCTGTTGTCATAATTGTCATTTTACGGTCACGATCCTGTTCGATAGTACGTGATGCCATAATTCCAGGTACTCCACAACCTGTAGCAACAAGCATAGGGATAAATGACTTACCGCTTAATCCGAAACGACGGAAAATCTTATCCATGATAAATGCAACTCTGGACATATAACCAACATCTTCAAGAATAGCAAGTAACAGGAACAGTACAAGCATCTGTGGTACGAATCCAAGTACCGCACCAACTCCGGCTACAATACCGTCCATAATTAAGCCGTAAAGCCATCCGCTTACGCCTAAAGATTCAAGAAGTCCGCCGATAGCTCCCGGAACCCACTTACCAAAGAGGACATCATTTGCCCAGTCTGTAGCAATTCTACCTATTGAGAAATCCCAAGGTCCCATTGCGATACCGTAAATTAAGAACATAATTACAGCAAATATAGGTAATGCTAAAAATCTGTTTGTAACGATTCTGTCAATTTTATCTGATGTAGTAAGTTTAACTTCTTCATGTTTTTTCTTTACTGCATCACCTACAGCTCTGCTGATATATGTATATCTCTGGTTAGTGATGATACTTTCAGCCTCATCATCCATTTCAGCTTCACAGTCTGCAATATGTGTTTCAATATGATTTTCAAGGTCATGAGAAAGCTGTAACTTTTCCATAACATCCTTGTCTCTTTCAAATACTTTAATCGCATACCATCTTAAGAAGTTTTCTTCTACCTTATCGGAGATGGACTCTTCAATATGTGCAATTGCATGTTCAACGCTTCCTGAGAAAACGTGTGGAAGTTCTCCGACTTTATGTGTCTTAGCAAGTTCGATAACTTTCTGCGCAGCTTCCTGACATCCTTCTCCTTTTAAAGCACTGATGGTAACGACTTCACAGCCCAGTGCTTTCCCAAGCTTTTCAAGGTCAATTGTACTTCCGTTCTTTCTTACAAGATCCATCATATTTACACAGACCAAAACAGGAATTCCAAGTTCAATAAGCTGTGTTGTAAGGTACAGGTTTCTTTCAATATTTGTACCATCGATAATATTTAAGATTGCATCAGGTTTTTCAGTTACCAGATACTGTCTTGAAACAACTTCCTCAAGTGTGTATGGAGATAAAGAATAAATACCAGGTAAGTCCTGAATAATCGCATCTTTATTACCTTTAAACTTTCCTTCCTTCTTTTCTACTGTTACACCCGGCCAGTTACCTACATACTGATTACTACCTGTCAAGTGGTTAAACAGTGTTGTCTTACCGCAGTTCGGGTTTCCGGCTAAAGCTATTTTATACTGCATATTTATATGCTCCTTTCCTTCTTTCTTATTAGTTAGCCCATTCTAACCTTTAGGCTTTAAAAAATGGCTTGCGCCATTTTATTATTCCATCTCTATATTTTCAGCATCGGCTTTTCTTATGCTGAGTTCATAACCCCTTACTGTTAGTTCCATAGGATCACCTAAAGGTGCAACTTTTCTGACATAGATTTCTGTGCCTTTTGTGATTCCCATATCCATAATTCTTCTCTTTACTGATCCCTCACCGTTGATTTTTTTAACAATTCCTTTTTCACCGATTTTTAAATCTTTTAATGTCATTTCGCGTTCGCTGCCACTTTTAAATCATGATTTTAGAAGCCATTTCATTTCCAAGTGCAACTCTGCCCTCCTTTACCTGTATTATCATATTTCCCCCGGTAACACTAATTACCGTAATTTTTTCGTCTACAACAAATCCAAGTTCCGCCATATGCTGTCTGATTTCCGGTTTTCCTAAAATCTTCTTAATTCTTACGCTTTCACCTGCTTTTGCAAACGTTAAAGGCATTACTACCACTCCTCTGTTATTAGATTTATGTATATTCTAAGCTCTTCCGGTTCTCGCTGCTAAAACTTCTGATAGAGCGGAACTGCTACTACTGTGGCAATGTTCAATTGGAAATCCGACCTTTTTCGCTTCCTGTTTAGCTGCATTGACCATTTTATGAGAAACAGTTTTGGAGAAGCAAATCAAAAGATCCGGGCATCCTATTTTTTTCTTAATTGCTCCGTTCTCCTTAGTATATACTTTTGCCGAGCATCCATAGCTCTGACAAATTTCTTCGTACTGACGCTTCATGCGTTCATTCCCCCCAATAATTACTACACTCATCTTTTTCCCCTCCATATTATTAGGTAACCCTAACTCTTTTATAGGTTAGCACATACTAACCGTCTTGTCAATATCATTTTTCTATGTTAAAATGAAAATACCTTATGGAAAAATGATTACAGAAAGGTTGTGTTTTATTTGAAAATTCGTCAATCTGCAGAAGATTATTTTGAAACAATATATTTATTGAAACAAAGAAACGGATCAGTAAGATCCATTGATATAGCACACGAAATGTCATTTTCAAAACCTACAGTCAGTGTAGCTATGAAAAAATTTCGCGAAAACGGGTTTATTACAGTAGACGAAAACGGAATGATTGAGCTTACGGAAAAAGGTCTCGACATTGCACGAAATACATATGATAAGCATAAAACCATTTCCAAAGGTCTTATGCTCCTCGGTGTAAATGAAGAAACAGCCTTAGAAGATGCCTGCCGAATCGAACATTGTTTAAGTGATGAGAGTTTTTTTGCGATAAAGAAAATTGTAAAAGAAAAATCTAAAGAATAAATCAAAGCAGACTGTTGCAATGACTTAAATCCATTACTACAGTCTGTTTTTTATAATCTGTAAGTTCTTCATATACCTACCGCTTTGGCTAAAAGAGAAATTCAGTTCGTTATATCCGTACCCTGGCATATCCGTATTTTTTCCTCCGATATGCCAGGGTTTATCTCTGCCATTTTATTGTAGCCTGGTATATTTCCATGTCTTTCTTTTAAAATACGCCTTATTTAATCGTAAAACCTGGCACAATATTTTTTTATCTGATGTGCCAGACTATGAACACTAACATTCTCTTATTTCTATTATTCTGTCATACTTACCTTCCATAGTCAGAGCCACATCAAATGATTTGGGGCATTTTATTTTTTATATTCTATACACAAAAAGACATCGCATTAACTATGTGTCATTTGTTAATGCGATGCCTTTTTCACTAAATTATTTTTCCAGGAGATTTAAGAAAGTGTCTTTCAAATTACATTTTACCGGAACATTGTATTTTTCCAAAGTTCCCTGTAAAGCTTCTAAAGTTTCCGCTACTTTTTCAGGATATGCGTTTTCACCCATATGACCAATACGTACTACCTTTCCGGCAAGAACATCGAAACATCCGGATATCATAATATCGTAGTCTTCTTCCATTCCATGAAGCAGTTCCTTATCAGTAATACCTTCCGGTACTTCTAAAACCGTAACCGTAGCAGACCATCCGGATTCCAGATATAAATCAAGGCCACCCTGCATTAAAGCCTTGCGGCATGCTGATGCAATTGCTTCATGTCTGGTATAAATTGTATCATCTGCGAAATAATTCTCAAGTGCTACACGAAGTCCATGAATATCGCTTATTGGCATTGTATATGGGAACCACATATCCTCATAATAGTTTTTAAAGGAAAGGATATTTGCATAATATAAAGCAATTGGTGTCTGACGATTTTCCATTGCTTTAAATGCTCTGTCACTTACCCATAACATAGTCAGTCCCGGAGGCGCAGACAGTGCTTTCTGAGAACCTCCGCATAAAATATCTATGCTGCTTTCTTCCAGATTAAGAGGCTCGCCAAACAGTCCTGCAACAGAATCCACAACGCTCAGAATTCCATATTGATCAAAGATATTGCTAATGCCTTCAACGTCATTAAGAACCCCACTTGGAGTATCACAATGAACAACTGTAGCATACTTAAAGTCATGATCTTCCTGCAGATAAACTTCTAATTCCGCTTTATCAATAGGATTTCGATAATCCGCTTTATAGATTACCGGTTCTCCACCGTAAATCTTAACAAAGTCAGCAAATCCCTTGCCGAAAATCCCATTATCAATAATAAGCACTCTGTCTCCAGGTTCCGTTAAAGATGCACACGCCGCTTCAAGTCCCAGGATTCCTTCTCCTCCAAGAATCAAAGCTTTATTCTTTGTGTTTACAACTTTTTCCAATAATCCGCATGTTTCTTTATAGAAATCATAAAAATGTTTATCTAAATCAGGATTTGTACATTCCACACTTCTAGCCAGTCTTACATTTTCTCTAACCTGTGTAGGACCTGCAGTCATAATTTTATACATTTTATTTACCTCTTTTCTGCAAATTCCAATGTCTTTTATTTTACAAATTTTCTTAATGCAGGAATAAATGCAATAGCTAAAACACCTGCTACGCCAACTTGAATAATGTTGCCCGGAACTGAACCAAATGGAGCAATCCAGTTGCCGAAAAGAATCACTTCCGCAAAATAGTATCCTACCACTTTAATGATAATTGCGGCTATAACTGCCAGAATATCATTTCCCATTGCAACTTTGAAAGGTTTCTTTTCTTCGATAAGGCCAATAACAAATCCCATGGCACCTACAATAACAAAAGTAAATGGTGCCCATGTTGTCCATCCACTCATCAAGTCAAATAATCCCATGCCGAATGCCCCTGCAATTGATCCGGTTTTCTTTCCAAAAAGCATACCGGCAACAAAAAGCGGAACATTACCTAAATGGATTAATCCACCATTGCCCATAAAAGGGAGCCTGATGTTAATAAGCCATGTAGCAACATATGTCAGTGCGATAAATAATGCGCAAATAACAAGATCATAGGTTTTGCTTCTCTGTGTTGTATTTACTGTAGTCATAATAATTCCTCTTTTCAAATATATTTCGTTTACAGTTATAGGATATATCATTTGTGACCACTTTAAAATACTCAATTTTTAATTTTTTTATAAGTACAATATCGATAATCGACTGATAAAAAGAAAACTGTACTTATTCAAATGGTAAGTACAGTTTAATATCTTCTTGGATTTACAGTACGCGAACCAACTTGTCAATATCTTCACATGCAATCTCTTCGATTTTTCCTTCATCACATGCTTTTGCAACGTCACTGTCCAGTGGCAGTCTTACAACATGCTGAAATCCATGCTGTGCTGCAATTTCTGTAATATGACTTTCGCCAAAGATATAATGTTCTTTTCCACAATCAGGACACTTGAAGTATGACATATTTTCAACAAGACCTAACACCGGTACATTCATCATATCTGCCATTTTTACCGCTTTTTCCACAATCATGGAAACCAGATCCTGTGGTGAAGTTACAATAATAATTCCATCTACAGGAAGACTCTGATATACTGTAAGCGCAACATCACCTGTTCCCGGAGGCATATCTACAAACATATAGTCTATATCACCCCATACAACATCACTCCAAAACTGCTCTACAACGCCTCCAAGGATAGGACCTCTCCATACAACCGGATCCGTTTCATTTTCTAAAAGCAGATTAATAGACATTGCTTTGATTCCAGTCGCAGTAATAGAAGGTAAAATCAGTTCATCATTTCCCTGCGCTTTTTCCTTAATTCCAAAAGCCTTAGGAATTGACGGTCCTGTAATGTCCGCATCTAAAATCGCCGTTTTGTTACCTTGTCTCTGTGATGCTGTTGCAAGCAGAGATGTAATGGAAGATTTGCCCACTCCTCCTTTTCCGCTCACGATACCGATAACTTTTTTTACGTCGGAAAGCGAGTTCATTGGTGCTTTCTGAATGCCGTTATCCTGTCTTTCGTCGCAATTTGCTGCGCATGAACCGCAATCATGATTACAATCAGCCATAATATATTCTCCTCTTCAATAAATTAATTTATCTTATTTATAAAAAATGCATTCTCTGCATTCCGGTCTTTTAGGATTTTCCGGATCACAGACTATCGGATAAATATGTAAATTGTGACTAAGCTTGTCACCCATCAGGGATTTGAGAGCCGCAATCTGGCATAGTGTTCCGACAAATTTTGTTACTGTACCCTGTTTTACACTTCTCATCGTTTCTCGATATACTGCCGGCATATCCCTATTATAGTACTCATTATTACTATCTTCATAGAACTCTTCAAATTCCGGTAATTCTACAGGATTGAATAATGGGCAGTAAAGTATGCAGTTATTGCATTTCTGACATCCTTTTTCATCACGTAAAGGATATTTTCTGTCATTCTCATCCTCTACTAACTTTATGCAAACATGTTTACATCCCACTACACATGCTCCACATCCGTTACAGTGTTTTACCTGTTCTCTTATTTGCATCTTCCTCAGCTCCTCCTATTTGTTCCTTAAATATTATAACATTCCGCTCTGTGTCTGTAAAGGATAGAGCCAGGCTGATTTTATGCCGTAAGTCGCCAAACCGACCTGGACAAAAACTCTGTCTTGCGAATAAAAAAAGATACTTAGAATAAAAATTCAGAAATTTCTCATTTTGTATTGTAATTCACTGCATTATATACTATTATATAGACAACGAAAGCACTAAGATTCAAATATAAACAACGTGCAATTTAAATATTCAGAAAGGAAGCAACCGATATGTTAAAGCGTTTTTTAGGTCCGGGAGACAGGAATACGGCAGACACATCTGCTTCAGAGAATGGCACACTATAATAGAAATTCAAAGTATTTTACTTAATAGGTAAAGGGATTTAAGCTCCCTTCCTGAGAGATTGATTCGCTATATAGTAGTGACTATACTGAAGCAATTGAATCTGTCGGTAAAAACTTATTACCTATGAAATAGAAATAAAATTTAATATATATAATTTCATAAACAATTAAATAATCACCTATGTGAATAGGTGATTATTTTGAGTTTAAATGCATCAGGAGGAAAAAATTTTGAACGAAATAGCATCAGGTCTAACTGCAGAGCAGGCAGCACACATTGCTCAATTACAATTACGTAACCACATTCTTTTCATAGGTACACTTATCTGGGCAATAATGCTTGCTGCCTGGATTATTTTCTGTACCATTAAGTTCTGTAAAACTATACGCTCATCACTGATAAATAGCAATACCTCTATACATTTCCAGTGTAAAAAGTGTAATACGGACATTCTTGTTCCCGTAAAGTTTTTAATTAAACATCCTTTTATACCGAAAAAAAGACTTAATGTATCGGGACCAGTTCTTGGCTATACAAAATCCATAGAGAAACGTTTATACTGTCCGTCCTGCAAGAGAAAAAACTGGTGCCGTCAGAATGTGTCAGAAACCTATAACCCTACACTACCCAAACTCATCGATGTTGCAAAAGTACAGTTTCCATTATTTTTTCAGTATGCTCAAGTTTTCCTTCCATTTGTCCATCATAATAACCTTCTTGTTTTTTTTGTTCATAAGCTTGCTCTGCATTTTGTATAATTTCATTAGCTCTTTGTTTTGCAGTATTGAGGATTTCATTTGCTTCAAGAAATGTTTGTATTTCTTTAGCTTTTATTATTTTAGTTTGAGGAGTAATGGAAAGGGTATTATGTGTTATTTGAAAAGGGGTAGCCATTTTGCATTTACCTCTTGTGTAAGTAATTTTTTTATGGAAAACCATACTAATCTTTTTTGTTCTTGAGAAATATCTATTGTATTGTCAGTTGATAAAAAAGAAAAAAGATAGGGTAAATCGTTTTTAATTTGTTGTGTGAAAATATTTTTTAATTGTTTTTCCCATGTACTAGTATTAAGAAAAAGCATTTCCTGTCCATGTTTTTGTATTTTTTCTATTATAGGCAAGTTTGTATCTTTTTCTTGAAAAGTTTTTTTTATTGAGCCTAAACGATATTTACCTCGTTTAATAGTGTATAAATAATGTTTTTTTCCTATTTCTTTTTGTAATTGTAAAACAAAATTTTTGTGTATATTTTGTGCAATTTCTTCTGCATGAATACTAAGACCTAGAATAAGACTAAGTTCTTTTAATGTTTCAATATCAAGAAGTGCTATACGTTTTGTTTCATCTGCAAAATTCCAAAAAAAGAGATAAGGATTTTTTTGATATTTTTTGAAAGAAGAAGTAGAAAAAAAATCTATATCTAAACTTTGTTGTAAGTCAGAAGAATAGGGAA
>RCNI01001340.1_pt1 | contig 13373 bp, 10 predicted proteins | sample 2041151 | NCBI WGS metagenome assembly RCNI01 (sample SAMN09708214, study PRJNA481090) | feces metagenome | isolation source: feces | place: Antarctica: Albino Rookery | reverse complement strand
ATTACCCATATCGCACCCTCTTTTCCTCTTTATATATTATATGTAAAATTATACATTGTAGGTGTCAAAAAAGCGTCAATAGATGTCATTTTGCATAATCTCTTTTTAGACGTTTTTCGAGCCTCTTGTATTTATTACTTTTCAAATTCTCTAAGCAGCTCCATTGTTGTGGGGTTCTTTATTTTTTCAGATATCTGCTTACTTTCCTCATAGTAAGCTTTCGCTTCATCTGGACAATTCTGCCGTTTTAAAAGCATTGCCATATAAATCTGAGCCCTTTCAAGACCCCAGTAATATCCATGGCGTTTCAGACAGGCAATTGCTTTTTCCAGATACTGCTGTGCTTCCTTATCTCTGTTCTGCAGGTATAAAATCTGTCCCATACTGGAATAGAACTGCCCAAGTCCGTTTGTCACAACTTTTCCTTTTCCCATTTCAATAGCCCGCTCATAATATACAGCAGCTTTTTCCAAATCCCCCTGACAGCGACTTAAATCTCCCAGATACCCCTGACAGGCAGCAATGCTCATATTAAAATGTTCTTTTCCCTTTGCACATTCCCGAAAGATCTTCATGGCTTCAATTAATGTTTTTTCTGCCTTTGTGTATTCTCCTTTATGAAGGAAATAACAACCCAGCAGGCGCATAAACACCCCTCGTTCTTCTGTTGCCTTTTCTTCTTTCTGAAGATAGAGCAGCCCTTTTTGAACATATTCCTCTACCTGCACAAAGTCTTCTACCTGAATACCATAAAAAATCATCTGTTTAAAATTATTAAGGAGCATCTTTTTCTCATCCAGTTTTTCTGCCAACTGCATACTTTCTGTAACACATTGAATACCCGTATCGTATTCTCCCATGGCAATTTTATAGCGCCCCTTCACATAATACATTTCCATTTTCATTTCCTGTGCCTGATGAGAGTTATCTTCCAGACAAATTACTTCTTCTACCAAAGCAAGCATTTCCTCTGCTCCCTTTGTTACGCCGTATTCGTCATCGCCATATTCCATCTCCCAATGAAGGACAGGAAAGTTCTCGTTAATAATCGTATAATATTCCTTCAGATATTTAATCTTGTATTCATAAGTTTTCACCTGATTGCGGCATCTCTCATAGTGGTGAATGATCATTGGAAGACAGGCAAAATTTTGCTTTGCCTCTGCCTGTTTTTCGTAATATTCTGCAAGCATCTGATGGTACATTCGTCTTTTTCCCACACTCTGATGCTCATACAAATATTCTCGGAATATTCGATGAACAAATTTATAATAAATATTCCATCCAACTAAAATTTCTTTAATCAAACGGCGTTCCTGAAGCTTTTCCAAAATACGGATAAGTGTCAACCTATCAAGCTCTGGAAGAAGAAATTCCAGTTCTTCTATACTTATCTTTTCCGGGAACAGGGACATACAATATAAAACCTCTGTTTCCCTGTCCGGCAGACCTGCAATCCTTGCTTTTATAAGATTTGTTGTCTTCGGAGATATCTCCAGAGTATATCCCTTTTCCTTAATTAAATTCATCAATTCCATTAAGAAGAAGGCATTTCCATCTGTCATCTGGTAAATATTTTCCTTTTTCTTAAATTCCTGATCAAGCTGAGGCAAATGGCGGTGAAGGAGTTCGTTTGTTTCCTCTCGGGTAAAGGAGTGGAGATTAATCACCTGAAGGCAGTCGTTCTTCACCAGCTTTTCCAAAGCCTCCATAACCTCTGTATCATTATCCTGATTAAAGGCACACATGAGTAATATCTTATCTGTACCTATAGTAAGCAGAATACGGTTGAGAAGCTGAAAGCTCATTTTATCCAGCCATTGAATGTCATCGAAAAACAGAACCACTTTATGACGTTCTACAATTCTTCGGAACATTTCCAAAACAGACTGCTCTAATATCTGATATGTCAGTCTGCCCATTTTTTCCTCACCTTCTGCAAGAACACCTTTTAAAATTCTCTTTATCTGACCTTTTTCATCTTCTACGATTTCTTTTTCAAGAATTCCGTTTCCCACGCACTGCTCAATTTCCCAGAAAATATCATTCCAAGGACGAAGAAAGAAATCAGACTCATCCCGATAACAGGCTGCATTTAAAGGTATCATCTGATATCCTCGCACCATCTGCTTTGCTTTATCTAAAAGAGCTGATTTACCTACTCCTTCTTCTCCGCTAATAGCAACACACTGAGGGTATCCCCATCTTCCAGTACCTACAATACATTCACTGATACGATAAATCTCTTCTGTTCTTCCGGTAAAAGGCAAATTCCAACTTCCGTTATCCACAGCCATATTCCCTTTTACGTTAAAAATCCTATGAAACAGCTCTGTAATTTCACCAGAAGGCTCTACTCCCAATTCTTCGTCCAGAACCTTTTCCAAATCATAATACAGCTTAATTGCCATATTATAATTTCCGCTTGAAGCGTAAATTTCCATAATTTCCTGATACAGCTTCTCATTATAAGAATCATGTTTCAAAAGAATATTGCTGTATTTTTGTATCTGAGCCATATTCTTTACAGCATTAGCATCATGAAGACGTTTTCGGGCACATTTTAAAAAAAACTGGTCATATTGTTCCTGCATGGACTCTATCCACTCATCAAATTCATAACTGTTCTTAATATGAAAATGTGATAAAAATCCAGCTTCTTCATGCTCTAAAATATTTTCTTCCGTAACAAAATCCCAGTCGATTTCAGGCATACATTCCGGATTTAAAGAAATGCTGGTATGTCCTGCCGTAACCAAAATTTCTTTTCCAAGTAGTTTCTTTATCTGATAAACTGCTTCACGCAGATTTTTTCGCCCCACATTTTCATTATCCGCACCCCAGAGAACATAAATAATTTCTTCCCTTGTTGCGTTCTTTTTCACACATAAATAGTAAAAAAAACCTTCCGCCTTTTTATATGGAAAGTTTATTCTTTCTCCATCTACTTCTACATACGGTCTTCCTAAAAGATGCACATTGATTTTGCTCAAATTCTATCCCTCACATTCTATATTCCTTAAGTATACTAATGTCTTTCCTCAATGTCAACTAAGGGAAAAAGTTCCTAGTTATCTCTCTTACAGTTCTTTTTACAGCCTCTTAAAAATACAATAGGAATAAACAGATTTTAAGGAGTCCCAGATTGTTTAAACGCTTTTTAAATACCATACTTTTACTGGCATTTGCTGGACTTTTGATTTTTTCTGCCGTATCCATACTTCCTGACATTGTTTCTGTAAGCAACACGGTTGGAGGCAAAGAACTGCCCATTTACTGCGTAGAAACGGAAAAGCCGCAAATTTCCATTAGTTTTGACGCAGCCTGGGGAAATGAAGACACACAGACTATTCTGGATATTCTGGCAAACCACAATGTCAAGGCAACCTTTTTCATGACAGGTGGATGGGTGGAAAGTTACCCGGAAGATGTAAAGAAAATTTATGAGGCAGGCCATGATTTAGGTAACCACAGCGAAAACCATAAACACATGCCCCAATTAAGCAATGAAGAAAAAACGCAGGAATTGATGACCGTACATAATAAAGTGAAAGAGCTGACTGGCTTTGATATGTTTTTATTCCGTCCACCTTATGGAGACTACGATAATCAGGTTGTCCTAAATGCAAAGGAAAATAATTATTATCCCATTCAATGGAATATAGATTCTCTGGATTGGAAGAATTATGGGGCTGAAGATATTGTAAAACGTGTGACAGAACACAAAGCCCTTGGAAACGGAAGCATTATCCTGTGCCATAATGGTGCGAAATATACGAAAGATGCTCTTGATACAATGATTACCACATTGCAAGACAAAGGATATGAATTCGTGCCTATTTCTCAGTTAATTTATAAAGATAATTATCACTTGAATCATGAAGGGCGTCAAATTCCGGATAAATAAAAATTCACAATATCCATCCGTCACAGTCCCCTAGGTGAACTGAAAAAACACTGGCAAAAATATTTCATTTAATTCTAAAGTCTCACAGTCTCTCATTTTTGTATAAGAGAGTCTGCGAGACTAAAAGCAGGTTTACATTTTTCACAGCCTCTTCAACTGTTTGAATTAATGCAGTATTATTTCGAACCGTTTCTTGTAGTTTTATCTAAATATCTGTCCCGCGAATACTATAATCACGATGCGTAGTTGCATTCGTAATCATGTTCAAAATATTCCCTTTTTATTAATATACTTCACTCTGGAAAACTATCTTTCAAACACAGCACCCCATACCCAATTCGATTATTAGGATATTCCCCTCCTAAAAGTGGTCTTGCTCCCCGTCTTAGATATGCTTTTACCTTCTCCCCGTATAAAAAAGGATCATTTCCTTTTACAATTCCCCATTCCATCATAAGTGCTGCAGCTCCAGTGACAAAAGGCGTTGCAAAAGATGTTCCTGTTCTGTTATCGTATCCTCCTCCCACTGCTGTTGTGCGGATATCCACACCTGGAGCTGCCAAATCCGGTTTTACTTCCTTTATCACCCTTGTATATCCTCTTCCGGAGAAATCTGCATACGACATATATCTGGAATTATATGCCCCCACTGAAATCACCCTCCCTGCTGTTGAGGGAATAGTTAACGTTGTCTCCGATGTAGGAAAAGAAAATCTTGTTCCCTCATTTAAAACCCCTCCTCCCGGAAGCCATAAATCATAAGAGCCATCCACAACCTTTGACGGTATCAACTGAATTTCCCACACACCGCTGTCGATATACTGACTTTTGGGAAGCATATCAATATAAATTTCCTGAGAAAGGCTATATGGACTTGGCTCTCCATAATACACCAACAACTCTGTATTCTGAATAGAAAATCGCTGAGGTCCCAATATTTCCTTAAAAGGTCTCACCATCTCACCGTTTGGATGTATCAGTGCAAACTCCATCTCATCCACATACTGCTTCCAAATCTGTACACTTATCCCAGTTTCGTATTCACTGATATATAGAGAAACATCTTCTGTCTTTCCCTCTGTCAGCTGTCCTGAAGTATGAATAGCAGCACTTCCCTCATTTCCCATTCCCACGCAAATTACATTTTTTCCCGACAGCGCCACATTGTCTAGATAAGTTTCTATCAGTGACTCTCCACTGTGAGAACCATAATTGTTTCCAAAACTGAGATTTAAAGCCAAAGGCATCTGCAAATCAATCGCTTGATGAATAGCATAATCAATCCCCTGCATAAGCTCTGTTGTCCTCGGAAATCCATCTTCCAGAGGTGTACCGAGTTTCACTACCAACAAATCACTTTTATAAGCTACACCTCTATAAACCCCTTGAGACGCTGCCCCATTGCCTGCTGCAATTCCCATTACCCCTGTTCCGTGTCCGCTTAAATCACGGCTTGGAACAATTTTTTCCATTTCCCTTTTATTATCCTGTTTCAATGCCGTATCAATCTGTTCTTTCGTATACTCCGTTCCCAGAAAATAGCCTTTTGGTGGATTTCCCTGTATAGTTTGATCCCATAAACGCAATATTCTGCTGCTTCCGTCAGGATTGCGAAAATCAGGATGACTGTAATCAATACCAGAGTCAATACACGCCACCAAAACTTTCTCTCCTGTCAAAGGTTCTCCCAAGGGGGAAAATTCGCTTTGTACAGCTGTCATACAAGATGCACTTCTTCCCTGATTTACGGCAAAAAATAAGCGCTTTGGTTTTTCTACAAACTCTATCTGCGGATTTCGTGATAGTTCCTCTATTTTACTCTCAGGAATGCGTATAATGGCAAATTGATTCAAAAGTTCTACTCTTGGAATATCCTCTCCCACCACGGCTCCCAGATTGCCGGAATATTTTATAATCAGTTCCCATGTTTTTTCTTCTGTGTTATAGCCTATGTTTAGCTGTGGTGATTTTTCTCTTTCTTGTAGTGTAGAGCTTAAAGCTAAGTTCAAAAGATTTTCCAGTTTTTGATCCTGCATACTTTCTCCTTCCATTGACAATCTGGGATTATTGCTAAAAAAAGAGAACTGTCAGCCTTGTGACAATCCTCTTTCTTGTATATTCTATATTCTATTTTTCTTTTGAAATCAAATGATACGGAAGTGCTACGAAAATCACACCACCCACCATATTTCCGGCAGTTGCCAGAAGTACACTATATGCATACTGAGCAATACTGACAGTTCCATCTGCCACAGCTACACCGAGAATACTCATGTTGGCAATACTATGTTCAAAACCACATACCATAAAAATAAAGATGCACCAGAAAATCATAATCAATTTACCTGACTCTGTCTTCATCTTTGCTGCACACCAAACAGCCAAACATACAAGAATATTACAGAATATAGCTCTTACAAATAATGGAACAGGCTCCAGACCTACTTTTCCCGCTGCAATCTGACCAAAGTATGCTGCCGCATCACCTCTTGGTATTCCTGTAACCCAAAATCCGGCTACTACCAGAATAGAACCCAAAAGGTTTCCAAGCCAACAAACTGCCCATATCTTCACCGTATCTGCCCATGAAACAGCTTTTCGAAAAGCCCCTGCCGCCATAGTAAAATTATTGCCGGTAAACAACTCTGCGCCTGCCATCACAACAAGACTAAGTGCTGATGCAAAGGCAAAAGCCTGCACCGGCTTTGTCCAGCTTGCAGCATCTCCTGCTGATATGATACTTCCCAGAAAGAAAGCTACAAAGCTTCCGAAGGAAATAAACATACCTGCAACCATGGAAGCAACAAAATATCCCAAAGGATTTTTCTTTAATAAGTTACTTTTTCCTATTGCCCCATTACATACTGCCTTATATTCTTCTTTAAACATACATAACTGCCCCCTTTAACGTCTCTCAGGCTCTGTTTAATATCAGTCTATGTATCTATCAATTAGAACAGACCGGTAATTTTGCCTCTTTCGTCTACGTCAATCTTCTCAGCAGCCGGTACTTTTGGAAGTCCTGGCATTGTCATGATTTCTCCTGTCAATGCTACAACAAAGCCTGCACCTGCAGAAATCTTCAGGTTTCTTACTGTTACTTCAAAGTCTGTCGGTGCTCCCAGTTTTGTCTGGTCATCTGTCAGACTGTACTGTGTCTTAGCAACACAGATTGGGCAGTTTCCATATCCCAGTGCTTCTAATTGTGCAGCCTGTTTCTGTGCATTTGCTGTCAGAACCACTTTCTTACCACCGTAGACTTTCTGTACAATCTGGTTCAGTTTATCTTCAATGCTTCCTTCCAAATCATAAGCGAATGTGAAATCGTTTGGTTCTTCTACCAGACGAATAACTTCTTTAGCCAGTGCAATTCCGCCTTCACCGCCTTTTGCCCATACTTCAGACAGTGCAACGTTTACGCCCAGCTCTCTACATCTGCTTTCTACTAAATCAAGCTCTGCTTTTGTATCAGTTGGGAATGCGTTGATTGCTACTACACATGGAAGTTTGTATACATTTTTGATATTGCTTACATGTTTTAACAGGTTTGGAAGTCCTTTTTCCAGTGCTTCCAGATTTTCGTTATTTAAGTCTGCTTTTGCTACTCCGCCATTATATTTTAATGCACGAACAGTTGCTACGATTACAACTGCGCTTGGAGTAAGACCAGCCATACGACATTTAATATCTAAGAATTTCTCTGCACCTAAATCTGCACCAAAGCCAGCTTCTGTAATAGCATAATCGCCTAATTTCATTGCCATCTTTGTTGCGATTACAGAGTTACATCCATGAGCGATATTTGCGAATGGTCCGCCGTGTACGATCGCAGGTACGTGCTCTAAAGTCTGTACCAGGTTTGGTTTTAAAGCGTCTTTTAACAGTGCACACATTGCACCTTCTGCATGTAAATCATGTGCAGTTACCGGTTTCTGCTCAGAAACTTTTCCGTATGTGTAACCAACGATAATACGTCCCAATCTTTCCTTTAAGTCTGTGATGTCTTTTGCAAGACAGAGAACTGCCATGATTTCGGAAGCTACGGTAATGTCATAACCGTCTTCTCTTGGCATACCGTTTGTCTTTCCGCCCATACCATCAACAACAAAACGAAGCTGACGGTCGTTCATATCTACACATCTTCTCCATGTAATCTTTCTAGGATCGATATTTAATTCATTTCCCTGATAAATGTGGTTATCCAGCATAGCTGCCAGAAGGTTGTTTGCTGCACCGATTGCGTGGAAGTCACCGGTAAAATGCAGGTTAATGTCTTCCATTGGAACAACCTGTGCGTATCCGCCGCCTGCTGCACCACCTTTTACACCAAAGACAGGTCCCAGTGATGGCTCACGGAGAGCAACCATAACATTTTTTCCAAGTCTCTGCATACCATCTGCAAGACCAACAGTTGTCGTTGTTTTTCCTTCTCCTGCCGGTGTTGGATTGATTGCTGTAACAAGAATTAATTTTCCGTTTGGCGCATCGGACTCTTTTAATAAGTTGTAGTCAATTTTTGCTTTGTACTTTCCGTACTGATCAAGGTATTTATCATCAATACCTGCTTTTTCTGCAATTTTAGTAATTGGCTCCATTGTGCACTCCTGTGCAATTTCGATGTCTGATTTGAATCCCATAGTAATATCCTCCTTGAAAATAATTTTTACTCACCCTTTTCCCATTCTCCACATGAGATGAAAAAAGGGCAACATTTGTAGATTAACAAATGTTGCCCAGACGGTCGGCTTTTCACATTCTGATTTCCTTGTGGTACTCCACATTAACCCGTCAGTAATCAGATGCATGTTATTCTGCAACAAATAAATAATATTTATATCTGTCACTTAACTATGGCTATAGTCTAACACAAAATCATCTTGCTGTCAATGCACCACAATAAAGTTTGTGAATTTTTTACCAATTTTATCCATATTTTTTTACATATATAACAAATGTTGTTTTATTTTCTGGAAACGATAAATTCCTCTACTTCTTCTTTCTTCGGCATAACACGAAGTGCTCCCTTTTTTGTAGTAATTAAAGAAGATGCTCCATTGGCAAAACAAAGCATTTCCTGAAGCTGTATCTCAGATAATCCTTCAATTCCGTTTTCCAGAACATAATTCAGAACACATGCTGCAAAAGTATCTCCAGCACCTGTTGTTTCTATAGTGTTCTCCTGTAAAAACGGTGGCTGAAATACTTCTTTTCCTTCGTGGAAGGCAATACTTCCTTCTTTTCCCATAGTTACATTCATCAGTTTAATATTTTGATATTTCTCTAATAAAATGTGCGCTCCGCCTTTTACATCTTTTGTTCCTGTCATAAATTCCAATTCTTCTTCAGAAATTTTTAACAGTTCACACTTAGACAGACCATAATCAATCTGTTCTTTTGCTTCATCCATAGATTTCCATAAAGGTGGTCTTAAATTTGGATCAAAAGAAATCAAAAGCCCGTTTTCTCTGGCGATTTCAATTGCTTTATAAGTCGCCTTTCTTACTCCTTCATGTGTCATGGACAAAGTTCCATAGTGAAATGCTTTTGCTGATTTTATATATTCTTCATCAATCTGATGCTCACGAAGCATCATATCTGCTCCCGGATTTCTGTAAAATGCAAAATCTCTATCTCCATCTTCGAAAGTGTGAACAAAAGCAAGTGTTGTATGTACCTCTTCATCCTCATATAAATGTCCTGTATCAATACCCAGTTCATCTAAAGAAGCTCTAAGAGCAGTTCCAAACTGATCCTTTCCTACTACTCCCAGAAAAGATGTTTTCCTTCCTAATTTATTTAACATAGCCAGCACATTACACGGTGCTCCGCCAGGATTTGCTTCAAAAATAGGATTTCCCTGTCCGCTTATTCCATTTTCTGTAAAATCAATTAAAAGTTCGCCTAATGCAATTACCTCAAAGTTTTTACTCATTATTTTTACTCATTTGTCCTTATTGTTTTACTGCATTATATCTTTTTTCATTTGTCGCACAATACAAGTTATTTCAATTTTGTCACTGCACGTACATCTCGAAAATGTCCCATGATAATTAAAGTTTCATTATGATTAAACACATAATCTGCATGTGGAAGAGGGTTCATTTTCCCCTGAGACTTAGTGGCTAAAATGCTGATATGATATTTTCTTCTGATATCTTTTTCTATAATGCTACTTCCAATCCATGATTCCGGTGCAGGTATTTCATAAATGGCATACTCGTCTGTCAATTCAATATAATCAAAAATATTATCATTTCCGTATTTCACAGCCAGACGCTGTGCCATTTCCTTCTCTGGATAAACAATCCGGTCCGCTCCGTTTCGCAAAAGGAATTTTGCATGCACATCACGGTTAGCTCTTGCCAGAACAAAAGGTGCTCCGAAATCTTTTAAAAGAGCTGTTGTTTCCAGAGAACTCTGAAAATTGTCCCCAATAGCAACTACACAGAGGTCGAAATTTCCCACGCCCAAAGACTCTACAAAATGTTCATTGGTTGCATCGCCAATCTGAGCATCTGTCACCATATCAATGGCATCGTTAACTCTTTCTTCATCAATATCCACTGCTAAAACTTCATTTCCTTCTTCAATCAATTTTGCCGCCATATGTCTTCCAAAACGGCCAAGTCCAATAAGAAGTATTGACTTCATCTTCTTTTCCTCCACTTTTACTATCCTACAAATATTTTTTCTGTTATTCCGATACAGCTATTTCAGGAAATCATCTACTGCATCCTGCAGGTTTCGGATTGCACTATTAAACATTCCTGCATGGTAGAAATTCACGATAATTGCCCCTATAGGCACAGCTAAAATCATCCCCAAAACACCAACAAAACGATAGCCTGTATACATACAAATCAAGGTCCACAACGGATCCATACCGATGGAGTCTCCCACCACTTTAGGCTCAATAATACGCCGTACAAGCTGTGTTGTCAAATACAATATAATCAATCCCACTGCATATCGCATATCCCCTGATAAAATTTTAAATAATGCCCACGGAATAAGGGCAGTACCTGTTCCGAAAAAAGGCAGCATATCTAAAAATGAAACCAGAAAAGCCACTACAATGGCAAAATTAACTTTCAGAATTAAAAATCCTACAAAAAGAATGACAAAAACAACACCCATAATTCTAAACTGTGCTTTAAAATATCCTCCGAAAATACTTTTAAAGCATCGTTCCAGCATTTTCCACTTTTCCTGAATAATCTGAGGGGTATGTTCCCGCCCGAATTCCAATATCTTGTCCCTGTCCGCAATGAAAAAATACGCAGATAAAATCGTGAATATAATCGATATCAAGATACTTGGAAGATTTTTTGCAAAATCACTTGCCTGATCTACGGTAATCTGACTGATTTTTCCCACAGCTGTTCCAATCATATCACCTAAGCTGTTCTGAAAATCGGAAATTCCTTCCTGAACGCCCTCTGGCAATTCTTCAATAATCATAGACAGATTTTCTCCCGCTTCCTGAAAATCTTCACGAAAGCTGTTATAAATCTCCGGTGCCTGATCAATAAGAGAACCAGCTTCCTGTACCGCCTTCATTCCCACAAAATAAACTCCGCCGATAATGGCAGCTAATACTGCAATAATAAGAAGCATAGATGTATGTTTTCTGGCTACTTTCATCCTCTTTTCCAACATACGCACCAGCGGATTTGCAATCAGTGCAATGATCCATCCGATTACGAAGGGCATGAAAAATCGAATAAATTTAAAGGCTATAATACCGCCTAAAACCGCTGCCAGCAGTGTAAAAATAAACACCAACAAATTCTTAATATGTTTCTTCCAATTCATCTACAAACCCCCTTTAAACCAATTTTACACCCATATTAATAAAGCACAACAGCCTATATGCATACCGTCCATATACATACAGGCTGTTCTTCCCTCGGATGCTTTTTAAGTATAACACAACTTGAAAAAAAGTAGTCCGATTATATAAAATTTTTACAATTCTTTCAGAAATTCAAAGGGTTCTTTATCATGTAAAAAATGCATCAGCATATAGGAACACATAATTGCTACTTTTTCCTCTTTTAAGATACGTTTTACTTCATCTCTGTCTGCCAAAATCACTTCAATTTCCTCACTATCTTCTTGAAATTCCTTTGAAATTTCTCCTGTAGAAATACCAAATACAGTAGCACAAGATTCATCTGTAAGTCCCACTGTAGTAAAAGCCGGTTTTTCATATACTTCATTTAAAGTAAGCGGAGTAAAATCCAGTCCTGTCTCCTCTTTCATTTCCCGAATAGCTGTTTCTCTATATAGTTCTCCATCTTCCACCAGACCTGCCGGAAATTCATATACGTAATCATTGATTGCATAGCGATACTGGCGAATTAATACTACCTTATCCTGTTTTTCCCCATACAGACTATAAATTATAACACCATCAGGAAAATTTTTTCCTGTGACAAGCTTTAAATCCTTCTCACTTTTTGCTCTTGATGCAACGTAATATTTTCCTTTTTTCCCTGTTTTTGATTTTCTGTCCAATTCATAAAGGTTTACAAAAGGATTTTCTGTTTTTTTCGTAATTCCCGTAATATTTGCCATATTATTCTCCTTTTAACACTACCTTCAGCCTTTTATATAAAAGCAAAGTAATCAGCGAAATGACAATTCCTTTTGACAAATTAAAAGGAACCATACATAAAACTACAAAAGTAACCATATTGTCAATGGCTGGATGAATAGCTGTTCCCATAGCAATAAAGCTATCCATAGGAATTCCCATAACTGCACTGTACAACGGAAACATCACAAACGCATTGGAAAGGCAGCCCATAATGACCATCAACAAAGTACCTGTTCCCATTCCCAAAAGAGCGCTTTTTCTTGTTTTCCTCTTCCTGTAAAAAATTCCTGCTGGTACTACGAAGGCACAGCCGATAAAGAAGTTCGATAACTCACCAATACCTCCTGTGGTCGTTCCGTAGGTGACGAGATGAAGGATATTTTTCAACAATTCAATTGCCGCCCCCGCCAAAGGTCCCATGGCAAAGGTTCCCACTAAAACCGGTATTTCCGAAAAATCCATCTTAATAAAAGGCGGTGCTAAAAACGGAATTGGAAATTCAAACATCATAAGCACTGCAGACACTGCCGATAGCATAGCTATCTGCACCATAATTCTTAATTTTGATCTGTTTTCTGTTGCTTGAATTCGTTTGTTTACAATTGCTTCTTGACTCATTATTATTCTCCTTTTCATGAATGTTTTCATAAAAGGAAATTCTTCTTGCTGTTTCTATTAAAAAATAAAAGAAGATACCTCTATACGGGGTATCTTCATGAAAATTCAATAGAAATGCTATCTTTCTTCTCTCATCCAGACTATACTGTCGGTATTGGAATTACACCAATTCAACCGCTAAATACGGCTCGCGGACTATAACCGCCGGTAGGGAATTGCACCCTGCCCCGAAGAATTTCTTTTTAC
>RCNI01001339.1_pt1 | contig 13377 bp, 10 predicted proteins | sample 2041151 | NCBI WGS metagenome assembly RCNI01 (sample SAMN09708214, study PRJNA481090) | feces metagenome | isolation source: feces | place: Antarctica: Albino Rookery | reverse complement strand
TCACTTCCGCCACCATCGGAACCGTCACAGATCTCGGGATCACAGATTCCACCAACATGGGTGCTGCCATGGCCCCTGCTGCATTTGAGACCATAAAAACCCATATGGAAGATCTGCATGAGGCACCCGAGGACTACGATCTGATTGTCACAGGGGATCTGGGCATGCTGGGCAAGCAGGCGCTCATGTACCTGTTCCAAAAGGAAGGCGTTCCCATCGGCGGAAAAATCACGGACTGCGCCACGCTGGTATTTGACCCAACCACGCAGGATGTCCATGCCGGCGGTTCCGGCTGCGGCTGCAGCGCCATCGCACTGTGCTCCGAGCTTCTGGGGAAACTCCAAAAGGGCAAGCTCAAAAAAATTCTCTTCTGCGGCACCGGAGCGCTGCTCTCCCCCACATCCACCCAGCAGAAGCTCCCCATCCCGGGCATCTGCCACGCCGTATGCATCGAATCGAGGCGATAAGCATGGATTATATCAAGGCATTTCTCTTTGGCGGTCTGCTCTGTCTGATCGGTCAGGTACTCATCGATAAAACCAATCTGTCTCCCGCCAGAATTCTCGTCTGTTACGTGGTCACAGGCGTCATTCTCGGCGGAATCGGACTCTACCAGCCCTTTGCCGATTTCGCAGGGGCCGGTGCCACGGTTCCTCTGACAGGATTTGGCCACACGCTGGCAAAAGGCGTCCGCACCGCCATCGACAAGGACGGATTTCTCGGAATTTTCACCGGAGGCCTGTCCGCAACAGCCGGAGGCATCACTGCCGCGATTGCGGCCGGTCTGGTGGTAAGCCTTCTGTTCAAGCCCAAAGACAAATCCTAATTGCAAAGGCCCGGATGGAATCCATCCGGGCCTTTTTCTATACTTCCTCCAGTTTCTTCATGTGGAAGAAATAAAGATATCTGTGAATCACTGGTTTCTCGTAGATTCTGCGGAGGGCGTCCGCATACACCTCAATCTGCGTGCGGTATCGATCCGTCACGGAAGGAAGGGTCTTGGCTGTGACATAGTCCGTCTTGAAGTCCACCACCGTGATGCCGTCTTCTCCGATCAGCGCACAGTCCACAACACCCTGAAGCAGCACCTGCTCCCCTTCCAGACCGGTACCATATTTGGTGCCGTCGTCCAGAATGGAAAACTTGAATTCCCGCACCGTTTCTCCCTGCCGGATCTGCTGTCCCAGCGACGACTGGAAGAAGGACAGAATTCCCTCCCGGTCCACTTTTTCCGCCTGTTCCGAAGTCAAAAGGCGCCGGTCCGTCAGCCGCTGAAGCTCTCCTTCGATACCCTCCAGACTGTCGCAGGCATCGAAGCGGATGTACTGCATGACCGCGTGCATGGCGGTGCCATACTCCCTGCCGCCCCTGTTTCTAGGGCCATCCTCCATCTTACGCCAGACCCGTTCCATCACAGGCGCCTTGGCATCTTCGGCAATTTCCTGATCCTTGTCTCGTCCCTTGAGCTGCGTTGCCGTCTGCTTGGAGGGGGTCTTTGTGGCCTCGTCATGGCCATAGTGGAATGCCAGATGCTTTCTAAGCAGCTCGGCTGTGTGCTCCGGCATGGCAATCTGGGGGGCCTGCTCCACTTCCAGCGTCCCCTCCACCGCCGCTTCACTCTCGTGTACATCAATCAGCCACGGATGCTTCTGCAGATGCGTCTGCGCAGGCCGGGCTTTGGCCAGTGCAAAGAGTTTTCCAGCCTCCGTGCGGCACATGGCTTCCATCAGCACCCACTCGCCGGGACAGGTCACCTCGCTGGCAAGCAGTCTGGTTCCGCCCAGGTCGATGCAGTTTGCGATTTTGGACAATTCCTTTTCCGGCGTTTTGGCCGCGTAGGTCATGATGAGCCGATCTCTGGCCCGGGTCATGCCCACATACAGTACCCGAAGCTCCTCCGAAAGGTTCTCACGGGTGATATGCGCCGCAATCGCCCGCTTGGCAATGGTTGGATAACGGACACGTTTGGACTGATCCACCGCAGAAAGCCCCAGACCCAGCTCGCCGTCGCAGAGCACCGGTGCCTGCAGGTCTGCCCGGTTGAAATTTCTGGACATTCCAGACAGGAAGACCACCGGGTATTCGAGGCCCTTTGACTTGTGGATGCTGAGAATGTTGACAGCGCCACCGCCTGCATTCTCGCCCATGGTAAGTCCCGATTCCTCCAGCAGATCCAGATACTCCAAAAACTGGCTCAGATCCCGGCGGGCTGTTGCTTCAAAATCCATGGCAATGCGGTAAAATTCCCGCAGATTGGCGGTGCATTCCACGCCCGACTCCATGGCGGCATAGATGCTGTCCAGCCGTGTGCTGCAAAACAGATGCTCCAGCAGCTGGGCAAGGGTCGCCGTCCGGGAAATCTGCCGCAGCTGCTCCAGCGTTTCGACAAACTGCCGGGACTGGGCTGTATCGTCCTGACGAAGTGCCTCGTAAAAGTCGCAGTATTTGTTCTTACCCCGAATTCGGGCCAGATCATCCGCCGTAAAGCCAAAGACGGGGCTGGCCAGCGCCGCAATCAAGGGGATGTCCTGTCTGGGGTTGGAAATGACCTGCAGAATCGAACGCAGAACGCTGATTTCTCCGGTCTGAAGCAGATCCCGGCCTGCGCCGAAGGAACTGCGGATGCCGCGCTGGGACAGGGCGTCCTGGAACTCCTGTCCGACGGAGCCGGGAGAGCGAAGCAGAATCACAATGTCTTCTGCCTCAATTCTGCGCAGGCCCTCGCTGCCGCGGACCATGTGATCGCCGCTGAGCAGCTCCACGATCCGGTCCGCCACGAAGGCAGCTTCCTCTTCGTAGGCATTTTCCGTGGTCTTCACCACATGCAGCTCCACCTCCGGCTCCCCCAGAGGTTCGTGGGGAACGCCCTCTTTCAGTGCCTCCGCATCGCCGTAGTCAAGGCCGCCCACTTCCTTGCTCATGCACCGGAAGAACACATCATTTGTGGCCTCCAAAACTGCCTCGCCGGAGCGGAAATTCTGGCTCAGGAGGACTTTTCTGCCCTCGCCTTCTTTGGCATGGTCCGCCGAGACATAGCTCGCGTATTTCTCCAGAAAGATTCCGGGATCCGCCAGACGGAATCGGTAGATCGACTGCTTCACATCGCCGACCATAAAGCAGTTCTGCCGTTCGGACGTCAGCGCCGTGAAGATGGCATCCTGCACGGCATTGCTGTCCTGATATTCGTCCACCAGAACCTCCCGGAACCGGGCGCCGATCTCCCTCGAAATCCGGGTGGGACCGGTTCTCGACTTTCCCAGCACCAGATCCAGCGTCTTATGCTCGAGGTCGCTGAAATCCAGCACTCTGCGCCGCAGCTTGAGCTGGGTATAAACCGTTCCAAAGGCCCGTGCCAGTTTGACAAGTCCCCGCACGGCAGCGCCGGTCTGGATCAGATCCTGAAGCACCTGCTCCGACGGGTCGCAGAAGATCTTCGTCCGGTTCTTAATTCCCTTCTTGCAGCCGTCCCGAATGGCCTGAATCCGGGACGGAGCATCGGGATCCTCCAGCTTCTTCGGGAAACGGATCGTTCCAAACGAAAAATTGCTTCTTGCCACCACCTCGTCCCAGGTTTGGGCATTCTGAAGTTCTCTCAGCGATGTGACATTCTCCTTCAGCAGATTCGCCACATTTCCCAATGCCTTGTCCGCCTCTGCGATCTTCAGGCACTTCTCCATCGCTGCAATCTGCATGGCAAGATAGCGGCGCAGATCCGCAATCAGATAAGCGCCCCAAACGGTCTGGGCCACATCGTCTGTCGAAGATACATTGGCGCTTTGAATGCAGTGATCCAGCCATTGTTCGGGATTCAGATGGCACCGTGCCTGGTCGTAGACCTTCAGCACAATCTCCGGCACCATCCGGTCCGTTCTGCCCAGTCCCTGGGTATCGATGAAGGCCCGGAAATCTGCATCCTCCAGAAGGGTGGAATAGCTCTCCTCCAGAACCTCCTCCATGGCCTGCGCCCGCAGCTGGCGGCATTCGTTCTCATCCGCCACCCGGAAGTCTCCGGGCAGATCCACATCGTAGGCGTACTGCCGCAGCAGCTCCGTGCAGAAGGAGTGGACCGTGGAGATCTTCGCAAGATACAGCCGCTGCATCTGCCGCTGCAAATGCAGATTGTCTGGATTCTCCGCCAGACGCTCCGAAAGCTTCTTCGCAATCTTGCCGCGAAGCTCTGCCGCAGCGGCCTTCGTATATGTAATAATCAGAAAATCATCGATGTTGCAGGGGGCCACCGGGTCCATGATGTATCGGAGCAGCCGGTCCACCAGCACTTTTGTCTTGCCGGAGCCTGCCGCCGCCGAAACCAGAAGCTTGCCGCCCCGGTTTTCCATCGCAATCTGCTGTTCTCTGGTTGGTGTCTCAGCCATGGTTTTCTGCCTCCCTTCCGATTTCCTCCCAGAACCACTGGGGTTTCATGGTCTTGTAATTGCGCCGTCCCTTCTCCCGCTCCCGGGCGCAGACCGCCCCAAAGGGACAGAAGGCGCAGGCGCTGTGGGAAGTGCCCCGGGTATAGGGATTGGGCTGCACCTTGCCGTCGGCAATCTCATCGACCATCTTTCCCAGCAGCCGGAAAACGTATTCCCGCAGCAGCTTCAGCTGATCCCGGTCCGCCACATCTCCCTCGATGGTGCCGTCCTTCTTGCATTTGACGCTGAGGCGAGGCATGCCCTCCTCCGGGTCCATGGCCTCCAGAACCGCCTTGTCCAGCAGCACCAGACCCCGGCGCTTCATCTCGGTGATCCGCTTTTCGCTGGCTTCCTCGGGAGCCAAACGACCGTCTTCGCTCATATAGGGCACCCGGGCCGGGAAATACTGCACGCCGGCGCTGAGGGGATGCTCCCCCAGTACCTTCTCGCCGCCCTGCTCCAGTGCAAACAGGTACAGCAGCATCTGCAGTCCCACACCATTGAACACATCGCAGTAATCAAAGGTCTTTTTGCCGGTTTTATAGTCAACTACCCGGAAGAAATTCCGGTATCCGTCATGGAACTGATCCACCCGGTCCACAAAGCCCCGGACAATGGCATCCATCTTGCCGTCTGAAATGCGAATTGGGGGCATTTCTCCGTTGGTGTCGAAATTCAGCTCAAACGCCACCGGCTCAAATTCTGCCTCGGAAAGCTCCATCCAGAGCTCCTCCACCACGGCATCCAGCTCCTGCCCGTTTCGCTCGAACAGATAGCTCAGCCGGTCGGAGTCCAGATCTGCAAACCGTTCTTTTGCGTAATCGTCGGCATACCGGTGGGAGATTTCCAGCGTCTGCTCCAGACTTACCGTGTGGAAGCCGCCGAGCTCCATCACCTCCCGGGCCGTCTGCTCCAGAACCGCATGGACGAAGGTACCGAACTCCGCCGAATCCACCTCCGCCTCCTTGCGCTCCTTCGCCCGAAGGCCGTACTTGAGGAAATATGCAAGCTTGCACTCTGCCTGCTGGTCAATCTGAGATGCAGAAAGGGCCAACTTTTTGCCATAGAGCTGTGCGGTATGCTCCGGCTCCACAGTTCCGAGGGAAAACGCCGCTCTGGCTCTGACCTCCCGGTAACCCTGATCGAGGTTCAGTTCCTGTGCAAGGTTCTCTTCCTTCCAGCGGGCAAGGTATGCGCCCGCCTCCCAGGGATCGCTGAGACCCGGTCCGGGACCGGGGTCCACGCCGATTCCCTCCTTGATGCCTGCCATTTCGCACAGACGGCGATAGACAAAGGCCGTCTGTCCTGAGGGGCAGGACACGGAAACGGTTTCCGTCGCACCGCAGAAGCAGCCGTAAATCTCGGCAAATTCCGCAGCGACGCCTTCCATTGCGCCGCCGGTCAAAGAAACGCCCAGACGACGGATTTCCGTCCGCTCCTGATCCGTCAGGATGCCGGTGGAGCCGCCGTAGCTCGGCAGCATGCCTTCTTCCGCGCCCAGCACCAGCAAATGCTTCATCTGCTGGCAGCGCATGGCACTGACAGGGCCGACGGTCACAGCATCGAGGACCGTCGGAATGGTGCCCACATCATACTGACTCAGCAGCAGCCGGAACAGCCGGGAGAAGGTCTCCGGCTCCCAGTGGCTCTCGCCGAGCACGCCCTGAAGCTGCTCCATGGCGGTGACGAGAATCTCCCACAGCTGGTTATACTCCTGTGCCGCCCGGTTGTCTCCCCGTGCGTCTGCCTCCTGGGCCAGCCGCTCCAGCCCCTCCGCGAGCCCGATCTGCTCCAGAAACCGATTCAGCGCCTGAATCTGGTCGCCAAGGGTCGTCGAATCCCGCATCTCCCGCCGCAGCGCAATCAGCGGCGTAATGCCGGTTCTGCGGGCGCTGTTCAGCCTTTCGAGGGCTTCCCGGTCTTCCTCTTTCCATTCTTCGCCCAAACCTCTGGGATGCCAGGTCCATTCCCTGCCCCATTTTTCACCGCGGATGCCCCACAGCACCGCGTAATTTTCCACCAGATCACAGGTATCGGGGTCCAGCGGAGACAGAACCGACTTGAGGTAGCGCAGAACATCCTTCTGCTCCATGCCCTCCATGGCGGCATCCAGCGCAGAAAGCACCGTTGCAACCGCGGTTTTTTCCAGAATGTCATCGGTACCGGACAGATACACGGGAATGCCGCACCGGCGGAACACCAGCGACACAATGCCCCGGTAATGCTCGAGGTCCGCGCAGACAATGCCGATGTCCCGGTACCGGCAGCCGCCGACCACCAGTTCCCGCACCTGCTCCGCAGCGGCCATGCATTCGTCAAAGACCGTATCGGTTCTCGTCAGATGCAGACAATCCGCCAGCTCCTCCTGAGGCTCAATCTGCCCCTGAAACAGCTTTTCCCGCAGATAGCGCAGATTGTCATTTCTCGGCGTGACATGGACAATTTCCACAGGAATATTGTGCATGCGGGCCTCCTGCGCCAGATCCGCCGCCGTCTTTCCCGCCTTTTCAAAGGCAGCCAGAGAAGATCGCTCCCGGTCACAGTTGAGGCTCACAGTCACAAGGGGACTGACCCGGATCAGATGGTACAGAATCTCCATATGCTGCAGCGTAAAGTCCGGGAATCCGTCTATGTAGAAGCAGTGGGTTTCGCCGAAATCACTGCATTCCAGCTGCTCCAGCAGCCAGTTAACCTGATCTCTGGGGTCCTGCTTGCCCATGGAACAGACGCTGTCGTATCCCTCCAGAATCAGAGAAAGCTCCGAAAGCTTCTGCGCCAGCGTTCCCTCCGTCCGTCCTGCTGCATCCCGAAGCTCCTCCGGCGTGATGCAGCAGCGCTTAAATTCATCCACCGCATCGAGCAGGTCGGCCAAAAACTCCGGTCTTGTCTCCACAGATGCGTAGGCTTTCAGTTTACTCGACAGCAGTTTTGTGGCCGCTGCCATGGCGATCAGCCGACCGCCGCCGTCCAGGCTCTCCCCCGGAACCTGCTGCTGTGCCTCCGATACCCGGCGAATCAGCCGGGTAAAGGACAAAACCTCCGCAAAGCGGCTGGCCGTATCGCCCGCAGATGCGCAGAGGCGTCGTTCGGTGTCATGGCTGATGAGTTCCGGAACCATCAGAATCCGGTTTCCCTTCTTTTGCGCAACATCCTCACGCACCCGGCGCAGCACTTCGTCCCGGTTTGCAATCCAGTCTTCGCCCAAAATCAGTCTCAGCATGAAATCACCATCCTTTCTTTCTTCAATGGTATCAATATCGTATCCCGATTGTACCACATATCGCGCTCAGTTCAAAGCGTCCGCCCAGAAATTTTCGATTCTGCCCAGCTGATCCAGCAGCCAGAACCGAATCTCATATTCCCCGGTCAGGCTACCCCGCAGGGAATCGGAGAGGCCTGCATCTTTCGCTGAACGCTCAAATTTCTCTGCGTCGGCACCGGTACACAGCTGGGGAAACACCACACACCACCAGTTGTGCCCTTCCCCTTCTCCGATGACCACCCGCAGAGAATGGTAAATTCCGGACGGCAGAGAAAAGGTATCGTATTCCCGGATGGGGAAGGATTCCTCGGTCAGACTGACCTTCGCCGTATCGTCAAATCCCGCTTCCTCCAGAACCCGGTTGGCCGTCTGCTCCAGCTTCGGAAGCATGGTCTGCACGTAGGAAAACACCTGCTCGGGATCGGTCAGATCGCTCAGCCCCTCCTCCAGAGAGCCGAGAATGGCATCCCGGACCTGCAGCTTCACATTCTGGTCCGCTTCGCCGTCGGAGGCCGCCACCACATGCAGCCGCAGAATGTCCTCCCGCAGCTTCGCCGAATCCCGCAGCAGTCCGACCGTCAGCGTCATTCCCACTGCTAAAGCAAGAAATACCAGCCTTCTGATCTGTTTTCCCATAAAAAAATCACCGTCCATACTGACTTTTCTGCCAGTATGGACGGTTTTATCAGGAATTATACAGGTTTGCAGACAAATACGCAGGCGTAGCGCTGCTGCAGCAGCTCCATGGCCTTTCCGGCGCTTACCAAGTCGGGCATAATGCCGAAGAATGCGGAGCCGGAACCGGTCATCTGCTGACCGAGAGCACCGCAGCGCTGCATCACACTCCGGATGTCATCCATCTCGGGATGCTCCTGGGCCACAACCGGATCAAACACATTGGAAACTTCCTTCGCTACGCGCTCCAGATTTCCTTCCTTCAGCGCCTGCTCCATGGCGGCGTTGTCGGGACGCTTTTCAATGACGGTCTCATCGATCTTGCGGTAAAGTGCCGGGGTGGACACGCCGAAATCCGGCTTGCACACGAGAATCACGCCCTCGGGCATATCCGCCAGCTTTCTCAGCCTTTCGCCTCTGCCCTCGCACATGCAGGTTCCTCCCACCACGCAGAACGGCACATCGCTGCCGATCTTGGCACCAAGATCCGCCAGCTCCGTCAGCGAAAAGGGTTCACCGCAATGACGGTTCAGCGCCCGCAGCACCGCAGCTGCATCGGAGCTTCCGCCGCCCATGCCGGCCTGAGAGGGAATCCGCTTTACAATGCGGATGGCGATGCCGCCCAGATCTTTTCCGGATGCCTGCTCAAAGAGTGCGGCAGCCTTCCATGCAAGGTTTCTGCTGTCACAGGGAACATCCTCCTTGTCGCAGGAGAGGGTCCATTCCGCTGCGGTCCCCACATCAATCTCCACGTCGTCGCAAAGCGACAGAGACTGCATAATGGTTTCGAGATCATGGAATCCATCCTCGCGCTTGCACAGAATGTCCAGCGTCAGGTTGATCTTCGCAAAAGCACTTTCATAAAGTGTCGTCATTTAATTTTTCGTCCTTCCAGGTAATATCTCATTTCGTTGGGATCGCACAGGTCAAAGCTCTTTCTGGGGAAGATGCCGCCGGATACGAGATCCGGGAACATGGATTCCTTCTCCGCGTCGGGCAGCATGAAGCCGATGGCATTTTTCTGGCACACCATCTCCTCCACATTCTCGGAGCCGACTATGTAATCGAGTCTGCCGGGATGCTCGCCCAGATAATCGTCCAGGAAATCCTGAAGCACACTGATGTCTCTGTTGCCCAGGCTCCGGTCGAGGTACACAATGCCCCGGTCCGGGCCGATACTCCAATGCACAGGGAAACCGCCCGGAGTACTGATTTTCTGAAGCTTCATCAAAAGCTTCTTGGCACTGGTGCCGGTGACCACGCGATGGACCCGCTCCACATGAAGGGCAGGGTCGTAAAGATTTTCCAGCTCCACCAGCGCATATCTTGCGGGATGGTTGGAATAATCCTCATTGGGATTGGCGGATTTCAGTTCTTCGTAGGCCTTCTTTGCCGCAGCCATGGACAGGTTGCCCTCGCCCACCGCAAACAGCATCGGCACGCCGCCAATACCGTCATACTTTTCATAAAAATCAGAAGCGTAGCGCTCCAGCCGTGCATCAAATGCCTCGGCAGCCTCGCCCTGAACCAGCCAGCCGGTCAGATGTCCGCCGTCCTCCATGAGATCGAAATCATAGAGCATCGGAAGGTCATTCTTAATCTGGGCAAAGGGTTCAATCAGCTCGCACCGGTTGTCATCGCAAACCATCTGAACATGGGGGAACTCCAGCATTGCATCCCGGCGGATCTTGACACGGGAGGGCAGCCGCTCCTCCACGATCTTCTCCGACGGACGGATCAGAGAAATGCTGTTGTTGTGATAATCGTACGCTTCCAGATCCACTGCACCCAGAAGGCCTGCACGAACCTTGCCGCATGGCATTTTCCGCTCTACATAGATATATGCATTATCATACTGGCGGAAGATTCCGTCGTTTAAGTACCAATCCATTGTTTCGTTGACATAGCGAATGGTATCATCAATGCGAGGTTTTTCAAGCTCTGCGTCCGGGAGAATCATATGCATGACCGAACGGTATCCCTCACAATTTCTGCGAACCCGGTTCCAGTAACGGGGCTCCGACGAAAACTGATCGCATGCTACCACAGACCATTTTTCATAGCTGATATCCTGGGGCAGCAAAATTGAGGATGAACGAAATACGTTCATGCTTCCACTTCCTTTCCCTGAGGTTGTTATTCAATTATAGCTCCGTTATGTAAAAATTGCAATCACACATCCCATGTTTTTGTTTCTTTTTGGATAATATATGTAAAATTGTGAATACTATTTTCAGCATCTAATATTGGAGGTAATTTCATGGATACGATTGCTTTGATTCTGACCATTATCGGCTCCCTCAACTGGGGCCTGATCAGTCTGTTCCAGTTTGATCTGGTGGCATGGCTGTTCGGCGGTCAGACTGCCGTCATGAGCCGCCTGATTTACGGCATCATCGCTCTGGCAGGTCTGTGGTGCATCTCGTTTCTGTTCCGCAGGGATTTCCTCGGTGGAAACGAGTAAGAAAACGGGGAACCGAAATGGTTCCCCGTTTTCTCTTTCCGCTTGCATTTTTCCCCGCTGTCCGTTATCATGGTTCTCAGGAAGTGATCATTATGAACCAAATCAGCATTCAGCCCATCGCCCGGATGCACAGCGATTTCCCCACAAAATTCGGCATTCCCCGTCAGAGCAATCTGGTGGAAAATCTTCGCTCCACCATCGTCTTTGAACCGCAGTTCCGAAATGCCGACGCCCTGCGGGGCATGGATGGATTCAGTCATCTGTGGATCATCTGGCAGTTTTCCGAAGCAGTCCGCACCGAGTGGTCCCCCACGGTCCGTCCCCCGCGGCTGGGCGGAAATACCCGCATGGGTGTCTTTGCCACCCGCTCCCCCTTCCGGCCCAACAATCTGGGGCTTTCCTGCGTCAGATTCGAAGGAATCGAAACGGACCCGGAGCTCGGCCCCGTGATTCATGTCTCCGGTGCCGATCTGATGGACGGAACCCCGATTTTCGATATCAAGCCCTACATTCCCTACGCCGATTCCCATCCGGACGCCCTGGGCGGATTTACGGACACCGCCGGAGCATTTCTGCTCCAAGTGAATTTCCCGGAGGAGCTTCTGGCGCTGCTGCCCGAAGATAAGAGGGAAGCAGCCATCGGCGTTCTGAGCCATGATCCCCGCCCCTCCTACCAGCGTAAGCCCGACCGAATTTACGGCCTGCCCTTTGCCGGATTTGATATCCGCTTCCGGGTGGAGGACGATGTTCTGACGGTCTGCGAGGTCCATCCCCTGTAAACAAAATGCAGCTGACCCGACGGGTGCATCCTATAAGGAAGTCTTTTAAAAGGTACGGTACAGTCCCAAAACGGAACTGTACCGTACTTTCTTTTTATGCAACGAAACAAAAGTCCTGAGGATGTTCTTTCATTGCCTGAATTTTCTTTTCGGTAGGAATGTCAATCATTCCTACCGCCGTAAAATAGATATCCACTTTCACATAGCAGTGACCGCTGGATTTACCGTTGCTGTGTACATTCATTCGCGGAATCAGCGAAGTAGAAAGAGTAGATGTCAGTTCCTTTACAGCAGTCAGCTCCCCCAGTGTGCGGAGCATCCGCCTTAAATCCACGGTCTGCTGTTCCAAGCCAGCCGTTTCCACACGCTGCGGAACCTACGCTGTCTGGAGATTCTCCAGGACAGCAGGCTGGGATTTCTTAATCAGGAAATCGGATCGTGCATGAATTCTTTTACCACATCTACCTTCTCAAAGGCTCTTGCTGGCTTCGCAATTTTTGCGGTAGTCGATGGCGGTAGTGCCTGTAATGCGTCGAAAGGCCTGACAAAAGTGGCTGGCAGAAGAAAATCCGGTGATGGAGGAAATCTGACCAATGGAATAATCGGTTTCCTCCAGCAGCTGCTTGCTTTCTTCCACTCGCCGCTCCATCAAATACTTGATGGGAGAGATGCCGAAGGCCTCCTTGAAGGTGTGCGCCACATAATACTTATTCTGATGGGCCTGCTGGGCCAGAAGATCCAAGCTGATGGACTCCTTAAAATGGCTGTCGATGTAATCCTTGATTGCCATGCACTCGGTGCTTACATTATTAAAGGCAGTGATGGATATGTGGATGTCTTTCTGTCGCAGAATGAGCAGAAGAATGATGTTCAGCAAATTCTGACAAATGGCTTCCTGACCTGGCCGGCAGACCTGAACTTCATCCTGAAGCGCATCGATGAAATAAGAGATGCGGTGGTCAGCCTGCGTGATATGTACCACGGGAATATCCTCCTGCTGGGTGACGGAGGGGGTAAACTGCAGTCCCTCAATGCCGAGAACGATATATTCCAGCGGCTCGTCTTCACTGGAAAACTCACTGTGCTCAATTTGCGGGTTGATGATAATCAGATGATTCTTTTCAATCGGGCATTTGTGGCCCTTTACAAGAAAGTGTCCCCTCCCGCCGGTGATGTAGAAGAGCTCGGAAAAGCTGTGGCTGTGCAGGGTGCAGTTCCAGTCGTTTTCATAGCGAGAGCTGGATAAATAGAGAAGCCGCAGAGAAAGGGTGCTTTCCGTATCATCGGGCTGTTGAGAGGTCAGGGGAAAGCGCAGGTCTGTCTGGAAATCCTGGGGATAGGGAAGCGTATAACGGTGATTACTCATGGATTTTACCTCCATCATGCAAGCCAATAGAACAATTCTATTATATCCGATAACATTGTATTTGCAAAGCAAAAATAGAATATTTTTTAATTGCGATGAGAAAATACAAAAAAAGGCGAAAAATAAAAACGCATTCCCGGAAAAGGAGTGAAAAAGAAGACAGAGGAGGCAACAAATTGTGTATGTTGCCTTGTTATCGAATCTAAATCCAGGTGATTTACATGAAAAAGAGATAGAAAAAGCAATATGAATAAAAAAGCAAGCAAGTATGAACTTGGAAAAAGTGGAAAACTCTGGTATACTTTGGTTGAAATGATGCAAAGAAAAATTTGGCATCAAAAAATCATATGGAGGAATACATAATGAAGAAGATCATTGCACTGCTGCTGGCAGCTGTCATGGTTCTCGGTCTTGCCGCT
>RCNI01001338.1_pt1 | contig 13383 bp, 5 predicted proteins | sample 2041151 | NCBI WGS metagenome assembly RCNI01 (sample SAMN09708214, study PRJNA481090) | feces metagenome | isolation source: feces | place: Antarctica: Albino Rookery | reverse complement strand
CCATCAGAGAAAACTGCAGAGTACGGGGAATCGGTGTTGCGGTCAACGTCAATGTATCCACATTCAGCTTCATCTGCTTCAACTTCTCCTTCACCCCCACACCGAATTTCTGTTCCTCATCGATAATCAGCAATCCCAGATCTTTAAACACCACATCCTTGCTGGTCAGCCGGTGGGTGCCTATAATGATATCCACCTTCCCCTCCTTCAGCTCCTTCAGCACCTTCTTGATCTCTCCGCTCTTCTTCATGCGGCTGACATACTCCACCCGGCAAGGCATACCCTCCAGGCGTTTCGTGAAAGTGACATAATGCTGGTATGCCAGCACCGTTGTCGGCACAAGCACAGCCACCTGCTTATTGTCAGCCACCGCCTTGAAGGCCGCTCTGATAGCCACCTCCGTCTTGCCGAAACCCACATCACCGCACACCAGGCGGTCCATCACCTGCGGCTGTTCCATATCCGCCTTCACGGCATTGATCGCCTTCATCTGGTCCGGAGTCTCATCATACATGAACGACACCTCCATCTCCTCCTGCAGATAACTGTCCTTTGAAAAAGCGAAAGCCTCCTCCTTCTTCCGTCGGGCATACAGGGTAATCAACTCCCTCGCGATATCCTTCACCCGCGACTTCGTCTTCTGCTTCAATTTGTTCCAGGCCTCGCCTCCCAACTTGTTCACAGTCGGCGGCACCCCGTCCTTTCCCTTATATTTTGAAATCTTATGCAGGGAATGCAACCCCACATACAGCTCCGAATTATTCTTATATACCAGTCGGATAGCCTCTTGCTCCTTCCCGTCATTATTCAGCTTCACCAATCCGCCGAACCGTCCGATACCGTGGTCGATATGCACCACATAATCGCCGGGATGCAGGTTCTGCAACTCGCTCAGCGTAATCGATTCACGCCCCTGACGCAAGCGGGTGGTCTGCAATTTATATTTGTGATATCGGTCGAAAATCTGATGTTCTGTATATACACACAGTTTCTCCTTCGCATCCGAGAACCCCTCATGCAACACACCCTCCACCCAGGCGAAGTCAATATCATATCCCTTATCCTTGAAAATATCCCGGATACGCTGGATCTGCATCTCATTACCGGAACAGATACAGATCTTATATCCGTTTGCCTTCCTCGACTGCAACGTCTCCGCCAAGAGATCGAAATGCCTGTTCGTCGGAGGCTGTGCTTCACAGCCCACTTCCACGATCTCCCCTCTGAAATACAAATCCGGTCCCCATTCCACCACCCGGCATCCCTCCATATATTCCATCCAGTCCTCAGCACTGCCGATCAGATCCCCGCTGACCTCCTGATGCAGCGTCTTCACCTTATCATGCAGGAACATCCCGTTCTTCACCCACCACACCGGTTTTTCCTTAAAATAAGTAAACAGATCCGTATGCTTGAAATCTCCGCTTTCCGTATGCCCGCTCAAATCCGGGACAATCGACACCTGTTCGGTCTTCTGGTCGGACAACTGTGTCTCCACATCAAAAAAGCGGATAGAATCAACCTCATCTCCAAAAAAGTCAATACGTGCCGGCTGCTCCTCGGCAAAAGAATAGACATCAATGATACTGCCCCGGATAGAGAACTGTCCAGGTTCATAGACAAAATCACTGCGTTCAAATCCATACTCTACCAAAAGATTCTCGACAAACGACATGGCAATCTTGTCTCCCCTCTTCACCACCATCGACATCTTTCCCAGGACCTCCTTGTCGACCACCCGTTCTGCCAACGCTTCGGGGAAAGTGACAAGCGTATCCACCACACCGTTACAGATATTATTCAGCACCTCCGTTCTCACCAGCACCGAATCGTTATCCTTCTCCTCCTCCTTGATCATCCTCCGGTAGGAAGATGCCAGAAATGCCACCTTCTTCTCATCAGTAAAGGTAATCAGGTCATTATAGAAATAGGCAGCCTCCTCCCGGTCGTCCAACACCACCACCCTCACCCCGGGCCTGCTGATTCTCATGGCGCCAACCAACAGCGGAGTCACAGAACCTGCGTTCTCCACCAGTTTAAATTTCCCGTCGTTTGTCGCAGCCAGTCGGGTTGTCAAACGTCCGACCACCTTTGCCGACAGATATTTTTGCAATAAATCCTTTGTATTCAAAGTATTCAAACTTAATTTTACAACTTCTACCCCTTCATTCCCATATTCTCCTGCAAAAATAAGTCATTTCAACCGTAAAACAAAAACAATCCCGCCAACATCAGGCTCCACCCGCAAAAGAGGCCTCTACCCTTCATTCCGTACTTCCCGTCCGTTCCTGAACCGCTGCAAATAATAATAGCCCAGGGGAACGATATAAAGGCTCACCAAAGTACCGAACCCCATCCCGCTAATCATGGCGACAGCCAACGGGCGCTGTAACTGTGAGCCGATATCATTTCCCCACAACAGCGGGACCATTGCGATAATACTTGTAAGACTGGTCATCAGGATCGGCTTCAATCTACGCACCCCTCCTTCGTGTATCGCCTCCAGCAAAGAATAACCGTCCCTCTGCAAATGTATTATCGTATCTATTTTCAGAATGGAATCATTGATAATAATTCCGGACATGACAATGATACCGATCATCGACATCAGATTGACAGAGATACCACATCCCCACAAAGTGAGAAGCGCAAACGCAATATCCAATGGAATCTCCATCAAAATAATCAAAGGCAAGACCAATGACTCAAACTGGGCAGCCAATATGAAATACAGCATCAACACTGCGATAACAATAATCAGCCCCATTTCCCAAAGTGTCTGCTCCCCGGAAAACAGCGCCCCCTCAAAATGGACATCCATGCCATGAAGCTGTGCCTCCTGCCGTATCCCCTCCATCGTCTGTCCGACATCTTCCGGTTCATAAATATCCAAGGGGACCACCACCCCCTCCTTCTTGCCGACAATCCGTTTATAATCATACGACTTTGTTACCTCCACCAACAATTCTGCCGGAATATAATTCTCCCCGTTCTTCGTCAGTATCTGTGTCCGGGCAAGTATTTCCCTCAACGACTGTTCCGTTTCTGTCATGACAATAGGGATATACCGGCTGCCGGTGTTCAGTTTGCCGATATTATTTTTACTGATATTCTTCTCCAATTCATACATAACGGCATTCCTATCCACATCATACAGTGCCAAACGTTCCGGAAGCAACCGCAAGACAACCCTTTCCACCGTAGCGACAGGATTCAGATGCAGCCAAGGCATCTGTCCGTTGAGCTCCCCGACCAGCCGATTGACGCTATCCACCGGTGGCGTCACGCGTTTCTGCGTTCCGGTCAGATTGGCAATCAGCGGAGCTGTCTCCTCCTCGAACATCTGCTCAAACAGATTCTTCACCTTCTCCGTCTCCAATCTGGCTTCCGGATACTCCTTCCTGACATATTCCCGCACCTCGGCCAACAGCCGCAACAGACTTTCATTACTCTTCGTACGGATATAAAACTCCGCCTCATTCGGACTCAAATTATCCTCACGGTTCAAAAAGAACTGCTTTTCCCCGACAAAACAACTTATCTCCTCGCACTTGCCTTTGAAACGGTTTATCATATCATCGGCACGCCGGCGGTTCTCATCAATATGAAGACTGCTGTTCCAATCCAACTTTACAAGCATCTCATTGATTTCCAAAGGCGGCATTTGCTCCAGCCGGATATAGAAGCACGAGCAGACACCCATAGCCAGGATTACCACGACAGCCAGGATTGCGCGGCGGCGGTGGTAAAACACCTGACGATAACCGGCGGTATAATACTCCTCCAGATGCTTCAAGCTCATTTTCTGCAGCAACCGGTTGATTCCGGGAATCTGCGCATGCCGGAACAGCAGATGATAAATGACCGGCACCACACTGATAGAAACTATCAACGATATAAAAAGACCGATAGAGACAGCCACCGCCTGATCATAAAACAGCGCACCGGCAACACCGCCCAAAAATATCAGCGGAACAAATACGGCACAAGTCGTCAACACCGAAGACAACAGAGGACGGATAATTTCCGATGTTCCCCGGCTGCAGGCATCAAACAACGGGCATCCCCGTTCCCGATACTGGCTGATGTTATCAATCACGATAATCGAATTATCCACCATCATCCCCACCCCGATAATCAGTCCGGCCAGCGATATCGTATTTATGGACAACCCCCACAACTGGAAAAACAACACAGTAATCACGGTCGATATCGGAATACTGAAAGCAATAATCACAGCAGCCCGCAAATCCTTCAGAAAAAACAGCATGACCAATACAGCCAGCACGATTCCCCACACCAGACTCTGCGAAAGGTTGCTGATGGTATAATTCAACAGCGAAGCCTGATCCCGCGACACCTCAAAATCTATTTCAGGATACTCCTTCCTGAAATTCTCCAGCATATCCGACACCTTCTCTTTCATATCCGACATTCTTGCATCCGACTGCTTGATGACAGCAAGCGTCAATGCCTGACGTTCACCGTTCAGGAAAAGTCCCCGTTTGTCACGCGGACGGATACCTACTTCCGCAATATCACGCAACTGAATCAGGCGTCCTTCAATGTTCAGATAAATATCCTCCACCTCCTCGACAGACATCAGCTGGCTCGCAAACTTCACACTATATTGATAATACCCATCACGGATGCTGAGACTTCCTGCCACACGGTTGTTCTTGTCAATGGCATTTTTCACCTGCTCCTGCGTTATATGGAGACTTCTCATCTTTGCCACATCCGGCAGGATATACATTTCCGGCTGGTAATTTCCGCTGATATCCACCATCGCCACATCCGGCAACTGCTCCAGCCGTTTTTTCAGCACCGCCTCCGTAAATTCACAAAATTCGAGGAAACGTCTTTCCGATGCGCCATGCTTCATCGACAATTGGATATAAAACACCGGGATATCCGAAGTGGAAGCCTTGATGATGACAGGACGCAACATATCCTGCGGAAGATAATTCATCGCAGCATCCACCTTCTGGTTCACCTCAATAAAAGCATAATCAATAGAGGTGCCGTAATCAAATTTCATCCTGATACATCCGCTTCCATCCCTGGACTCCGACACGATAGATGCAAGATGCGGAATCTGCTGCAACTGACTGCGAAGATTCCCCGTGATGGTATTTTCCACCTCACTCACAGAAGCGTCATCCCGCGTATAATGGACACTGATTTCCGGAATATCAATATCCGGCATCAAAGACACCGGAAGGCGGAAGGCCGCCACACTGCCCAATACGATAAAGGCAATGGCAGTCATAAGGACGGCAACAGGACGTTGCAGGAAAAATCTTATCATATCTTCTCTACTTTTTCTTTAAACATTACAGGTAACACAACCATCAGCACCAGCAGGGAAAAGCCCAGTCCGCTCATCGTCCCCAAAGCCAGGCTGAACCAGAAGTCACTGACCTCTCCGACCAGGAAAGGGATAAAACCCAACATCGTACTGACTATCGTCAACAATATCGGGACAATCTTGGCATTCCATGCCCGCAGATAAGTCTGCAGTCCTCTCGGACTCCCCACCCTGACGCGGTTGTTATAATCGTTAATGATATATAGGATTGCATTGACCGACAATCCGCACATCATAATGAAAGCGGCAAGCCCCCCTTCATTGAACTTCAGACCAAAGAAATAAAACCCCAGGAAACAACCGATAAAAGACACCGGTGCGATTGTCACCACCACCAGTGCCTGCCGCAACGACTCCAGCAGAATGGCACAGATAAAATAGATGATGCCGATTACCAGCAGGATATACAATATACGCGTATCGATACCGTTATCGGTCTTCCAAAAATAACCGCCCCATTCATGCCCATCCTTCACTCGGAAACCGATCGGCATATTCCGGTTCATCTCCTTTATGACCCGCTCCTTCACCTTCTCCGAAAGCATATAATCACCGATAAAGTCATACATCACCGCCACCTCATATTCCTGGTTCGTTTTCGTAATAGTCTCAAAATTACGGTCTTCACTGACATGACCCACATCTTGAAGCCGGAAGACAGAATGCTCGCCCTGCATAGGCCGGTTCTGCAACTCCCAAAGAGTCGCTTTCCGCTGCTCCTGCGGACGGAGGACCACTGTCGAACGTTTATTGTCTATATAGGCATACATCCGGGCGTCTCCGGCACCGGACAACTGTGACAAATGGGCCAGCATACTGCCCACATCCGAATTGTTGCGCGCCAGTTTCTCCTTGCTCACCTCAATGGCAAACTCCTTCGCCTTGTCCGGATTGCGTTCGCTGCCGATAAACAGCTTCTTCACACGTTTCTGCTGTTCCAGTTTCTGTTTCAGCACATCGGCATACATCAGCACCTTCCGGTAATTATAGCCCATCACCTTCAGACACTCGCTCCGGTATTCATTCTCAGTACGGTTGGAAAAACCGCGTCCCACACCGGAAATGTCCGAATCCGCATTGCCGATACTATTCGCAAAACGGACCAGTTCGTTCTTGATTCTTTCCGGAGCTCCGTTCATCTCCTCATCCTTCTTGAAGACAATGGACATCTGTGCCCTATTGGGCGAAGCGATATCCGACGTAAAAATCTCGATTTCATCAAACCCAGTCAGGAACTGCTCCACCTTTACAAAAGCATCGTTCATCTGCTCCAGAGAGGCACCGTGCGGCATCGTCATCACCAAATTCAGCGTAGTCCGCGCTTTTTCCGTCCGGTCATGCTGCCGCCAGTCGCCGCCACCGCCCTCAATAAACAGGCGGAGACTTCCACCGAGCCCCTTGTCTATCCAGGGCTTCAGTTGCAGATACAGTTCGCTGCTGAAAATCCGGCTATACAGTTCAGAACAGGGCCTGTCCCTGTCTATTGTAGCGGGAATCATAAAAACAGGAAGACCGAATCCCAACACCACCGCCACGAACAACAGGCTCCGGTGACGTTGCAGGAAACGGATCACACGTTCATAGCCTCGGGTAAACCGCACCGTACGCCTAAGGCGTCTGTAACGTCTGGGGGTTGAAGACACTCCGAGTGGAATCTTTTCCATCAATGCAGGCACAAAAAACAACGCCACCACGACAGAAAGTGTCAGATTGATGATAATCACAGCCGAGAAACCCCACATATTCCTCATCACCTCATTGTCCATATTGAAAATGACAATCAAAGCTCCCATCGTTGTCAGCGTGGCAGCCAGAATCGCCATAAAAATCCTACGGTCATGATAATGCCGGTAGTGGTCGGTCATCACTATCACATTATCAATGATAATACCGAACGACACCGTTATCCCGGCGAGAGAATACAGGTGGATTTCTATACCGAAAAAATAATACAGCGCCAGAGCAATCAGAATATTCGCAACCAAGCAGACCGTCACGATCAACAGATAGCGCAGACTACGGCTGGTAACCCACACAAACAGCAACAGAATCAGCACCGTCACCCCCGTACGGACCATATTATCCTTCAACTCATTTTTAAGTTCCCTGCTATTGTCAAGAAGCATCGTCAATGAATAATTGTCCGGCAAATTTTCTGCCAGCCTCTTCATCTCCGCTCTTGTTCTCAGCGCCAGATCGATCATATTCGACTTCCGTTCACAGAAAACATTGACATTGATTCTATTCAATCCGTTGATGCGGTAATACGATGTCGGTCGTGCCTCCCGATACTCCAACTTGACAAGATCATGTAAAAAATATATTTTCCCCCGGATATTTTTAATAGGGATATCAGGAATTTCCCCACACTGCCCCTGCATTCCCCCTTTCATCACAATATACGCATACCGCTTCTCGGGTGCCATTTCCACCAAGACCTTCCCGGCATCTCTCTGAGAATAATACTGACTGACAGCCGACATAATATCTCCGGGAGACACATGAACCTCCTTGAGCAACTGCTCGTCATACAGCAACACCCATTCAAACGGCACCGCCCCGGTGACACTTACACTTTCAATTCCTGACAATTCAGAAATCACAGGAACAATCTTTTCCGTTGCATAATCCGCCACCTCCTGGCTGCTGCCCGGTCCCGTAATGGTATAACTCAACAGCAATCTGTGCTTTTCCTCCTTTCCCTCACCGGTATCCACTTCCCCTCCCTCCACCGGATTTACACGCACCCCGTCAGGAAGTCCCTTCTCCAGCGAACGCACCAGCGAAGAGAGATACAGCTTCACGGCATCGATATTCTCGTGCTTGTCGATAGAGAGCGTAATGCCGCCATACCCCCTGTCCCGTATAGGAACGGATAGCATTCAGTCCCTTGGTCGGTGCGAACGCCCCTTCCAATTTGGACGTCACCTCCATTTCCAGCATCTCAGGATTGGCCCCCGGCCACGAAAACGACACGCTCAGATCATTTGATCGCGACGAAGGCATCAATTGCAGGGACAACTTGGGAATCAAGGAAATTCCAAGCAGCATCAACACTATAAAAATTGTATTTACCGAGAAAGCGGACAGCTTCATACTACTCTTTTTTCACAGCGACCTCGCTTTCGTGCGAAAGTCCGAGATTATTATCATATATCACCTCTTCCCCCTCTTTCAGTCCCGATTCGATACAGATTTCGCGACTATTTTCTATACCGGTCGTCACATACCTCCACAAAGCCTTTCCTCCCGAATACACAAACACCACCTTTTTCCCCTGCCGCGGCAACACGGCACTCTTGGGAATTATCAGTTTGTTCTCCACCTCCCGTTTCAGTACGATATTCACATTCATACCGTCCACCAACACCCTATTCCGGTTATTCACCGCAGCCTTGATGCGCACCATCCCGTTCTCGTCAATACGCGGATTCACTTCCGCCACCTTTCCATGCAATACCACGCTGCTGTTGGCGTATGGCGTCAGTTCCACCTCCATTCCGGGACGGAGATAGGCAATTTCCGTTTCCAGGACATTGAACACCACCTCCATCTGCGAGTCATCAATCAGCGTACACACACTCTTATAAGCCGATGACGGATTAAACGGGCGGGCCTCCAAGTCTGCCACCACTCCTGCAAACGGAGCTCTCGTTATAATATTTTCATACTCTTTCTTCGCCTTCGCAAAAGCAGAGACTGCCGATGTATAGCCGCATTGCAGCATAATCGTATGCAAACGTTGCGCCGGCAGCTGCGCCGTATCTTTCAGGTCACTAACCCCTTCACCCATCAGTCGGCTGAGCAATTCCAGTTCCATCTTCTCCAGATTCAACCGTGCATCCCGGAAAGCCTCTCCGGCCTTATAGCCGTCAACAGACACCAGTGGCTCCCCCTTCTTCACCCGCGAACCGTTGCTCACATAAACAGAATCCACAATTTCTGCTATCGGGAAGGCCAACACCGCCTTGTTACGTGCAGTCACCTTGCCGTTACTGACCAGTTCCAGCTCAAAACGGTCATATCGTGCTTTCTGCACTTTCACCTCCGTCATTCCGTTCTGCTGTTCAATTCTAGAGTGCTCTTCGACCGCCTCTTCCTTCGGCTTGTCCTTACATCCAGCCAAAGATGCCCCCAGTATCAACACCGTCAAGTATAAAATTTGTTTATCCATATCCTATTGTTTTTTTCTCATTTACCAAAATATAATTTTCCCGTCTCTATAAATAAAAATGCGTTCTTCTCGTCCTGTCGTCAGGTTACGTAACCAAAGAAGAGTATTCGACGGAACTCCCGTATAATCAAGTTCCTCCTTTACGGGATTCCGAATCCCTAAAGATTTCCATCCACCGGGAAAATCGTAATAGAAAAGTTCGTATTCGTTACCGGGAAAGATTCCGTTGGCATCATTTCTGGGCAGATATCTGATCCGTGATATACAGACCGGTTTTTCAAAATCCAGCCCCATCCACTTTGCTATCGTACCAAAACATACGGGATCATCCGCAGAAATATCCTTGAAGGCTCCGGAATCCGGTCCTATTGCTTTTCCATTAATTACCTGCCCGTCCTTGTCATAAAATGACAGATGGGCAAGATAAACAAAATCCCCGTTATCTTTAATCAAGCGCCAATATCTTTTTCTCACAATGGTATCGATTTGAATATCCCGATACTTAGGCAACGGACGTTCCTGTATGACTGCGATTGTATCAGCCTCACTGAAATCCTCATCATCAGATACCTCGATTCTAAATCCCATTAAGGACGTATTCCAATAGTCATTCATGCTATTACTCGGATACTTACGGGTCAGGCACATCGTTTCAAGCCGATCCTTGTCCACATTCAGGCGTTCTGTTTCTCCGTTTTCCCATACGATGAAGGGAAAATCCAACGGACACATCGTTTCATTTTCATCATAATAGACCGGCAGGTAGACAATGTCTCTGCCCATATCTTGAAATACGGCTTTGCTTCCGGACACTTTTGCACAAGCTACAGGTCTCCATTGCAAATCGTTAAATACAGCAAGATAGACATGTTCATTTTTTAAATTCCATGGTATATCAATCTTTATATCTGTTACCGGTATATATTCCCGAGTAACATCTCTAAAAAAAGGATTTCTGAATAAATAGGGAACATATTCATTGCGGTCCGGTATAATGAAAGGATTGTAGGAATAGGTCTGACGATATATCTTGGGTACACGATAGACATCCGCCTGAAATATCCGCAATGTATTGTATTTCACATCGATGATCCTTGTCCAATAATGCCGTCCGTTCCGGTTCCCGAAATGCGGAATAAAATCTATTGCGGAAGGGATACCGATCCAACGTTGCAAGAACATCAGATAACGGCTGCTCGGGATACAATCCATTTTATAGTCATGCAACCTCCTGTCCGGATTCTGCTCCATCTGGGGAGCCGGCAGATAACGTAATTCGTATTGCATATAGTGGGCAAAATAACGGCAATCTTCATAATTTTCCATGCTGTTCTGAAGTATATTCCGGCAAACCTCCACCGAATCACGCCAGTAATCCAACGGTTCATAAGCCATCCGATAAGGAAGAAAATATTCTTTAAACAGCTCAAAATCCAGACCTTCCAGCCACGGTAAGGTTTCCCATTGTCGGAATGCAAGGTCTATATGATGAATCAGATATTCTGCCGTTATCAGTTTGATGTCTTCTTTCGCCTGTAATCCACCGGCATATTCCGGTCTGTCAAAAGGTATCGTCTGAAACAGTTTTCTACAAGGAGGTGTCAAACCTTGCACGGTATCCAGAGACGCATAATATTTTTCAACAGCCGGACTGGTATAAGTACAATGCCCCGGCATGTTGGATATTAAAAAACGGGCAGCCTCCAGTTTTAAACTGTCCGACTGACAATGCGAGTAGTGTGCCAGTACTTTCTCCAATTCCCCCCTGTTTTGGCCGCTGTATTTCAAAGCGGCTTCCAATTGTACCTGCTGTCTGGTGCAGCCATAAAAAAGCAAAAGGAACATCACCGGAAATAGATATGCTGAATTTTTCATTGTATATGGTTTACCTAAATTTTATACGTCCGTTTTCTTCTGTAAATATATTGCCCCATGTTTCGGAGGTAAGATCTTTCAACCGGTAAAGGCAGCCGCCGGGAATCTGTTCGAATGCCAGATGCAGTCCTTCTGCCTGTTGCTTTCCCAAAGATTTCCATTCAAAGGTATCAAAATAGAACAGCTCATATTCGTGTCCTTCTACAATATTGCCGTCAGAAACGAGAAGCATATACCGGACACCTGCCACGGTCTCCGGTTTCCCAAAATCCACGGTCCACCATCCCCTGACTTCTCCAAAGGTTCTGCTGTTATTGTCGGTCAATGATTTTTGGACATTCTCACTGCCGTCAGGAAAATGTCCCTGCAAAGTATTCCCCTCCGCATCCAAAAAATGAAATTCGGACAGATTAGTAAACGTATTGCTTAATTTCAAACGCCAATATCTTTTTTTATACTTATTCTGCCAGCAGGAAGTAACCTGCCGGTAATTGGGGGGAGTCCCAAAAACATAGACAGTCTGAGGATTTTTAAATGTCGTTTCGGCAGCACATTCTATGCGGGCTTTTGAAAATTCATCATTACTATAATTGAACCTTCCATGAAAGGGGGTTGTACGTTCTATGATTATATTTTTGCTTCCATTTGTTTGTAATGATTTGATTTGTCCTGTCTTGCACAAGACAAAGGGTAAGTCGAGGGCTTTCATCTGCCCGTCCGGATAATATACCGGCAGATATATGGCATCCGTACCGAGTTTTGTAAAACGGCATTTACCGTTGTTGACCTCTCCGAAGGATACCGGCAACCATTCTTGATTCTGCCAGACAGCCAAATAGGCATATCGGAAAGAATCCGGCAAATCCAGTTCCAGTTCAATATCTTTCGTATTCAGATATTCCGCAGTTACATCTTTTTGAAAAGGATCCCTGAAAAAAGGAGGGACATACTCGTCACCCTCCGGTTGCGGAATCGGGTTATGCGCATAAGTCTTCCGATAAAATTTGGTACTATTGGGACGGAATATCTCGTGATACGAACGACTAAACAGTCTGGAACAGATAGGTGTGCTGTATATCATCCTGTTGCGTTGCGAATTTTCTCCCGGTTCATAATCGATTGTTCCGGGGACACCCAAACGCCTCAGTCGTAAAGTTGTCACCATTTTTGCCTGTGTGCCCCCGTAGGCAAATTGATATAAACGGAGATTTGCAATAGGATACATCTCCGTAAACATTCTTCTTTTCTGTAAAAACATGGCTAAGGAATAGGGACAATGACGGCAGTCGTCATAATATTGCGTGGCATATTGAAAATCTTCAAGCAGTGCCGGTGGCGTTTCTCCATAATGAAAATCCAACACTTCATTTGCAATGCGATAGGGCAGGATCCCTTCACAGAACTGTCCGAATTCGATATGCTGCAACCACTCACAACTGTCTTTTAATCGGAAAACCCGGTTTATATGTTGTATGAGCTGTTCGGACTTGATAATACGGATATCCTCCACCCGCTTCATTTTTGGAAATTCTTCAGGATACATGGACGGAGCATTCAGCATGACCCTGCGGATTTCAGCAGGCAATCCTTGGATGCTGTCAACTTCTTTTATATAATCCCCGATACTCTCGGGGTCCGGTCCCCAATGCCCGGGCATATTTTCTATCAAAAAGCGGGCAGCCTTTAATTTCAGGCTGTCTGCCGGATTTTGGGAAAAGTATTCCAGTACATTCTCCAGTTCCTGACGGTTGGAACCGCTTAGCTGCAAGGCTTTTTCCAGGGCTTGTCCTGTCTGTCTGCCCTGGCAACCGGTCATCGTCCACAGAAAAAAAAGAAATAGAAAAATATGTCGTATATACATGAGGTTATTATTTTTAATACTTCGTTAAATTTGTAACTAATCCGTTGAAAATAAACACGTTAATTAATAAAGTTTAGCAGAATAAAATAGGTCAAGTAGCTG
>RCNI01001336.1_pt1 | contig 13389 bp, 15 predicted proteins | sample 2041151 | NCBI WGS metagenome assembly RCNI01 (sample SAMN09708214, study PRJNA481090) | feces metagenome | isolation source: feces | place: Antarctica: Albino Rookery | reverse complement strand
AGGAAAGATTTGGGCCCCACCTGCTCCTTTTTTTTTACCCGCTCCCGCTCGACTTGTCAAGAAAAAATTTGTGATATGTGATAGAAATATTGACAGATTAAAAGCCGAGTAGTATAATTAAAATATAAAAAGTTTTAAAAAAGTTTTTAGAAAGTGTTGACAACAAAAAACTAAAATGATATAATATAACTATAGAAAAACAAAGGAGGTTATAAATATGTATGAAAAAATTGATATAAGTGAGGTTAATATTCTTGTTAATATGATTGACTACACTTATAAGCTAAACATGACAGAACAAGAAAAAAAAGAGGTTGAAAAAGAACTACAGAAAGACTTCAGGGAAGAAGTTGAAATGACTGATATAATTGAATATGTGTGTTTATTAATCAACCAAAGGGAGGGCCGCAACAATGACTAAAGAAAGACTAATAAAAGCAATTGAGTTACTTAATGAGTATCCAATTACAGAAAGAGAAAAAGCCCTTTTGTGGGTTGACAATAGGGAAGAGCTTGAAGGGTTAGAGTTAACCAATAGGGAACTCTTCAAATATATCAACGAAAAATATGAGCTAAACCTTGATCCGTATGACATAGACGAGGCAACTCATAGATATAAGAAAAACCAAAAATTAAACAGATATCACAAAATTGACAACATTTATTATAATTTATATAGAAATTAAGGAGGACACGAAAATGAAGAAAAATATTGAAAACGAGATCAACAATTGCATTATATTAATGAATATGAAAGGAATCCCCGCAACTTGCGAAATTAAAGGGAATACTGCAATTCTTAAATTAGATAAAAACAACAAAGCGCCTGACATGATTGAGAACGGTAGCAAGGTGTTGGATTTCTTAAGATATGTAATATTATATAACGACTTAAGAGGTGAGTAAAATGGACCAAATCAAAAAAGTAAATAGAGTTATTAAACAAATGGAAAGCGAGGGGTTCAACATCAAAGTGGACCCCCGCAAAATTAAAGGCACAAACGCCAAAGAGATCCGCCGTGAAATAGCGAACAAAAGATCAACAACTTGGACGCCTTACATTTCAAAGAAAGAAAAAAAGACCATCCCTATAAGTGGAAAAGTTGGCCTCGATTTATTAGAAGCAGCCAAGAAATGGGAAAAAGAATACAACAAATTAAGCGAAGAAGAAAAAAAGGACGTCCCAGAATATAAGCCCAAAAACTACGGAGCGGCAAACTTTAGCCCAAGGGCCAAAAGGTATAAAGTAGCAACAGAAGAGGAAAAAAAAAGCATCATCAAAGAACAGACAAAAGACGCAAGAAGAACCATTAAAAACATGAAAAAAGGCGCAAAGCGTTACAGTTCAGAGGTTGAAGCTATGAGACTTAAAAACTTGACAAGGGCAATTAAAAGAGCCATGCCAGTTGAAACAAAATTAAGAAAAGAAATAATTAAAAAACTTAAAGAAGCGGGCCCGTCAGTACTTAAAGAAATATACAAAAAATGCCCTGGAATATTAGACAGCTTTTTTAATTATGATGTCACTGTTTTGGGTGATTTAATGCCTATGCTGGATCTTCTTGGTATAGACCCAGAAACCCCAGAAGACGCAAGAAAGAAAGACGGAAGAACATACCGTGACATGATCGAAAACAATGAGAAACTATTTGCAAGACCAAAAGACGAGAAAAAATTTATTAGAAAAAGTAAAGGAGTATAAACATGAATAAAATTGATAAAAAATATTATGAGACACATTATTTTGCAGCAGATACAGAAAATACAGTCCCATCAGATGAATGGCTAAAAAATAACGATGTTAAAAATTTTAAGACCCGTGTCTGGTTGTGTGGATACGCTGAAATTGGAACTGAAGACTTGAAGACCTTTGAAAGTTTACAAGATTTTTTAAATTCCCTTGTTGACGATACGCCAGCGGGAAAAATTGTCGTTTATTTCCATAATTTGGCCTATGATGGCCAGGCTCTTCTTTATTGCTTAATGAGTCTTTTTAATTACCAATACACAAACGACAAAAAAGGAAAATGGAGACCAGCAGAGCAAGAGCTTTCAACTATGATCGACGGTAACGGTTCTTGGTTTTCTATTCGTCTTAATTGGGACAGTGGAAAACATAAAAGAACAATTGAGATCCGTGACAGTTTAAAAATCTTACCTTTTGACCTTGAAAAAATCGCAAAAAATTTTAAGACCAAATATAAAAAATTAGTTGGAGATATAGACTATCAACAAGACAGACCAGAAGGCTACAAGATAACAGAAGACGAAATGCGTTATTTTAGGAATGACGTTTTAATTCTTGCCGAAGCTTTAAAAATGATCCAACCTTACGGGTTGCTTGATAATTTAACAATTGGCAGCACATGCGTGAAAGACTTTAAAAAGAGTTGTAAGGCTTTTGACGCATATTTCCCACAGTTAGACTCTGAAACAGACGCAGCAATTCGCAAGTCATACAGGGGCGGTTTTTGTTATGTTAATCCTCTATACGCTGACAAAATCATTAAAGCTGAAGACTATGACGTTAATAATGGTGTAGTTTTGGACGTTAATAGTTTATACCCCTGGGCAATGCATAGCTCCTTTGCTGGGGACTACGAGGAACATTATTACCCGATCGGAAACGTAAAAGTTCACAAAACAAGCGAGGAAGACTTTGAAAAATATGAGGATAGCTGTTACTTCGTCAGATTCGTAGCAGACTTTAAAGTTAAAGAAGGCCATATCCCTTTTATTCAAATCAAAAAAAGCCGCTTCAAAGATAACGAATATATAACAGACAGTCGGGGAGTCGTTGAGTTAACTTTAACACGTATGGACTTTGAACTTTTTCAGGAGCAATATGATATTAATTATTTTGAAATTCTTGAATATTGGGTTTTTAATGGAACTGTTGGAATTTTTGATAATTATATTGATAAATGGTATAAAAAGAAAGAAGAAGCAACGATTGAAAAGAACGCCTGTTTAAGACAAATCGCAAAGCTTATGTTAAATAATTTATATGGTAAATTATCCGCAAAAGGTGAAGGGTATGAAAAAAGCCCCAAGTATAACAGTGAAAAGGATTTAATTCAGTTCAGTGTTAGCGGAGTTGAAAAAAAGACCTTTTACATCCCAGCGGGTTCCTATATAACCAGCTATGCAAGATGTAAAACAATAAGAGCAGCACAAGCAAATTATGAATATTTTTTATATAGTGATACGGACAGCATCCATTTAATCACAGAGCTTGAAAATGTTAAAGACGCAGAAATTGACCCTTTAAAGTTGGGAGCCTGGGCTAATGAGGGGATCTTTAATCAGGCTAGATATGTGAGACAAAAAACATATATAGAGCAATTAATTGAAAAAGACGAAAACGGTGACACAGTTTATACAATAGACGTTAAAGCCGCAGGAGCAACCCAAGACGTTAAAAAAAGAATAGTCTATGACGTTGAGGAAGATGAAGAAATCGCAGAGAATGAAAACGGTGAAATCATCACTCCGATGCGTGACACTGATACTATTTTTAATATGTTCACTTATGGACTTGAAATTCAAGGCAAGCTCTCCCGCAAAGTTGTAACGGGCGGCTGCATATTATATGATCAATCGTTTAGAATTAATAGAGATTAAGAAAGAACCCGAAAGGGTTCTTTTTTATTGTTGACATTTAAAAAGCCTTGAGGTATAATATAAATGAAAGGAGGTAAATGATATGGATTTAAACGCAATCGCTCAACTTATAGGTTCATTAGGCTTTCCTATCTTTATCAGTGTGTACCTTATTTATTTTATTCAGACATCACAAAAAGAGACCACTGAAGCCCTCCATTCTCTTAATTTAACAATGCAGAAACTGATTGACAAATTAGACAAGGAGGCTGAAAAAGATGAAAAGTGAAGACTACAAGAACCTAATTAACAAAATGATAACAGAGCCAGAACAGGCAGAAGTTGCAGCCACTGAATTAATGCAGATGGTAGACAATGACGCACTAATTGCAGAGCAAGAAAAAGAAGAAAAAAAGAAGCTGGCAGACCAAGTGCAAGACTTACGAGATGCCAATCTGAAGCTCTACTTATCAATTACAAACCAGGGGGAAAAAGAAGAAAAAGACCCCGAAGAAATGGAACCTGAAGAATATCTTCAGAATTTTATCAATTCATTAAATTAAAAGAAAGGAAGTACATAAAATGAGTAATACAAAAATGGCTGCATATGCAGCAAAAACAAACCAGGAGCTTTGGGATTTAGCAAGATCCCAGGACGCAAATTTTAAAGCTATTACAGCAAAAGGAACTGCAGACCTGTTCACTGAAAGAGGTTTTAACATGTTCAAAGAACAGGGAAAGCTCAACATTGTTAATGAGTTCTTTGGTCTTTCTATTAGAATCGTTTTAAATAAAATCAATGTTGCAAATGCTCGCAATCCCTTGGCTGATAGCGGAATTATTGAGGTATTTAATGAAATTTATGGCGGAGTACTTCAAAGAATCGCAATTGAAGCCCCCAAAGCAGTAAGCCCCTCTTGGCACAATCTGGAAGATGGCAAAGAATACAGCCCCTTCGTTGTAAGAAAGCCAAAAAGTAACGAGCGCTTTGTTCGTCAGAATTATGACTATCAGAACCATATTTCAATTCCTGAAAAGATCGCTCGTAATATGTTCATCGCAGAGACTGGCGTAAGTTCTTATATTTCTGGATTGGTTCAGTCTTTGTCTGTAGCTTATACCGCACAGGAAGCCGTAAACGTCTTTGAATGCTTAAGCAATGCTTTAAATTCTACTGAATGGCCTCTTCAGGAAAGTCAGAAAGTCGTAGTTACAATGACAGACGCAGCAAATCCTACAGCCGAGGAATGCAAGAATTTACTCTTAACCTGTAAGAATATCGGCACAGCTATGAGCACAGCAATCACTACAGGCGCTTATAATGCTGGCGGATTTGAGACAGCACCAAACCCTGAAGATCATGTTCTGTTACTACGTGCAGGAATTAAAAACCGTATGAATGTGGAGCTGTTAGCTGGTACTTTCAACCCTGATTATATGACTTTACCGTTCAAAATCGTTGAAGTCAAAAACTTCGGAGGTTTGAAACCTGTTAAAGCTGCTGACGGAACAACTGAAGTATATCCTGCATATGACAAAACAACTGGAGAAGTAATTGGCTATAATTCCCAGAAAGATCAGACAGTCGCAGAGTTTACCGATAAGCAGGTTAAATTCGTAGACACCAACGCCGATGTTATCGGTGTGATTATTCAGAAGGGCGCAATTTTTGAAAATATTACAAACCCCTACCAGGTTGACACAATTTTTAACCCCAGAGTTCTGCAGTTTGAATATTGGGCATCTTCTATGAATAATACTATCGCATATGATCCCTATTATGATGTTATTAAAATTACAAGCAAATAATTAAAGGGGGATTTTTATCCCCCTATTTTTAAAAGGAGGCTAAAAAATGAAAGTAAAATTATATAACAACACAGGATTCAACCCCGTTAATATTCCTGACGATGCGTTATTATTAGGAACGCCTTTTAAGACCTTCAACAGTGTCGATATTTTGCAGGATCGCTTTTTGTCAAGTGTAAGAGTAACGGCCTTATATAATGACGTCATGAATGCAGACTATTGTCAGGTTAATAATTTCTATTACTTTATAAATGGCGTTCATATGGTCGCCTATGACGTCGCAGAGCTTTCACTTGTCCCTGACTATGTCACAACTTTGGGTGTCACGAACTTGCAAGTCCTGGACGGTATCGTTGAACGTCATCACGTCGCTGATGATAGTTATGGCGAATATGATGAAGTAGATCCCTTAATAGTTCCTAATAGTGAGCTTGTTCTTGAAGACTGTGGGCGTCATTTTGATAATGACGGAGCAGGTAAGACGTTAATCCTTTCAACTGTTGACCTTGTCAAAATGGGAGACACAAAAGCACCGCTGGAAGCTGTCACATATTCAGACATTAGCGGAGAGCAAAAAGTTACCGTTCCCCATCTTTGGCCCGTTAACCCAGAACAAAACACAAAGTTCACAATGTGGGACATTACAGGAAAGGAAATCGGAAACACTCCCCAAATTGGAGGCTGTGAAGTTTTTGAGCAGTCAGTTCAACAGAACGTTAAAAAAGGAATTCAGAGAGTCAGAGACATCGCAGCGGAAACGGCTATTATTGGACAGTATTTCTTACCGAGTGAATTCGGTGAAACTGTGGCCTCTTCTGATATTGACAACCCCAGAATTTTAAAAGTCGTGGGATTTAGTAAAACCAAAAACATCCCTTTTAATTTTTTGTATTCAAATGTAAAAAATAAGCGTGTTCTGTATGGTGAATGGAACAAGATCGGACTCATGACTGCAGACGGTTCAAGTATTGAAAAGGAAGCGGATCAGGTTTATGAAAATGACACAAACCTTAAGATCTTAATGTTTGCAGACCCTAGACCCGAAGGCCGCCCCTTCTATCGTTTTAATACAATTGACGGAGTAACTGCAACAGACAACACCCGCTGGATGGATGCAATAGGCGGCGAACAGTGGCAGAATGTCCCCCTTGTTTATACTGATAAAAGCGGAAAGTTAATTGATGAAGTGCGTAATAGTTACCAGCTCGCCAGTGGTTCAATTGCTCAACGTTCAACGGTTCTTAATAATAAATGGGAAAAAACCCTTTTACCTTTAAGAATTGTAACAGGAGACACAACACTCGGCGGAGGATTAAAGGAATCTATTACGGGGATTTTTGGCGTTGACTCTAACGCAACCCAAGAAAATCTTTATAAAAATTCTTTAAGAAGTGAACTTTTTGAGCAGGGCGTAAATATGAACGTTGTAATTCCTGAAGTTCATTTTCCTCGAACTGCTGGAAGCTTAAGGGACTATGTAGGGAATGGCGTGTTCTTGTATCGTTATCATCCAAATGATAAAGACATCCAAAGAACTGACAAGCTTCTTACAATGTACGGATACAAAGACACAACAATTTTTGAACCATCTTTTTTAATTAACCGCCAGTTCTTCAATTTTATTAAATTCAGCTCTTTAAGTATTGGCAATGACGTACCTCAATGGTTTAAGTCTGGACTTGTTGAACAGCTGATCAATGGCGTGAGAATTTGGCACGTCACACCGAACCCCGTGCATTATTTAAATAACCCAATAAGATAAAGGAGGTAACAAAATGAGTTTTTTTAATTCTTTAGGTTTTAATATAAATCTAAAAGCAACAAACAATGGCAAAGATAACTATAAACAGATGAAAAAAATGGAAAATGACTTTGTTTTTGTTAATGTCTTTGCAAAGTTAATTAATGAATATATGAACAGTTGGGACATAGACGGAGCCCCTGACACTTTCAACGTCAGAATATTTAAGGAGTCATTGCTTTGGAATGGAGACGCTGCGGGTGTTGTAATTAATAATAACCTGCTGGCCTTTCCTGTTCAGTTAAATGGCAGTATAAATGCCAACGGCGAACCTGGCGGAGGCTTTGCATATACAAAAACTGGAGACGTTGTTAATGTCAAGTTTTTTATTCCTGGAGCTGATAATTCCAATTTTTTAAAAAAGACTATTGGAACAACAGATCACGGCCCCAACGATGGCTTTTATATCCGTGAGAACAATTTAGCATATCCATTTATTAGAACTATATACTATTACGCAGCGGCTATTTCAGACGCATACCGAACCGTTGACACTGCCAGAAATAACATTAAACAGCCTTATATTATATTATCAGGAGCAGAACAAACCAACAGCGTTAAGAGATTAATGGAAAACCGTGACAACAACGTGCCCTATATTAACCTAGGACAATACACCCCAGACAGTATTAAAATAGAAAGCCTTGACATTAACCCCGCAGCCCTGGACGCAGCAGCCCAAGCCGTTGACTGGCTTGAGAATAAATGGCGTGAAGAGCTCGGAATTAACTCCCTGGCTCAAATTGATAAGAAAGGTGAAAACCTGATCGCTGAAGAAGTTAACGCAAATGACGAAATCACAGACCTTCACGTTACTGGAAGGCTTGCAGTAATTCAGCAGGGTTTAGATCTTATCAATGAGAATCTAGGCCTTAATATGAAAGTAACACCAACAACACAAAACAAAAATATAAAGGAGGTTGAAGATAATGAAGACGTTCAACGAGATAGCGGAGACAATTAAATATCCTGAATATATTGACCAGCCAACTAAAAAGTTAATTTTTGACTTTTTCCAGTTTCGTGAAATTAATGACGATGAGCGTTTTGAGGTTTATTTTTTAAGACAGCTTAATAACTACTTCCCAAGATATCAACAGTTGTTAAGAATTGAACCAGGTAGGGCCCAATATGATTGGTTTGTTGAGAGTTATAATGAAGCATTGACAACAGACACATCAACTACAACAACAGCGGGAACTTCTACAACAAAGGGAACAAATGAAACAAATAACGACGCCGTCACAAATTCAACCGCATACACTGGCAACAATGACAATAAAAGGGACGCCGTTCAGAATTCCTCAAATTCTTCAAATTCTGGATCTTCATCTTCTGATCCTGTTGTTAATTCTTCCCGTAGTTCACATGCTGGCAATTCTTCAAATAAAGAAGATAGTTATAGTTCTTCAATTGATGTAAACGCTGGCAAAGGTTTGCCTCAAGATTCTTCAAATTTAATAACTGTGACAACACCAGAAGCAGGAAAGCCCACAATTGCCACACTGGAACCTAAAGACCTGACACATGCCACAAGTTTTAACGAAGGCAGCACAAAGAGCGGCACAGTTTCAGCAGGTACAGGGCAGACACAAGACACAAACGAAACAACGCAAAACATGGGAGCCACAGCTTCAAAGAATTCCGCAACAAGCCAGAGCTCTGAAAATTTGGGCGCTGTTCATGATGTTAATGTTTCAACTTCTCAAACAACATACAACGGAGGGGCTACACATTCAAAAAATTTGAACAATGTCATCAGTGATACCTCTAACACTGCAAGCGTAACCCATGAAAATAAACAGATTACAACAGGAAGAGGATCAGACCCTGCCCGAATTTTAGAAAGAGCTACAGCCTACCTGTCAGGAACCACAGCCTGGGATTTTTTAGCTAGAAAACTGGAGCCCTGTTTCATGCAGGTTTTTTAAGAAAGGAGATAATTAAAATGATTAAGCAAAATATAAATCCGCAAGGTTATAATTACGGGGATGAGCCGCAGAATGTTAATCCTTTCTGGGGTTCTGTCTCACCTGATGTGAACATTGAAAAAATAACCGTCCAACCTAAAACCACGCAGCAATTAATTAACGCCCCGCTTGGGGTTGATGGTTATAATCCTATTACTGTAGAGGCTGTAACGGCTTCAATTGACCCAGATATTAAGCCTGACAATATTAAGAAGGGCGTTGAGATTTTAGGCGTAGAGGGAACCCTGGAGGCTGCTACGCCTGTCCTGGAACCTCTCACGGTTACCCCTTCAACCTCTGAACAGGTTAAGACTCCAACAGGCGACGGATTCAATAAAGTGACTGTGAAAGCTGTAACGGCTGCAATTGATAGCGATATTATACCTGAAAACATTAAGAAGGGCGTCAATATCCTGGGCGTCACTGGTTCTTTTGACCATCCTGATCCGAATCTTGTAACACTCAATATTAAGCCGAAAGACACGGCTCAAACTTTTAGACCTTCAACATCTGAAGACGGTTATAATCTCGTTAACGTTGAGGCTGTAACGGCTGCAATTGATGCAGATATTAAAGCCGAAAACATTAAGAAGGGTATCAATATCCTGGGAGTTGTTGGCTCTTTGGAATGTAAGGTTCCAGCATTAGAGGCCCTCACTGTAACCCCTACAACATCCCAGCAGGTTAAGACTCCAACAGGCGACGGCTTCAATAAGGTAACCGTTGAGGCTGTAACGGCTGCAATTGATGCAGACATTAAAGCCGAGAACATAAAAAAGGGCGTTGATATTCTGGGCGTTGTTGGTTCTTTGGAGTGCAAGGCTCCAACTTTAGAACCCTTAACAGTTACCCCCTCAACATCTGAACAGGTTAAGACTCCGACAGGCGACGGATTCAATAAGGTAACTGTTGAACCTGTAACCGCTGCAATTGACGCAGATATTATACCTGAAAATATTCTGGAGGGCGTTGATATTCTGGGCGTTGTTGGTACACTTAAAAAATCAACATTAGCCAAAAAGACGACTTTAATCGCTGTAGGCTTTAATTGCTGGACAACTGCCGTTAATAGAAAAGACCGCCCAACTTTTGACACTGCAACCGTACCTTCAGAGAATTATACCGCTGGAAAGTCTGCGCCGTCTGGTGGCGTAACTTTAAAGATCGGTACAACCATTAACTTTACGGAAAGCTTCGGAAGTTATGAGATTGAAATAACCCAGGCATATTATAACACTTTTAAAACAAAAAAGAACAGTGTACTTAAAATGCTTGGCGAAAGTCATGACGTTCTTTTAGTAACACTTCGAGACTTTGGGGATTCTTGCATTGTTTGCAATATTTAAAAGGAGGTTTTAACTATGAGTCAATGGCTATCACAAACCAGAAAAATGAACCGACATTATCAGAGTGGTAAGACATCCGAAGCGCCTTATTGGATTTATGGGTTTTTACCTGATCATATAAATTTTAATAATGAATATGTCTGGAGTCAAAAAGGCCAAGATTTTAAACCTTATACACCTCAAACCGTTTTAAGATATGAAAGACCCGCAGGGGCTCCAATTTCAGCCCCTAAAATTAACACGATCGTCATAGACTTAAAAGGTAAAATTAAAGCAAACCCCGCAGAAGTTCCCCCTCATCCCTTTTTAAAGGATGTTTTTGATTATCAAATAATAGGAAACTTTTACCCAAGAAATAACAAAATGTTTTATCATTTAGGGCAGGAACTGATCGAAAATTCAAAAGAAAGCGAATTAATAAAATTCATAGAAATGAAGATCCCCGCCTCTGACTTTCGGAATGTTTGCAATTTCACACTTATGGGAAACATTGCGGATCAGAATATGCTCCCTTTTTCAATTAATGTCCTGACTGATTCCCTTAATGATTCCGAGATCTATATTAAATATTATTACGATCCAGCCTTTGCCTGGATTGACAGACCAACCCCTAATTATATTTTTTGGAAAAAAGCAATAATTAAAATATCAGAAGTAACTCAAATTAGTTCCAGTGTTATACTTTCCGATCCTGTTAATTTTTATCGTGAAAGCGTACCGATGTGGAACCATTCACCAAAATGAAAGGAGATAATTAAAATGAAATCAAAATTGACAAATTACGTAGATATACTACCACATAAAAACGAAGGAAGAAAAGGAAACAAGATCCAAAAGATCACAATTCATCATATGGCTGGAGATTTGTCTGTTGAAAGATGTGGCCAAGTGTTAAGAAATAGAGGCGTTAGTGCTAATTATGGCGTTGATAGCTCGGGACGTATTGGCTTATATGTTGACGAAGAAGATCGATCCTGGGCCTCTGCTAGCCCTTGGAATGACTACCAGGCTATTACGATCGAGGTTGCAAATGATGAATATGGCGGCAATTGGCACGTCTCGGATACGGCTATTGAAGCAACGATCCGCCTCTGTGTTGATATTTGTCAGCGTTATAATTTTAAATTGAATTACACAGGAGACAAAAACGGAAGTCTTACCCGTCATAATATGTACGCTTCGACTCTTTGCCCTGGTCCATATCTTCAAAGTAAATTCCCTTATATCGCTGCAGAAGTTAATAGAAGACTAGAAGGATCAAAACCTTCAAAACCATCACCAACGCCCCCAGCGGCCCCCTCTGCGTCTTTTATGGTTGAGGTGTTAGTTAATGACTTACGTATTAGAAAAGGCCCAGGCACAGGCTACGAGGCCGCAGGATTCACAGGCTTGGGCGTCTTCACAATCGTAGAACGTTCAGGAGATTGGGGCAAGCTTAAAAGCGGCGCAGGTTGGATCTATTTGGGCCGTGCTGATTGGGTTAAAAGGGTTTAAGGTGATACTATGAAAAAACTGACAAAGTCAAAACTTTTAAGCGTAATTTTTGGCAATTTCTATAATTTAAATAAATTGCTATCATTTGGAAAGCTTTGGAATTTTATCCTTGGACCCCGTTCTTGTGGTAAATCAACAGCGATCGCCTTGTTCTTTTTGATTGAGTTTATCTTTGATGGTAAAAAGTTTTGTTATATTCGAAGAACAGAGAAGGAACTTGACGAGACAAAGGCCAAATTCTTTAATAATGCGATCCCTATCCTTCAAAAGATGGGGCTCGTAATTAATGACTTTAAGATCCAAAACAACTACTATTATATTAAATTAAACGACTTGGACGAATGGCAAGAATGCGGGATCTGTATCCCTTTGTCACAATCTGAAAAGTTTAAAAGTAACAACCTGTCAGATTTCCGCAATCTTGTATATGATGAATTTATTAGTATGGATATCAATGGATATCTAGGAGCCAGGGGCTCAACGATTGAATTTGAAAAGATTATCAGCTTATATATAACCATTGACAGAGATATCGGGGAGGCTTATAGTAATAAGACTAAAATCTTTTTTCTTGGAAATAATGCCTCATATTATAACCCTATATTTTTAAGCCTTGGAATTGACAAATATATAGACTTACAGGCCAAATTTGTGAGCCCAAAAGGTAAGCCGTGGATCGTTCAACAAGTTCACACGTCTGAAATTCCAGCGCTTGCAGACAATAACAATTCTGTAGCTTATCAGCTTTTAAATGACAACAAAGCCCTTCAAGACTATAACTTTAATAATACGCCTTTTGATAATCAAGGTAAATTCATTGAGAAGATTAACAAGCCCATGCTCCCAATGGTTAATGTTTGCTATAACAATAATGTTTATACTATTTATTATATTTCAACTATGGATCTTATATACGTGGACAATAAGGGGCCAAGTATTCACACTTTAGCCCTAACAACAGCAGACCAGCGGATTAATTATAGTCTTGTATTAAAGGCCAACAAAGATCCTCACTTAAAGCAATTACAAGACTATTATTATAGGGGCCGTGTTCGCTTCTCTAATATGTCAATATATTTAGCAATTGGACAATTTTTATGCTTGACACCTCGCAGCTAATATGATATAATATTATTAGAGTAGTAGCCCCGATCTTGTGGTAACAGTCAGGGGAATACCCCGCACGGAGCGGCCCGCTGTGAAATCGAAACAGGTACGAGAAGGCAGGGCGAGGCTATCAATCTATAGGCGCTTGGATTTATTCCAGGCGTCTTTTTTATTTCTATCACATATCACAAATTTTTTCTTGACAAGTCGAGCGGGAGCGGGTAAAAAAAAAGGAGCAGGTGGGGCCCAAATCTTTCCT
>RCNI01001335.1_pt1 | contig 13390 bp, 14 predicted proteins | sample 2041151 | NCBI WGS metagenome assembly RCNI01 (sample SAMN09708214, study PRJNA481090) | feces metagenome | isolation source: feces | place: Antarctica: Albino Rookery | reverse complement strand
CTATAGATAACATCTATTGGGAGGAATCATTTATGAGTATTAAACGAATCGGCGTATTAACCAGTGGCGGCGATGCCCCCGGTATGAATGCTGCTGTTCGCTCTGTTGTTCGTACAGCTCTTTTCCACGGAATCGAATGCTACGGAATCCGTCGTGGATATAACGGTTTAATTACCGGTGATATTATCAAATTAAACGAAAAGAATATTTCTCATACCATCAACCGTGGTGGTACTATTCTATATACTGCAAGAAGCAAAGAATTCATGACTGAGGAAGGCCAGCACAAGGCTGTTTCCACCTGTAAATTCTTAGGCCTGGACGGCATTGTGGCAATCGGCGGCGACGGTACCTTCCAGGGTGCCAGAGCGCTTTCCAAGTATGGTATTAATGTGGTATGTATTCCTGCTACCATTGACAATGACATTGGATGCACCAATTACTCCATCGGCTTTGATACCGCTGCAAACACAGCCATTGACTGTATTGACCGTTTGCGTGACACCATGCAGTCTCACGAGCGCTGTTCTGTTGTAGAAGTCATGGGCCGCAATGCCGGTTTTCTAGCTATGTATGTAGGTCTTGCAGTCGGCGCTACCGCTGTACTGGTACCGGAAGAACCCATTGATTTCCAGCGTGATGTCATCGAAAAGATTCGTCAGGCACGCTTCAACGGATTCACCCACTACATGATCGTTGTCGCTGAAGGTGCCGGATCCGCTGCTGATATCTCTGCTCGGATCAAGGATGAGATTGATCTGGATCCCCGTGTGACCGTTCTTGGACATATTCAGCGTGGCGGTGTTCCCACCGGTCGAGATCGTGTCAATGCTACCAAAATGGGCTTTATGGCTGTTGAATTGCTACTGGAGGGTAAAACGAACCGAATTATCTGTACAAATCAAGGTAAATTCACAGATATCGATATTGATGAAGGTCTTGCCATGACCCGCAAAATCCAAGAGCTGGAAGTGAACGTACTGGCTGCCATGACCGGTATGTAACTCCCCTGCCCTTCTCCGGCATTTGTGGAATTCAAAATTAAAAAAATAAAAGGTCTATCGTTCTTAAATGAATGATAGACCTTTTTTTATGCCTTGGGGTGGCACTTTTCATAAACAGATTTAATTTTTTGATTGATCATGTGGGTGTACATTTGCGTGGAAGAAATATCACTGTGTCCCATAAGCTCCTGCAAAGAATCCAGATCCGCACCATTTTCCAGAAGATGAACTGCAAAGCTGTGACGTAGCGTATGCGGTGTAATATCTTTATCGATATGCGCTGTCTCTTGATAGTGCTTTAGAATTTTCCAGAACCCCTGCCGGCTCATCCGGCTTCCGTTCACATTCACAAAAAGTGCCATCTCACTGGGGTCAGCCACCATCGTGGTACGAATCTCCTTGAGATACACTTCCAGTGCACGCAGAGCCGCAGGATACAGCGGAATCACTCTGGATTTTTTCTCACTGTTGCATTTGATCACACCGACATCCAGATTCACATCATCTACATCCAGATCGATAAGCTCACTGACACGAATGCCAGTGGCATACATGACTTCAAGCATGGCCTTGTCTCGGAAGCCCTTAGCCTCTACACAAAGCGGCTGAGAAAGCAGCAGCTCGATCTCCTTGCCTGTCAAAATCTGAGGTAATTTCTTAGGTTCACGATCTATATGGATATCAAGAACCGGTGTCTTTTCCAAAAATCCGGAAGAGACCAGATATACATAGAAGTTCTTTAGACTGGCAAGCGTTCTGGAGACCGTAGCATTGGAGCGCCCGGTTGCAGACAGATGTGTCAAATAATCATGAATATTCGATTGTACCGCATCTACAACTTCCTTACCCTCACTGTCGCGCAGCCAAGCAGAAAACTGCCGAATGTCTCGCATATAGGACGATATAGTATTTGCAGATGCCTGCTTTACCTTTGAGAGGTAATTCTCATAAGCTTGAATCAAATCCAACATGTATATGCGAACCTTTCTAACTACAGTAAATTCATCAATCTCACGCAAAAAGGTGAAACAATAAAGATGTCAAGTAAGTAAATCAAAAGTAGGAATGGAATGCAAATTCCTATGTCACCCTTATATCTTGCGCTATGGCAGCCGATATTGCGAATCCAAAGCCAGAAAAGAGGCACAAGCAGAAGTGTGTCGGAAAACAGGATCAGCACATGCATTAAAGTACTGGCACTGCCAAATGTCAAAAGAAGGCCCGATACACAATAACTGTACGTTATCCCCTTTATAAAGCACAAAGCAAAAGTCAGATAAGGAAGACGAAAATAAAAGGAACAAAACGAGACCAATATGGGGAAAAATAAAATGAAGAATAATCCCACATATGATATCGCAGATGATCCGATCGTACTGACTAGAGACAGTAAAACATCGCAATCCCGCTGTGCCAAAACACTTCCAATCAGAAGGCCTGCACACCAGAGCAAGAATAAAGAAAACACAGACAATGCATGCTGCCGGGATTTTGAAAACTGATTAAACCTACTGTACATAAATATTATCCCTCCAAGGATGCGAACATAAATATTGACGCATACTTTGGCAGACATAATACTGCTTAAATAATATACACCAATATTCGATAAGATGCAAGTAAATGTGAATGATTTTACATTTTTTGTGAATTATGCTACTTTTTATGTAAACATCATTATGTTAACCAGCGTAACTAATTCAATGAAAACTACGTATTTTTATGCAAATACGCAAATATATAGTGCGTCCACGTTAGTGTAAGCACAATATATTGTTCTTGCATTTATTCCTGCATTTTTGATTTCTTGGGTAAATCGTATTTACCTATTTGTAAAACTTGTACAAATTAGCAATAGTGCTTTCTCTTGAATCCTCTTCTCGTTTTCCTGTTCAGCATTAATGCAGCAGAAAGCAGTGCCCCAACCCCTGCAGATAACACAGTCAGAATCGGTCTTTCCATATTTCCATCCAACAGTAATACAGCAACCCCAAACCTTATCATTAGATATACAGCCGTAACCGCACCGCACACAATTATGCGGTCATTTTCTGCAAAGCGTTTTGCTGTAAGGCATCCCAGCGCCACCGATATCAAATTGATTGTTAGCATACCCCACACCGACGCTCCATATGACATTTTTTCGTTTACCACCAACGATGCAAGGGCCACAGTTAAAAGCAAGCTGATCAGCAGTGACACGCCTACCCCCATACCAATTCCCGGTATTGATACAACCCCATTCTTTTCCGCTTTTCTTTTCAGATGCATTTCCCTCTCCCCTTTCGCTACAGCATATGAAGCACAAATAAAAAAAGAACAGAGGCAAGAATTTTGCCTCTGTTCTTTTCCGACTAAATTTATTGAGCCATCTGTTTCTTCATGGCATCGAGCAAGCTTTCCGCTTTGCTCTTATCGGATGCAATTGCCGTATAATAGAACTTCACCTTCGGCTCCGTTCCAGAAGGACGAGCAATTACGCTGCCTTTTTCACCAAGCAGGAATTCCAGCACATTAGACTTAGGCAGTCGAATGGCAGACTCCTGTCCAGTGACCAGATCCTTTTCAACACTGCTCCGGTAATCACGCACACCAACAACCTTAGCACCGCCAATGGATTCAGGAATTTCGCTGCGCAAATCCGCCATCATTTTGGCAGCCTTTTCCATTGCATCTGCGCCTGTCAACTCAATGCTCTGTACATTGGCCAGATAATAGCCATACGTCTTGTAGAGTTCATTCAGCGCGTCCAGAATGGTCTTACCCTGCATTTTGAGGGATGCCGCCATTTCACACACCAGCATAGAAGCGACAACCGCATCCTTATCTCTTGCATAGGTTCCCTTCAGATAGCCGCAGCTTTCCTCAAAGCCAAAGATAAATCTATTCTCCTGGCCCTTCTGCTCCAGCTCCAGAATTTCGCCGCCAATGTACTTAAAGCCAGTGAGAACCCGCTTCATGGCTACACCGTAGTGGTTTGCGATTTGATCTGCCAAAGGAGAAGACACAATACTTCTTACCACAATTGCATCATCGGGGATATCCTTGCGCTCGGTACGTGCCTTCAGAATATAATCCATCAGCAAGCAGCCCAGTTCGTTGCCAGAGAGCTTCTGGAAGCCGTCGCCGCTTGGCACAGCAATAGCCACACGATCCGCATCCGGATCCGTTCCCAAAATTACATCACAGGGCGCAGTATGAGCTACCTTGTAGCTTTCATTCAAAGCTGCATCCGTTTCGGGGTTGGGATATTCGCAAGTTTTAAAATCTCCGTCGGGTTTTTCTTGATTCGGAACAACTGTGATATTAACGCCCAAGCGGCCCAAAACCTCACGAACAGGTTCGTTACCCGTTCCACAGAGCGGGGTATAAACTACGTCAAGCTTTGCAGAGCGAACCATCTCCGGGTTAACTGCCTCTGCAAAGACAGTATCATAGTATTTTTCCCAGATCTCCTGGCCAATATAAGAAATCAATCCCTCTTCCATAAATTCAGAGAAGGATTTTCTTTCCGGCTCAAAGTAAGGGATCTTGCTGATATTCTCCGTAACAACAGCCGCAGGCTCGTCGGTCATCTGACAGCCATCCGAGCCGTAGCATTTCACGCCATTATAAGCACCTGCATTATGGCTGGCTGAAATGACAATACCACAGCCGCAGCCCAATTCACGCACTGCATAAGAAAGCATCGGAGTCGGCGCCAGGCGGTCATACAAATAAGTATGGATGCCCGCTTCTGCAAATGCAACCGCACAGACTTCAGCGAACAGCTGGGAATTATGACGGGAATCATAGCCGATGGCAGCTTTTTGAGGCAGCTGTGTGCCAGAAAGCCACGCCGCCATACCCTGTGCCGCTCTGCGTACAGTGTAGCGGTTCAGACGGTTGCTGCCTGCACCCATAATGCCGCGCATACCTGCAGTACCAAACTGCAGATCGCTCCCAAATCTTCCCTTTAATTCCTCTTCATCGTTACGGATGTTATCCAGTTCCAGGCAAACCTCTTCAGGCAATCCTGCATTGCGCCAATAGGCATAGTTCTCCATATAATCCATAGCATTACCTCCAATACTTCGTAAAAAACAGCTCAAAAATGATTTTGAGCTGTTTTATCATTACACTTCAGCATCCTGTTCGGTCGGTGCGGAACGCTTTTCCTGTGCCTCAACCAGAGTCTTAAACTTAGCACGGGTATTGCGTACATCATCCAGAGACATGGAAATTGCTTCTTCTGTGCGGCGAAGTGCATCATCCATATAATCATTGCTTGCCTTACGCAGTTCTGCCATACGCTCCTGGGTCTGCAGAACCATCTCACGGCACTGACGCTTAGCTTCCTGATAAATAGCCTGGTCGGAGACCATCTGTTCTGCCTTGCCCTGTGCCTCGCGGATTAGGCCTTCTGCCTCACGGCGTGCCTGGCCGATCAATTCATTACGGGACTCCACAATTGTGCGTGCCTGCTTCAGCTCTACAGGGAGCTGTGCAATCACTTCGTCCAGCATATCCAAAACTTTATCGCGCTCAAGAATGCACTTGTCGGCACCCAAAGGAAGTGCTCTAGCATCCTGGATCATATCATATAATGCGGAAATGATATCTTCAATGTTCTGGTCTTTCATTATTTATTTCCTCCTTGACGTATCTCAGCAATTCGCTGTTTAAACATAGGGATAATCTGCTTAGGCAAAAAATCTGACAGGTCCACATCGTAGAACCCCAGTTCCTTCACTGTGCTGGAACTCAAATACATGTATTGATGTTCCGATGTTAAAAACATGGTATCCAGATTTTGATTGATCTTATGGTTGATCAGCGCCATTTGAAACTCATTTTCAAAATCAGAGCCTGCACGAAGTCCTTTCAGTATAACACAGCTGCCTTTTCGCATTGCATATTCTGCAAGAAGCTCACTGGAAGCATCCACTTCAACATTCGGAATATCTGCCACAGCACTGCGAATCATCTGAACACGTTCATCCTGCGTAAACATAGGACTTTTGGTAGCATTTACCATAACGCAAACAATCAGCTTATCAAAAATGTTTGCGGCGCGCTGTATAATATTTAAATGTCCACTTGTAATCGGATCAAAACTACCTGGATAGATAGCAACTTTCATAACTGACCTTCTTCACGGATTATTCCTTGCGATATAGCGCAAGGAGCGTGTTTCCGTATTTATAGTCTCGGGAGCGATGATACCCGGGAAACTCCAGCAAAAGCTCTTTTCCCAATGGACGCTCTGATACTATTATACCACCAGATTGTAAAATGTCAATTTCCGTTATCGTTTTCAGCGCATTTTCTAGGAACACTTCCGCATAAGGAGGATCCAAAAAAATGATGTTAAATCTCTCTTTACAGTTTCTTAAATAGGCAAGATAATCTGACCGAATCACCTTTGCAGACTTTTCAAGGCCCGTGCGCTTTAAGTTCTCCCGAATCAGACCGCAGGCATCCTGCCGCTCATCTACAAACACCGCACTGCTGGCATCTCGGCTCAGCGCCTCTATACCTAGCTGACCGGTTCCACCGAATAAATCCAGCACCGTTGCCCCGGGAATCTCAAATTGTATCACACTGAAAAGAGCTTCCTTTACACGGTCGCTTGTGGGACGTGTTGCCATTCCCTGTGGTGTTTTTAAGACCACGCCTCGTGCTTTACCTGTAATCACACGCATATCAGTTTACTCCTCATTTTTATCTTTTTGAAAATGGTCATACACAGCATGCGCAACGTCTTTCGGCAAATGCTGCTCTAAATCCATGAGTGTTGCCTCACGAATTGCGGTCACCGATTTAAACGTTTTCAGCAGCTGCTGCTTTCGCTTAGGTCCTACACCGGGAATCGAATCCAGCTCCGAATAACGCAGCCGCTTACTTCTTAAGGTTCTGTGATAAGTAATGGCAAATCGGTGTGTTTCCTCCTGAATATTTCCGATAAGAGAAAAGATCGATTGCTGCGTGTCGATTCCAATTTCCATGCCCTCTGCCGTAACCAGCGCCCTTGTACGGTGTCTGTCATCCTTAACCATGCCAAATACCGGTATGGTTAGGCAAAACTCCTCAAGAACCGAAAGTGCGATTCCGGCATGAGCAATACCGCCATCAATTAAGAGCAAATCCGGTTTGCTTTCAAAACCCTTGTCCTCATTCACATAGTGGCTGAACCTGCGTGTAAGAACCTGTCTCATGGCTCCGTAGTCATCCTGCCCCGCCATATTTTCAATCTTAAAGCGTTTATACTGGCTTTTTAAGGGTTTGCCGGATTGAAAGACCACCATGCTGGCGACCATATCGGTACCGGAAATATTCGAAATGTCATAAGATTCGATCCGTTTGGGCGGCTCAATGCCTAACATTTTTCCAAGAAGCTGCAATACGCCCTTGGAGCGTTCTTCCTTAGAGGTGACCCGTCCTGCTTCTTCAACTGCATTTTTGTGCGCCAGGGCCACAAGGCGGACATTATCCCCTCTTTGAGGCACTTTCAGATGAGGTTTTCTCCCAAATTTTTGAGCAAGCAGCTCTTCAAAGAGCGTAGAATCCTCCAATTCAAAGGGAAGCAGAACAAATTTAGGGGCAAAACCCCGATTTAAATAGTACTGTTTCATAAGACTCGATACGGCACCGGCAGAATCGTCCACTGCCGTCAGTATTTCATAGTCCTTGTCCAGCAGATTGCCGCCGCTGAAATGAAGTACTGTAAAGCAGGCTTTTGTTTCTGTCTGAGCAAAGCCAATTACATCGGTATCCGCCAAAGTGCCTGCCGTCACCAGCTGTTTTTGACCCAGGGATTCCACCGCATTCAGTCTGTCCCGCAGGCTTGCCGCCAATTCAAAATTCAGCTCATCTGCAGCGCTCAGCATCTGCTCCCGAATCTCTTCGGCAACACGCTTATAATTGCCCTGCAGGAGCTGCTGGGCATGTTTCATGGTTTTCTGATACTGTGCCTCGCCCCTTCCGGGCTGACACCATCCGGCACACTGATTCATATGGTAATTGAGGCAGGGCCGATCTTTACCGATATCTCTGGGAAATTCTCTGTTACAGCTTGGGAGCTTTAACGTGGTACGAATAATCTCCAGTACATTTTGTGTAACACCTCGGCTGCCATATGGGCCATAATAATCGGCACCGTCGTCAGAGATTTTATTGACCATGGTAAGTGTAGGATACCGCCGATTCATATCCAGCCGCAGGTAGGGGTATCCTTTGTCATCTTTTAAAAGAATATTGTATTTTGGTAAATAGCGTTTAATAAGGGAGCACTCCAGCACCAGTGCTTCAAATTCCGATGCCGCAACAATGACATCAAAGTGATCGATTTTACTGACCATCAGCCGGGTTTTGGGACTGTGGGACGCAGTATCCTGAAAATACTGGCTCACACGGTTTTTAAGCTTTTTGGCCTTTCCTACGTAGATCACCGTATCCGTCTTATCCCGCATAATATAAACACCCGGTGCCAGCGGCAGACGATTGGCTTTTTCCTTAAGTTCATCAAATACCATATATTTTGCTCCAAAAAAGCGCCGCCTCAACGCAGTTTTCTTCATGCATTGAGGCGGCAAATCATTTAAATTTTAGTAAACATCGCGCTGCAGCAGAGCTTCCAGAGCGTTTACAGCTGCCTCGGCATCACTGCCGCTTGCGGATAGTGTTACCTTTGCACCGGTAATGACGCCCAAGGACATAATGCCCAAGAGGCTCTTCGCATTCATCTTGCGATCGTCACATTCAACCCAGATGCTACTTTCAAACTCATTTGCCTTTTGAACAAAGTATGTAGCCTGCTTATTGTGCAAGCCGGATTCACAGTGAACAATAACTTCCTTACTAAACATACTCATTTCTCTCCTTACTCCCGTGGCTGGTCAGTACACGGTTCTATACGTACATGATACCAAATCTACGAAAAAAGTCAACCAGTTTCCTGTCGTTTTATGGCAAGCCAATACGCACAATACAGAAAACGATCACGCCCAAACAGGCTCATTTAAATTCCGCAATGGTGACACCGTCTTCACCTTCACCGTATACGCCGAGTCGGAAACTCTTAATGAATTTATTCTTACGAAGAGCCTGCTGCACCGCCGTACGCAAAACGCCGGTACCTTTTCCATGGATGATCCGAACAGATTTAAGGTTCGAGCGCATGGCTTCATCCAGGTATCTGTCCATCACGCAAATAGCTTCTACACTGTCCATACCTCTAAGGTCAACTTCCGACGCCAGAGCTGCCACTTTCATCTCACGGCCGGAGTGCGCAGGATGTTTTCCCTTCTGTACATATGGATTTTCGTGTTCCAGAAGATAGATTTCCTCTTTCTTGGCATTGAGCTTTAGGATACCTGCCTGCAACTGGTAAGTACCGTCTTTATTGATGGCAATTACACTGGCCTTGGTGCCCAGCTTCAGAAGCTCAACGGTATCGCCGAGCTTGATTGCTCTGGTCGGCTTGGGGCGTTCTACAGGCTTTTGCTTTACTGCCAGTCTATCTTCTGCTTCGTTGAGGCTTCGGCGCAGATCCGCCTGCTTTTGATTGATCCCCTGGGCATCGGCAGTATCTCGCAGCTGTTTGCGAAGCTGCTTCATTTCATCGGACACCTGATTAGCTGTACGGCGAGCATCATCCAGAATCTCCTGTGCTTCTCTGCGAGCCTTTTCCAGTGCTTTATCCCGTTCTTTTTGAATTTGAGCGTGGAAAGCTTCGCTTTCATTGCGGATGGCCTGGGTTTCCTGGCGCAGGCGTTCCGCTTCCTTTCTGGCCGACTCCATCCGCTGCCTCTGGGCCTCCAGCTGAGACAGAACATCTTCAAAATCTTTGTCGCTCTGGCTTACCATGTCGCCGGCCTTCTTGATAATATCTTCAGAAAGGCCTAATTTTCTGGAAATGGCAAAGGCATTGGATTTACCGGGAATGCCAATCAGCAGCCGGTAGGTAGGCCGCAAAGTCTCTACATCAAATTCGCAGGAAGCATTGATAATGCCTTCTGAGCGCATAGCATAGAGTTTCAGCTCTGCATAGTGAGTGGTAGCAACCACACGGCTGCCCATGGTTCTGCAGAAATCAATGATTGCCATAGCCAAAGCTGCACCCTCTGCCGGGTCTGTACCGGCGCCAAGCTCGTCAAACAGAATCAGAGAGCGGTCATCACACTGACTTACCACATCCACGATGGTACGCATATGGGAAGAGAAGGTGGATAGAGACTGCTGAATGGACTGCTCATCACCAATATCTGCCAGAACCCGCTCAAAGGTCGAAAGACGGCTTCCGTCACCGGCAGGAACATGCAAGCCACATTCTGCCATAAGTGTCAAAAGGCCAATCGTTTTCAAAGTGACGGTTTTACCGCCGGTATTGGGACCGGTGATTATCATGCTGTCAAAGTCAGTACCCAGCCGCAACGTAATAGGAACAACCGTTTTGGGGTCAATCAGGGGATGACGGGCCTTTTTCAGGTCAATCTGTCCCTTGTCGTTCATGATGGGCTCCCCTGCCCGCATGCTATAGGAAAGTCTGGCCTTGGCAAAAATCACATCCAGCTGTGTCAGGAGGTAATAATCCTCTGAAATATCCGCCCGGTGAGAGGCTGCTTCTGCGGAGAGCTCTGCCAGAATCCGCTCAATTTCCTTTTTCTCCTTCAGCGCCAGTTCCCGCAGTGCATTGTTGGCATTTACCGCAGACATCGGCTCAATAAAGAATGTCGATCCCGTAGCGGAAACATCGTGCACCAGACCGGGAACATCATTTTTAAACTCACTCTTTACAGGTACCACATAGCGGTCCTGACGGATGGTTACAATGGGTTCCCGCAGGTATTTGGAATAGCTGGGAGAGGAAATCACTTTCTGTAAAGTCTCACGAATTTTGGCGCTCTGTGCTCGCATATGGCGGCGGATATCTGCCAAAGCCGGGCTTGCAGTATCTGCAATTTCCTCCTCGGAAAGAATAGATCCGAAAATCCGGTCTTCCAGGTATTTGTTAGGTGTGAGAGCCTGGAACAGGGGCTTCAGGCAGTTATCCTGCTGGTCCTCACTCCAATAGCTCTTTACTGTACGGGCGGCGCGAAGCACTCCTGCAATACGCAGCAGCTCTGTGGTAGACAGGCTGCCGCCGCGGTCCGCTCGTTCCAAAGAACTGTCTACATTTTTTACATCGCAAAAGCTGGGGCTTCCCTGTACTGCCGACATGGTAGCGGCAGCCGTAGTCTGGGCCAGACGCTCCTGTACCTCTTCCAGGTCTGTTACTGGTCTCAGCGCACGACAGGCACTTTTTCCATCCTCAGAACCGGCACAAGAGGCCAGCATCTCCAGAACCCGGTCCAGCTCCAGCTTTCCGGTAGATTTCTCATATAATTCAGACATAGTTTTCTCCAGTAATCATGTACTCATGGTCCCCAGAAACAGGGACTTGTAAAAATCCAGTGTAGAGAAGCTTCTTTCCAGCTGAGTAGAAAGATAAGCCTCTGTAATGTGGCTCAGCTGGGTCATGGAGCTCGATTCCAGCCGGAAGGAAAAGAGCTGGCCAGGCGGGCACATTACAATATGACGCATGGCATCCAGCGCCCCGGGACTGATCGGCATATGCAGGCCATCCAAACTGTGGCAGGAGGAACATTCCAGACACCCGTCCGACAATACAAACCGGTCCGGGTAAGGATTGCCGCAAATATGACAAGCCTCCAGATCCGGTGTGTAGCCGGCATACGATACAATCCGAAGTTCAAAGGCCGACTTGACCAAATTCTGCGGCTTTTGTAATGTTGTCATGGCATACATTGCATTCAAGGTAAGGGACAGCAGTTCAGGAGACGGGGCATCCTCCTGGGACAGAACTTCTGCTACCTGTGCAAAATAAGTTCCCAAAGACAAAAGCTCCAGATCCTGACGCAGAGCAGGAAACAGCTCCAAGGCTGTAGCCTCATTGATCGTGCTCATTCCACGGTATTCAAAGAAGGTAAACTCGCCATAGGCCAGGAGCTGGCAGGCAGCTTTTAAAGGGCTGCCTGCCCGACGCACTCCCCTGGCTTTCAGGGTAACCTTACCGTAATCACGGGTAAGAACCGTCAGAATCTTATCCGCCTCTTTGTAGTTCACTTCCCGCAGGACCAGTCCCTGGGTTTTCAGATGCATTGCCATTCTCCGCCTTTGCTGCTGCCTTGTAGAGCAGATAATATTCCGGGGCACCGGTTTCCAGAAAACACCGCCATAGACCCAAAGACTCCATACAAATCCTCCTTAATGCTTTTCCTTAGGATTTGCAAAGATGTCCAAGTCTATCCACGGTAAATTATTCATCCCGATAACCGAAGTTCCGTACCAGGAAATCGCTGTCACGCCAATTTTCTTTTACCTTGACCCAGGTTTGCAGGTACACCTTTGTACCCATAAACTTTTCGCAGTCCACACGGGCCATGGAAGAGATTTTCTTCAGCATGGCACCGCCTTTTCCGATGATAATTCCCTTGTGGCTGGCCTTTTCGCAGTAGATGGTAACATCCAGATCAATGATGCCGTCATCCCGTTCTGTAAAGCGGTTGACCTCCACTGCTGTGCCGTGGGGGACCTCACGCTCCAGGCACCACAAAAGCTTTTCCCGGACGATTTCTGCCATAACCTGCCGCTCCGGCTGATCGGAAGTCATATCATCGGGGAACAACTGAGGGCCATCCTCGGCAAACTTTTCACATTCTTCCAGAAGAGCGTCCACTCCCTCACCGGTTTTGGCGCTGATGGGAATAATCGCAGCAAAATCCATCTTTTCTGCATAGGTGGCGATCACCTCCAGAAGGGTGTCTTTCTCTACAGAATCAATTTTGTTGATGACCAGAATAACCCGTTCCCCGCTGTTTTTCAGCTGCTCGATCAAAGCCTCCTCCTGAGGACCCACATTGGCAATGGGCTCCACCAGTAAAAGAACAGCATCCACATCAGAGACAGACTGCTTGGTGACATTCACCATGTAATCACCCAGACGGGTGCGGGGCTTATGAAAGCCGGGGGTATCTACAAAAATAAACTGTGTTTCACCCCGATTGACAATGCCGCAGATCCGGTTTCTGGTAGTCTGAGGCTTATTGGAAACGATGGCTATTTTTTCGCCAACCAATCGATTTGTTAAAGTGGACTTGCCCACATTGGGGCGTCCTGCAATGGTAATCATTGCGGTTTTGCTTGCCATGGTAGTACTCCTTTAGTAAAATCGTCGTTATTTATCTCAGTACAGGCCGGCAGTTCCCTTTTCGGGACTTACTGCGGCCCGTTTGTACTCTGTCAGCACAGAGTTTATCGCTGAAGGTCAACAGCAGCAATCACTGCCTCCTCATGGGCACGCATCAGGGCTTTCTCTGGACCTTCGTCCAGATGGTCATAGCCCA
>RCNI01001334.1_pt1 | contig 13407 bp, 5 predicted proteins | sample 2041151 | NCBI WGS metagenome assembly RCNI01 (sample SAMN09708214, study PRJNA481090) | feces metagenome | isolation source: feces | place: Antarctica: Albino Rookery | reverse complement strand
ATATACTTTTTCTTTACTTCTCCTTCTATCTCGCAGCTGAGTCCATATTCCTTTTGGAGAAAGTCGCAAATATACTCTTTTCTTTCCTGCTGGGAGAGTTTTCCAAAATGAAATTTTTCCTCTGACGGGTTATTTCGTCTCAAGCATCCGGTGCAGCACAGAATCATTGCAAGCAGTACCGTTGCCAGTGCCGCCACAATCAATCGTTTTCTCATATGCGCCTCCATTTTTCAATCGATAGTTTTTCCTTCGTTTCAAGGTGACAGAAAACGCTGTCGGGGTTAAAAGGATATTAGTCCCGCATATTTCAGTGCTGCCATGATGATAAAAGCTGCAGTAAAGGCTAAGCCAACGATTCCGGTAACAAAAGACATAAAATATAACCCTTTTTTCATAATGGCTTTTGCAGGGTCGTCTTCATCGTAAAGGATCACAACCTTCTGGCCGATCTCCATGTTTGTTGAATAGCTGGTTCCCACAATTTCATACTTTTTTCCGCAGACCGTGTATGAGATAATCGGAGAAATAATTTGATGGTTAGAGGGCTCCCCGGGAGATGTGCGCTTCCAAATTCGCTCGATTGTGCCCGTACATTCTCTGTAGTGATTGCGCTTTTTTGTGTCACTTACGAATGAAATAATCATCACCGTAAAAAGGATCGCAGAAACGATAGGCAATATTATCAAAAACAGATTCAGCATTTTTACACCTCACAGTTGGAACGTATACTTGGATTTTTGTAAAACGATTTATCACAAAAATGATACCATGAAATCGTGAACTTTTCTACATTTTCAACAGTGTTTTATCTTTTGAAAATAGAAAAAGCAGATAGCGGAAATTTTCCGATACCTGCTTATCTTTTATTGAAACTTTCTCTTGGGCGGTTTTAGAAGTTCGTTCTTGACTGTCCGCTGGTGAAATGCTTTGAAAATATGAATGTGCAATAGGGGAAACAAAAAATTCCGAGATCGGTTCTCTCTTGAACCTTCCTCGGAATTCTTTATTTTGTGCCTTGCATTACCAGAGCATAAAGATTTTTTTCTCTAAATTACTTCCTTGTCTGTGGCATACACAAAGGAACGCTGCCCTTTTTATGCATTGGGTTTATTGCTTTTTCTCATCATGGCTCGGCTCTGAGAAAAACTCAGAGATTTCCTTGTGGAGGTCCTTGCTGTGAAGGAGGAAGCGGCGGATGGCAAACATTCCGGCCAGAGCCGCCACGCTGACGATGATGGTGATGGAGTTATCGTGGGTGAGGATGATATTACGGGCAATGGCCACGGTGACCACTTCCATAAGATTTCCGGGTGTCAGATCGATCAGCATCCGCACGAACTCCAGACCGACCACAATGCTGAGAATATTTTGCAGGAAGAGATCGCTGGAAGGGAAGTAGCTGGGGTCAAGGATGACGCGATAGGCTTCCACGCCCAGATTGCCCACCAGAACCACGATGGTCAGGGTTGCCAGCAGGATCTCGATGATATAGAGCAGTTTTTGAAAGAATTTTTCGATGCGGGGATTGTGCATACAGTGTCCTCCAATGTTGGTAAGATGGTTTGGAAAATCTGTGCCTTTGTCTCTTTGTGAGACGAAAGGTAATTTATAGTAGTATATCATGGAAAGAATGAAAAGTCAATAAAAGGTGCTTCGATTTTGAAAAAATAGGCGAAAAAAGGAGAGAATAGATGGATTTAGTCAAAATCCGCAGACACAGAAGTGCCTGCGGATGATGCATTTATTTGTTGAGGTAGGCCTGATAGGAGCTGTCTAACCATTCCTTCAGAGCCTCCACTCCCTCGTCATCCCACGAAAAATCGCGCTCCACTACATCGGTGGCCGCTTCATAGCAATAGACGGTATAGATGGCGACATGGAGCAGCTTGTTGTCCTTATCGGTGGCGAAACGGTAGCGAAAATCACCGATGCTGCCGGTATATACGAAAGCCCGATTGAACCAGCGGGGCGTCAGCTGAGAAAACTGCGGATGCATGGAATTCCTCCTTCTGTGGGTTGGTGCTATCATATCATAAATAGACCATTATTGGCAAGAGGAGGAGCTTTGCAAAGCTGGGGAGATGTGATATACTGTTACTCAATTACGGCTGTGAAGGTTTTACCGGCAGTAAAAAGGAAAAGAATCCCCCTTTTGCGGTGGATAATCCTTGCCTATCGTGACCCTTTGTGGTATATATTACGAAATAGACCAAGAAACCGGGCGATCCGGAAAAGAGAGGTTCAAACTATGGAAAAAACAGTGAAGAGAATCGGTGTACTGACCAGTGGCGGTGACGCCCCCGGCATGAATGCAGCTATCCGCGCTGTGGCCCGTACGGCGGCTAAGATGGGAATTGAGTGCGTAGGTATTCGCCGTGGCTGGGCCGGCCTTATCGCCGGAGATATTACGCTGTTGGATTCCTCCAGCGTCAGCCACATCATCAACCGCGGTGGTACCATGCTTTATACAGCCCGCAGTGATGAGTTCCGCACAGCGGAGGGACAGAAGAAAGCTGCCAATACCTGCAAGCTGCTGGGGCTGGATGGCATTGTAGCTATCGGCGGCGATGGTACGTTCCGCGGTGCCCACGATCTGTCCAAGCACGGTATTGCGGTGGTGGGTATTCCCGGCACCATTGATAATGATATTGTCTGTACCGACTACACTATCGGTTTTGATACGGCTGCCAACACGGCGGTGGAGTGCATCGACCGGCTGCGTGATACCATGCAGTCCCATGAGCGCTGTTCCGTGGTGGAGGTGATGGGTCGTCATGCCGGCTATCTGGCGCTCTATGTAGGAATGTCCGTGGGTGCTACGGCTGTGCTGGTGCCGGAGAAGGACTTTAATTTTGAGGAGGATGTGGCAGAGAAGATCCGTCGCTCCCGCCTCAATGGCAAGACCAACTTCATGATCGTTGTGGCCGAAGGTGCTGCCAGCGCCGTGGACGTGGGCAAGCAGATTCAGGAGGAGCTGGGACTTGATCCCCGCGTCACCATTCTGGGCCATATTCAGCGCGGCGGCTGCCCCACTGCCAAGGATCGTGTCATGGCCACTCGCATGGGCTACGAGGCGGTGCGTGTGCTGGCCGAGGGCAAGACCAATCGTGTGATCTGTGCCGATGACGATGTGATTCGGGATGTGGACATCGACGAGGGTCTGGCGATGAAAAAGACCTTGAACGCTGAGGAATATGCCGTCATGGAAGCCATGTCTGGCCTGTAAGCAGGGGGGATAAGGTGTTTCGCTCGCTCTTTGATCCGGACAGCGGCTTTGGCCGCGCGATGGATCTTATCCTTCGACTTATTATCCTCAATGTGCTGTGGCTGGTGTGTTCGCTCCCCATTGTTACGCTGGGTGCCTCTACCGCGGCGCTTTGCTCGGTACTGATGAAGTTCCGGGAAGGGGAGGAGAGTCATGTGGCTCGCCGCTTCTTCGCCGCATGGCGGCAGAATTGGAAACGTGCCACCGGTACATGGCTGATACTGCTGGCGCTGTTGGCCTTGTTCATCTTTGACTTCTACTTTGGAAACTGGATGAAGAGCTTTTTGTGGAAAGTCATTGCCGTGACGGGGCTGCAGGTGGTGGCACTGGAGTATGCGTTCCTCTATCCGCTTTTGGCGCGGTATGAGAATACATGGCGTGCCCATATGGGCAATGCTCTGCGTTTGGGAATCGGCTATTTCCCGCGCTTTGTATTGATTTGGCTCGTTTGGGCCGGTGCCATCGCGGTGACGCTGTATTCGCCGGGGACGCTTCACGCCATGATCGCGGTGTGGGCGCTTCTTGGTTGGAGTGGATTGCACTATGTAAATCTGCTGATTCTCCGTCCTGTTTTTGATAAGCTGGATCACCCAGAGAAAAAGTAGAAGATACAGGAAAAGACAAATAATCACAAAACCTCTGGCGGGAAAATTCCTGCCAGAGGTTTTCTTATGTCATGGAACAATAGCGCTGCGCGCTTAGGTTGACGGAGCAGATATTTGCAAGGAATACCTTATTTAAATATATAGAATATGCATGACGGAGAAAGATGAATCTGGAGAAATAGCGACACCAGAGAGAGGAACGGCAGAGTTTCTAATATGCAGTAATCGACCCTAAAAGCAAAAATTTGACAAAAAAATATTGCCAAAAAAGACTGAATACTATATAATTATTGTGAATAAATGTGCGATAAATTGTTAAAGCTAAAAAGTTGCCTTTTTATGGGTATTTACTCATTTTGTGCTAGAAAGTGTTGGAGGGAGTGCTTATGAAGAATAAGACGTGGAGTTTATGGCAAAGAGGGCTCAGCATGCTGTTAGTGCTGCTGTCCATTTTCAATCTTTGCTGGGAAGGCGTTGCGTACGCTGTAACGCAGCCCCCCGGGGATATTGGTCTGCCTGCCATCGGGGTTAGTTTTAAGCCTGAAAAGATTGGCAGTACAATGGGCAACCAAGTGTCAAAGGATACCTATTTGCTGGGCGTAGGCGCAGAAATGGGTATCGATGTGATACTTACGCCGGGCTTCACTCAGGGATATGCTGAGGGAGGCTATATTGATTTTATCCTACCTTATATATATAAGGACCCGGAGACGGGCTCCATGCGTGTGACCGTGGATGGTGTAAAGCCGGCGGGTATCCCCGACAAGGATATTATGGGTATTGAAGCCAAGGTCGAGGGCGCTGTGGAACAGAACTGGATTCAGGATAAGACCTATGGCGAAGCGGGATCGGAGGGTTATTCCAGAGGGCGTATCCGTATCAAGGCAACCCCTGGCAAAAACATTGAACCTGGTCCCATCTCTTTCTCTTTGTTCTTTAAGTTCTACGGAGATGTTCCCGAAAACGTGTCCGGCTCCATTTTCCTGGGCGGCGGATATGCCAAATACCACAAGGATGGAATGAGCACATCCGAGGGGTTTGATGTTCGCCCTGGCAGTGGTGCGGAAAAGGATATTACGACCCTGAATATCGTCAACTCTAATCTGCAGTGGGATGCGGAGATCTCTCAGGTCGGCGAGGCTGTTCTTTGGGACAAGTATAACTATATGACCTATGCGATCAAGGTGAAAAATACCACCTCTGATGGCAGTAACAGTAAAATTGACGACTTTGAGATCAACCTAAAGGTCCCCAGTTATGTGACAAATTCCGGCGAAGGCGGTGTGCTGGAGGAGGATATGATGCAGTGGCTGGCCGTGGACGGTCAGCCACCGCAGAAAAATGATAACTTCGGCGATGAAATGCGCAGCAAGGACTTTATCGGTGTCCCGAACCAAGGCGGTGTGCTGATATATGATGTGACGGACATTCCTCAGGGGGAACGGGATAAATTCGATCCCCATGATGAGGAAACAACGTGGACGCCACTGAAGTACCACTATCCTCTGGCTGGTAAGATCAGTATTCCTGTGCCTGCACCGGAAGGCGATCTGGATCCCGGTGAGTACCGCGAATTCTATGTGGCTGTACCCTTTGCGAACAATCTGAAAATCGATGCAGCAAGCGGCAAGTACAAGTGCGACACAGTGCTTTGGCCTACTATCCATTTCGGCGGCCAGGGCGTAGGCTGGACGATTGAAAAGAAGTTCACAGGTTATTTTCAGAAAAAGCAGTGGGGATTTGAAAATAATAAATATGTACTGCCGGATGAAGAACCTTTTGTCCCGGCAGATGATAAGCAAATTCCTATCCGTGGGATGGACACCTATTATTTGGATGGCTTCCATAATACCGGTAATGTGCCGGCGTTTCATCCTGTGGTCGTGGATACGCTGCCGGATAAATTTGATGTCCGGCGCATTGAGATTCAGCTGAATCCGGATGAGCAGACTGTCCGGCCATTAAGCGATTGGTTCAAGGAGGAACCGCTGAGCTTTGTGTTCCAAAATGCGCAAAACGAGACGGTGTCGGTTCCGGCTGCCGATCTTGGAATCAGTGTATCGGAAAAAATTGACGAGACGACATTGCAGGCTACCTATTCCTTCGAGGTCGGCAATGCCATCGACCGGTATCTTCAGGAGTCGAGCCATCAGGGCTGGACGTTCAGCCGGCAGTTTACGTTGGCGATGAAGAAACGTGTGGCTGTGGATGAAACGCTGCCGGGGCGTATTGCAGTTATCGGCCAGACAGATGGCTCGCGCCCCATTTTGAATACCGTGCGTACGGATTATGAGCACTGGTACTGGGTCATTCCTACAGCAGAACAGGAAGGTCATTATCAGATTGAACATAAGAAGGCGGATGAAAATACCGCGCAGTTAACGCCGACTCCCTCCAATCCGCAGATGCAGACCCATGGCGTACTGATTCCGGAGCGGGGAGATCCTATGCTCAGTCCGGCGAACGGTACCATGAATGTCCCTGTAAACGAGGATGTTTCTGCACTGCGTTATGTAGTGGGCAACGGGAATAAATTCATGATGAAGGCTGCATGCCTATCCGTTGGCCCGCTCTTTGCGGAAAAAGATCCTGCGGAAAAAGATCCTGCGGACAAAGAGCCTTTTGAATTCATCGCCAAGGAGGTCTATCTTTCAAAGGGGCTGCTGGAACACTCCGTGCTGGACTACGTTGTTCTGGTGGATGAATACGGCAGCGAGACGGTGATTTCAGGAAATAACCTGACTCCGTCCGAACCCGGAATGGATATAACCATCCGTATATCTGATTATATTAGCGAAAAAACGATTAAAAACGTCCGTGTTTATGTGAAGGACTTTGCAGGCCTGACGGGCTTCGACGCGGACGCCTATGTGGAAGTCCGCGGTGCGGTTACCCGCGTAGGGGAGTACGAAGCGCAGGCCACTTGGGGAACGGACTATCGTTCCAGCGATATTCCGGATGTAAGAACCTCTGGCACGGCTAAGCTGACCGTACAAGAGGCGCAGCCCATACTGGGAACACACGGTATTTACCGTGAACCGGGCGGCGCGGAAACCATTGGCGGTCTCAATGCATACCAGACGGTTCCTCTGGATAAGGACGTAGCCGGTCTGCGGTATGTCTTGGGGAACAGCAGCATTTCCGGACTCACACGGAGTGCACTTGAAATTGGGCCGCTGTTTTTGCAGGCTGATAATGAGTATACCGAATATGGTTTCAAAACCAATAAGATCCGCATTTCTCCGGAACTGCTCTCTTGCGGCAAAATCGAGAATATTGTGCTGACCGATAAGGCGGGCAAAAAAGTTACGCTGGAGTTGCCTGCGGAAATCGGTGAGAACGGCTTGCTCATCGAAGAAGCTGAGTGGAAAGCGAAGGAGGCTTCCTTTGGTGAGATCAATGCTGTGACCGTTAACTTCTTCTCCTTTGGAAGCGAGATTCCCCTGGAGCGGAACGCTGCTATTGATTTGCTGGGAACGGATACACGCCCCGGCCACTATTCGGCGCCCGGCGCTTGGGGAACTAATTACCCGGCGGGAACGATTCAGAACATAACGGCCAATGCCAGTGCGTATCTCTATACGCAGGAGGCTGTGCCGCAGCTGGAGGGTCACGGCGTATGGCGTACTGACCCGGAACAGGTGAGCGAACCCGACCAGTATCAGACGGTGCCCATTGATGAAGATGCGGCAGGCCTGCGGTATGTGTTGGGGAACACCAGTGACTCCGCGATGACGCCGGGTATGCTGAAAATCGGCGCTCTCTTCTTCAAGAACGGTGATACCTATACTTCCTACGGATTCCGGACGAATAAAATCTATCTCTCTCCGGAACTGCTCGCTTGCAGCAGTATCAAAAATATTGTACTGACGGACAGAGTGGGCGAAGAAGTTGTGCTGGAGCTGCCGAGTGCTGTGGAAAGCGGCGGCTTGACCATTGCGGAGGCAGAGTGGAAAGCAAAGAACTCTGCTTTCGGAGAAATCAATGAGATTCAGGTCAACTTCAATCGTTTCGACAACAAGATTGAACTGAGCAATGGAGCGCTGATTGATTTGTTGGGAACGGATAACCTTCCCGGCCGGCATCAGGTTCCTGCGGTTTGGAGCACAAATTACAGAAAGGGAACCATCCGCAATGTATCGGCTGACAGCAATGCCGGCCTGTATACGCAGGAGGCAGCGCCCAGACTGGAAGGCCACGGCGTGTGGCGCTCCAACCCGGAGCAGGTCAGCCCTGTTGGCCAGTATCAGAAGGTACCACTCAATGAAGATGGTGCAGCGCTGCGATATGTATTCGGAAATACCAGCGACACGCACATGACCCCCAGCCGCTTGACCATCAGTTCTCTGATGAGAAAATGGGGTAACCTGTGGAATGGTTTTGAGGCGGATGAACTGTACCTTTCCGGCGCAGTGCTGGCGCATGGCGTCATCAATCGAATCGAACTGACAGACGAGCAGGGGCAAAAGGTGACATTGACTGCGGATAAACTTCCTGCAGGCGATGATATGTCAATTCCTGAGGCTCTGTGGAAAGCGGAGAACTCTGAATTCGGTTCTTTGATGAACGTTGCGATCTACTTCGACCGCTTCGATGCCGGGGTAGATCTTGCGCAAAACGCCTATGTGGAAGTGCGAGGCAAGGCGACCTACAGATACAGATACAATCATAATTATAACTATGATTATAATCTGGCCGTATCTGCCGGGTGGCAGACACTGTACGATGTCATCCCGAATCAGTATGCCAACAGTGATGCTAGAGTGCAGACTGTTCCTGCCACGCCCTCTGTCAGCGCGGCGGCAAAATCCGAGACGCAAACCGGCAGAAGTGTACCCATGCTCTATAAGGATCCGGGCTGCTATCAGTTTGTAGTCGAGAATAAGTCCGCCACGTCGGTAGGCAGAAGTGAAATTCTGCTGACGCTGGACAGTGTGGCAGAGCAGGGAACAGGAAAAGATGTAAAACACCTGCGCGGTTTCGACACAGAGCAGATCCGAATTGGAAACTCCTATGCGCTGGCAGGAGAGATCGAGCAGATCGAACTGTTTGATTGGAATCAAGATCCGAGCAAGGATACGGCCAAGGTCAGCTTTACGCTGGAGGAGGCGGAGCGCTATCGGGATGCAGACGGAAATATTGTCATTCCGAGAGATGCATTTGCGGATATTGAGTATCTCAAATATGTGCGCATTGGCATGAAGAACTTCTATGGCAATGCTGTTGCTGCCACCGAGCAGGACGCTGAGGATCGCGCCTTGCATCTGGATCTGTGCGGCAAGGCCGCTTGGCTGGACACATTGACAGGAACGGTGGTCTTCTCACCGAAGGAGGAGGTCTATACAGCCAACGATGCGGTAAGCGACAGTGCTTACTTCGTGGTGGAGCGCTCCAAGCAGACGATCCACTCCCACATTCTCTATGATGATGTGTCGGAGGTATCCTACGAAAAGAACAGCAATGACGATCGGAACACCATGTATATGGGACTTCCGTATGCTCGTGATTTCGTTTTCCGCAGCGAGCTGCTCAACACATCCAAGTATACGCTGGATGACGTAGACACGCTCTTTACGCTAGAACTCGACAGCAATGCTGAGGGCTTCCACACCAAGGAGGTACGCATCCATAAGGATCTGATCGACAACTATCAGAGTGTTGAAAAGATTACGCTTACCGGCTTGAATAACCAGACAGCGGTGGTAGAGTATGATACTGCTGCCGGGAAGTTCATGTACCAGGGGGCGGAAGTGGGCCGCTTTGAAAACGGCATGTGGATCCTGGATCAGCTGGACGGGTTTGAGCTTTCCAATCTGAAGAGCCTGTGCCTGACCGGTCAGAAATTTGCCTATACGGGAGATCCTGCCACTGAGGGTAAGCACTTCTATGTGGATTTCTTCGGCTTTGAGGATTCGCCTATCCACTCCTACAGTACCTATCAGGTGGATAGTACCCACTATCTGGATGGCGTCCGTGATAATGAATCCTATGCATTGAAGATGCGGGATGATGCGACGGCTTATGTTGCCAAGCTCTATTTTGACACGGTAATCGTGGCGGGCTATAACGACAATACGCAGGATAAGAAATTTGATCGCGTATCTACACCGCTGGAGGATGTCCGTGAGGCCGGATATTACTGCGGCACCAACTGGGGTGACAATACCGAACTGGAAATCGGCTATAAGTCGATGGGCTCCTTTATGGTGGATTTCCGCCAGCACCTGAATGTGGGAAGCAACTATCCCGAGGGTGCTATCCGGCAGGAACACCAGAATATGTATTATGTGAATGAGCAGTCTTTGAATACGGCGGCCGATGTGGAAATCACGGTAGACCTGCCCTATGAATACTTCGATACGTATTACATCAAGGTGGATCCCAGAGTCAAGGGGTATCTCAATTCTGTGACAGTGATTCGCAAGGACGGTACCAAAGAAACCATCGACTATGACGACCTGCAGTGGGGGGCTGTGGAGACCGACGCAGAAGGAAATGCCTTCTGCCGTGTGAACTTGGTCAGTGAAGAAAGCACCGGCAGATTTACGGACAATCAGGCGGACTTCTACAAGGCACCGGCGGACTATGGCATTCCTGCTAACCCGATTAAGCAGGCGATCTTTAACTTGAGCATCAACCAGGCGCAGAACCATGAGGAGAACGGCGTAACGGTGGCTAACCGGCCGGACTATGGTACCTGGTACAAGGACAGCGATGAGTCCAGCAAGTATATGTTCGAGATTACCGGTCGCTTCTATAAGATGGAAGCCTATCCCGGTGGAAAGGGCCAGGTATATGCTACAGCCGATACCAAGCTGACAATCGGTACGCAGCAGGGTAAGCAGCGTGTGGAGACATCCAGAGGCTACGGCAGTAAGTCCAGCTGGAGTTATCACAACGAGTATCAGTACAGATATCAGACCTGTGGACGCGATAGCTGCTGGTGCACTTGGACATATAAGCCATTCCGCGCGGGGAACCTCTTCTCCAAGACCTATGTCCATGTACTCCGCGATAATGCTACGGTGATTAAGGGTGCGACAACGACTCCCAGCAATCAGAGCAACACGGACGCATACTTCGGCTTGGACAACCAGTATGTGGTCAGCTTCTATCGAAGCAATCGTTCTGATGAATACTTCGATACCACAGGAAGCATGGGGAAAGTTTGGTATCGGCATTATCAGGATTCGGAGGACTGGTCTGGCAAGATCGGTTATGGCGACGAGATCATTCTGCGAGATACCATGCCGACCATTCGCCCCCACGAGCTCTATGGCTACTATGGTTTCCTGTCTACCGGACTTACCTTGAAGCCGGCGATTGCCAAGTATCTGGATACCATTGAACTGAAGGTAGCGGATGTAGACAAGGATGGGAAACAGACGAATCCCTATACTGTTACGGTGAGTGCTGATGCGCTTACAGATACGGCGGAGGGGAAGAACCTGAACTTTGTGTACGCCAAGGAAGCCCCCGGTGAGGGGGGGAATCCTGAGCCTACCGTGGAAAATGGTCAGCTGCACCTCGGTTCCGGTCAGTTTGTTCTGAGCTATGATATCCATCTGAAGAACATGATGGGTAACGGCGAATATACCAAGGAGCTGGGACAGCTGGGACAGCCGGACTTTAACGGCGGCTCCAATGACATTGACCTCATTGTACATGGCCGTCCCTATGTGATTTCCGGTAAAGACAACGCAAAGGATGGTACAAATACCATCACGGCTGTCAATAAGGTGGATTACGAGCCAAAGACGGAGTACGGAAATTATTCGGATGATGCTCTGCTGATGGGCTTTATGATCCGCATGGTACCGGGCTATCGGATCGATCACATCAACCCGGAACAGAATATCACGGATTATCAGGCCAATAATGTAGACCCCACTGTGGCAGAATTTGGAGTGAAGGTTTGGAACGAGCCTAACTCCGGCAGCAATGAGGGACGGAATATGCGGGCCCGGATCGATTCGGCGCTCATGACCAACAACATGAACGAGAATTTCCGCCTGCAGAAGATTTATATTCCCAAGTTCCTGGTGGACGGAGATTGGTTCCATGCAACGAAACTGCTGCTTACGATGAACGGTAAGGAGCACGAGGTACCACTGGCAGCGGCGAAGCTGACAACTTCTGACAAGCATCCGGATTGCTATGTGGTGGACGTGGAGCAGATTATCCGTGACAACCTTGCAAAGGGCTATGCACAGGAGTACCAGAATCGGCAGACGGACTTTGTGACCTACTTGAAGGCACATGTGACTGATTTCCGTCTGACCTTCGAGGCCGTCGATCCCCAGGGCAGTAATCCCGATACCGTACTCGATCAGGGGCAGTATCTGACTGCAGATAAGCAGGACGGATACACCTACTGGTATGACGGCGTCTATGTGGATCGCACCGAGGAGGAATTCACACAGAATGTGTGGACGGAGGATTCCACGCCCACCTTCGGAAAGGTTCCTAATCTCAACTCGGGTCGGAATATGTATAACAGTATCGCAGGTCAGGTTACCTCTGTCGATGTAAACGCGGATACCTATAATAAACCGACTGCTGCTGGCACGCGCTACAGCGACTACTATAATCTGCGAAACCTGTCTGCCGTCATGAGCTTCTCTGTGACAAGAGATCGCACAACGCAGACGGGAACCGGCTTTGCCTATGACCACGGTGAGGTATCCGAGAGCCCTGTGGAGGTGGATCGCTACCATCTCATGCCCTATGACTATGTGGACTACACAGTGACAATCGGTAATACCACGGAGGCAGACATTCCCCTCAATTGCCCCACACTGCACTTTGCGGCGCCGGAGGGACAGCAGATCGTCAAGTGGGAGTTCGTCTCTTCTACGGATACGGCGCTGACGGCCGGAAATCTGCACGGCACCATGAAAAATGCGGCCGGTGAGATCTCAGCAGAGAATGGACAGGATTACTCCCTGACCGCCGAGCAGCAGGATGCCCTGTATAAGGAGCTTGCTGTCAAGCTGGACTCTCGTCTGGGTGTGGGACAGTCCGTGGTGATCCGTGTGACCACCCAGCTTTTGCCCGAGCCTGCAAACGACTACGAGGGAAAAACCATCCAGTCGAATGTTTGGGCGACAGCGGAGCACACCCACAGCTATCCCCAGTATGCTATTTTTGGCCGAGACGGCAGCACAGGCTATTCCCACGGCAGCACAGATAATGGAGGAACCACCTACTATTATCGGAATACCACAGGTGCTTCTTCGGAAATGCCGATTTACGAGGTACGGGCACAGAATGAGTTGACCTTCTTCAAAAACAGCAATCAGCTGTCGGTGAGCTATACCTTTGATAAACCGGGATATACCTACGATAATCAGAGCGCCAAGATTCATGTAACCGGCATGAAGAATGACACGGGACACGATTTGGAGAGCCTGATTGCCACGATCTCTTTCCTGGATGCCAACGGAAGACAGGGCTTTGCCTTGACAGAGGCACCGATGATTGGTTATCCCGAGAATCTTCCGCAGGATGCAGCCAGAGCCGATGTAAAGATCGAGT
>RCNI01001333.1_pt1 | contig 13418 bp, 23 predicted proteins | sample 2041151 | NCBI WGS metagenome assembly RCNI01 (sample SAMN09708214, study PRJNA481090) | feces metagenome | isolation source: feces | place: Antarctica: Albino Rookery | reverse complement strand
TTACAAGAAAAAGTAGTGTACAGACAAAGGACTAATGGAACTGTACATAGTATATCATATTTTCCGCTTGAGGGAAATAACAAAAGCCCGGCTTAGGATTAACCTAAGCCGGGCTTTTCTGTTTTGACATCAGAGCCACACCTTCACAGCGAAGCCGCCGTTAAAGAAGAAGGTGTTCGTCCAATATCTGTTTGGTGGAGGCGACGGGAGTTGAACCCTAAGAAGAAAAGCTTATTACCGTTGTGGCTCTAAGATAGTTATTTATCCGTTACAGTTTTTGTTACAGTTTTCCTTTGCATCAACAAAAAATGCGGTAAATTTCTGAGCTTGTGCTTGAATATCATTCTGGGAAATCTTTGTATAGATCTTACGCATGGTCCGAAAGTCTGACCATCCGCCGGAAATCATGGTGACGGCTTCGGAGACACCCAAGTGGTAACAGAGTGAGGCAAAGGAACGTCGGAGACCGTGGACACCGACACTTGGAAGACCAGCTTCGGCACAGGCTTTATTGATGTTAAGCCGGAGAACATTGGAGTATTTAGGATAAACATAATCATCGGGGTTGACTTCCTGTTTCTCGACTGCAGTTTTCAGCTGTGGGATGATAAAGGGAACGGTACGCCGGGAAGAGAGGTTTTTGTTTTCGCTTTTCTGGATCAGAGCACCATGCTCGTCCCGCACGGCAGCACCATGAACGAGAATGCATCCTTTTTCTAAATCAATATCCTTCCAACGAATGGCAACGATTTCTGACTGCCGGAGACTGGACAGAGCGAGCAGGGCAGGAATCTCATACTTGCTACCCTTAATAGCTTTCAGAAACTCCGGAATCTGTTCGGGGGTGAGCCAGGGCAGATCGTTAGGTACCAACTGAGGAAGTCGGGCTGAAAGTCGTTCGCCGCCATATTCTGCAATTACAGTCTGAACAAACATGGCTGAGTTTTTCAGCGTCTTTGCAGAGATGTGTTTTGCTGGTTTATCTCCGGTGGTGGGGGAGACAATTACTTTTGCTTCCTGGTTAACTGCTTTTTGCCATTTGGTAGAATCAATGTCTGAAACCTTTACCCGATGGAGCTGCTTGAAGCGGTTGCGCTGTATTACCCGGTAACCAGAAATCGTAGAAGGAGAAAGGATGTTTTCACGCTGGGATATATAATCATCTATAGCATTATAAAGAGTCATTGTATTGGCCGGTGATTTCTTTGCCTTCTTGATTCCGGCCTTTAATGCGACTGCCTCTGCAATGCAGGCTTTTTCTGTTGGCTTGGTGATTGATATGGTTTGACCATCAATCTGAACACGGACGAACCAAGATCCTGATGGCAATTTCCTCGGTTTTGGAATTTTCATATTTTCCTTGCCTTTCTGGGGCTGATATGCTACCATAAAAGGGTAGACGGTCCCTGTCTTGTCGGGTGGGTGCTTCTATATCTGCCGCTTCGGTGTTCCAGCACCGAGGCGGTTTTTGTATTATTCCTTTGCTGCTACAACACGTATCTCGGCTCTTAGATCATCAGTACCTTTATCAAAATAGTAATCGCACTTTGCTGCATTATCTAAATCCACGTCCTTTTGAACTCTCTTATATGGGCCACCAGAAATTCGGCAAGTAATATTTTGGATAAGATTATTATTGATCAATTTGTTGACCTGTGCACAGGATCCAGCTTTGATATAGCCGATATGGTTGCCAGCAACCATAACTTTAATTGCATTAGGATCGTATGGGTTATTGGGTTCCTGTTCTAAGGTGACGGGTTCTGTCTGGAAACTATACTTGTAAATTGTAATATCTGAATATCCATTTTTAATTATATCTTCTTTTCCGAGTTCGTAATAGGGATTCAGCGAGGCAAGTGACATTACGTTTTTTTCGTGATGCGAAACGCCTGCTACACGATGTGTTTTTCCATTCTTAGGTAAATAGGGTTGTCCTGACACATCGTTATATGATGACTGATTTGTGGTACTCTTTGTTGTTGGCGAGTTATTTTTCTGTGATACAGTCTTGCTTGAAGCACTAGTTTCAGCTTCAGACTTTCGCTGGAAGAGAGAGAATATTTTTCCAATCTTACCATTACTCATGTGATCTATGTCCTTTCTATAATTATACTACATAGTAGTATTTGAATTTTTGATTCTTACCCGTTGCTATGGCACACAAAATGTGCTACTACAAAATGATGTAAATTAGGAAAACTTATATGTTGAATTGTATTCCCCGACGCTCTGACCAATAGGTCAGGGCGTTTTTTACATCTTCTTCTGGTAGATCCAGGTATTCAGCAAGCTGCCATAATTCCGTGTATCCGGAAGAGAAAGCTGCTTGAAAATCAGCTGCCGTGATAAAGTGCTCCGCTGCCCAGCGTTTTGCACGGTACTCACTTCGCTCAACCGATTCATAAGGACTGTCAATTTTATGCAGTGCACCGGTGGCGGCATGACCAAGTTCATGGATGCAAACTCCACGTAATAATCGCATGGATTGGATCTTTGAGAAATCCAGAAAGATGGCATACCAGTTGTTATCCCTAATAGTTGTTCCTTCGCTGGGGGCATTGTCATATGGAATGACATCTATATCATTTGAAGCACAGTAGTTGTAAAAATCTGAAAGCTCAAACACGGTTTACTTCTCCTGTTTCTTGGACCGTCTTTCTCGCATGATGCGTACCATGTCTCGGACGGTAGCTTTATCATCTTCATTTAATTCCTTGAAGTCACCATAAAAGGCAACATCCACTTCATCGAGCATATCGTGATGCGAGCCCTTAGTATTAGGAGCAATGTCTGACTCCTCACCAAGTAATTCTGCAATTGAGATATTAAAATAATTGGTTAATTTTTGGATTGCAGCACCAGTAGGTTTGGAATCGGGGCTTGTGTTCCACTTGGTAACTGTAGATTTGCTGAGTCCAGCATCGATTGCTGCTCGGGAGGGAGATACCCCATGCTCCTTGCAGATTAGAATAAACCTATCATAAAACACAAAATCACACTCCGTAAATTGTGCATAACGATAAAGTTCTTCTTTTTCAACCAAAATATATTGACAAGTTCAAAAATAAGAACTAGAATACAGACACAAAGGTTGAAAAAAAGGAACTTAATCGTATGTCATATTTGTTGGCGCTCTTATGATAACATGAAAGTTCCTGTTTTTCAACACCTGAATATGGAAGGAGTTGAAAAAAGTTGCCCAAAGAATGGACTGGCGAATTGGTAGGTTTGATGCACAACCATAAAATCACCTTTACTCAGCTGGCAAAAAAAATGGGTGTCACGAATCGTTATGTGAGTATGGTGCTAAATGGACATAGGGAACCAGCAGGGGCCGAAGAAAAATTCCGCACAGCTGTGAATGAGCTAATTGCGGAGCAGTCTGAATTCTAGAAAAATGCAAGGGACTTTGTATGGATACTTAGTTTCAGGGTTTTAGAATTATTGACTAGAAAAGGAGGATTATGATGTCAAGACCAAGAATCAACCCCGAGGAGAAAGTAAGAGACGCTTTCCTCTCCGAAGTCAGTGAGAAAAGCGCAAGGTATAAGATCCGTCAGTACGATATTGCGGAGGAAATCGGCATCAAGCCGCCACAAATGAGCGTGCTGCTGGGAAGTCCTGAGAAAATCTCAATCGGTCGCTTACGAAAGATCATTGCATTGCTGAATCTAAACCCGGTGATTGTCTTAGCTTTTTTGGGATATTCTGAAAAGCAAATCAAGGCAATCTCCACAACTAATGGTTGTTAGAAAGTAGGGGATGAAACTTGACCGATAAATTTCGTATCCCTACGGCAGAGGAAAAGGATATCATTCGACGAAATCACATTGACCCGGAAGGAGTAGCTGTGATTAGTCGCAGTGATGATTCTATGGTTCTTTTGGTACATAGCACCAGGGATACAATTCATCTCCATGCCGGAGATAGAAAATGGCAGTAATCCCAAACAGTTGGGATTATCACAAGGCCGCATTTTGTGTGCCCAATATAAAAGGAATGAGGGATTAGAAATGAATGGAATTCCCAACGGCATGTACGCCGTAAGAGTAGCAAACAACCAACAGGTAAAGCGTTTTATCCCGGAAGAAATTCTGGAACAGCGTAACCTGAATCGAAAGACACAGATCAGACGGCAGCAGGCGGAAAACCTGCGTCAGACTGCAGCTGTAAAGAAGGAGTGTGATGCATTCCGCCACATGGTCAAGTCCGAACTGATCGCTACTGTAATCTGCGTGCTCGCCTTTTGCGTGCATCAGGCAGAGCTTGCAAACCAGATTGTTTCTGTTCCGGTTATGGTTGCCTGCTTCGGGTATATGTCTTTTACTTTTGGCCGTTGGTTCGGTCGTTACAAGATATGATTCTTTGACCGCTGCCACTCAGGTGGCGGCGATATGTCGGTGTAGTTCAATGGCAGAACACCAGCCTTCCAAGCTGGCTACACGGGTTCGATTCCCGTTACCGACTCCAATGGGGTGATTCCCCGCATGTAACTCTCCTTTATGGCGGATCGGAAAGACGATAAGTGCCGGGTGGGTCCCAGACAGCCCACCCGGGGCGACTGAAATGGGGTAGTAGCTCAGTTTGGTAGAGCGCCTGCTTTGGGAGCAGGAGGCCATGGGTTCAATTCCCGTCTATCCCACCATGCCCGAGAGGGCCATAATATCTCGACGGTTCCCGTCAACTGAACACCGCCCGGAGTGACCGCTCAATACCGAGTAAGTGGGCAGAGCGGCTAAGGAATGGCCGATATGATTCGCCGGGTAGAAAGCCGAAAGCGTCTTTCGAGCCTTGAAAGATAGGCGGGCGCCAGTGACAGCTACGTTCCGGTAGGCAGAGGCAGAACGGAAGTTACCGCAAGGCTGAAAGCGGGAGGGAATCGATTTGCACTCAAGGAGGAAAAACGATGATCCAACGATATCCAACAGGTTTTAAGTAGCTACTATTGAGTATCCATTTTCTCTTTTCTCTACATTTCTATCCATATCCATAAATATAAAACCCGGCCTTCGGGCCGGGTTTTTTAAACATGAGACAGGAGCACAGTAGGTAGGTGCCGGGTAGCGAGGTGTTGCCCAGGTTGCTGGTTCGAGTCCGGCCTGTCTCACAAACCAAAATACAAAGGAGATAAACACATGAAGGTAATTCGTAAGCATCCGGGTAAAGGTCCGGAAGTAATTGAAATCGGCAATACCGAGGAAGATCTGAAACAGCAGGTGGGCGGAGAGATTGGCTGTGTCCGCATTGCAAGTAATCTGGCTATCATCTGCGACAAAGACGGCAGCGTTAAGGGTAAAGAGCTTGGTCTTGTCGTTGCTGATGCGGATTTCGCAGGCACAATACTGGCAGTAGGCGTCAAGAATGATGAGTTTACTGACATTACCGATGTGGATCTCGTGCTTCGGAGATTCTTCCATACAGTGCGGTACACCAGAGCAGACCGTAAGCACAACTTGTGGCGGTGTCGGTTGTGCGATCATATGGAGCAGTTTGAAGTAGATGGACCTTTTGAAAACGGCTGGAATGTGTGTCCCAGCTGCGGCTTTATGCTGTTGCGCCCTAAGGGCGAGAGTTGATGGCTGTATAGTGAGGAGATTTAAATGGTAGTAGACGAAAAAGGTCTTTTGAAAGCTATGAAAGCAGCCTATAAAACTGCCGGCTATAAGGTGGCAGTGGATCTGGAAAATGGCTGCGATAAGGTGATTCTGTCTACAGATATGTGGACGGTGGTTATTGATAGGGAGGAACTGCCTTGTAAGGTGCTGGGAATGATTGCGGAACATTTGCGTGAAATTCCAGAACCTGGAACGGCCTTTCATGTTAAGAATCATGAAACACAGGCCGAAATGTTCAATATCGTTGTGGATGCATTGCAGCATGATTTTACTCAAACAGAAAAAGTTGCACTTGTGCGAAAGATCAATCTGACATGGGGTGGATACAGCCTGTGGCAGGGTGCTAATGACAAGCAAGTGGTCAAGGTTTCTCCTGATTTTGAGGATTTGATGCTTTGGAGTGGCAAGGTGGTACAGCTGATCGAAGGGAATATGTTGATGATTGGAGATAGTACCAGCAGAGCCTATATTTGCTGTACTACAGCATCAGCCACAGAGCAAGAGCTTCTGGCACATTTGTCAAAGGTAGAATGGCCTTACGGCTAACAAAAAAGGCGGTACCCCCACCGTCCAAAGTTAGGGTACCGCACAATTTAAAACCAGCCGAAAGGGCTATGTGATTATTATACCACAAGGCTCTTTTTTCGGCAACACAGAAAATGGAGGGCATTATGATTCCTATGGAAAATTGGGTAACTAAGGCTGTGGATAAGCTCAACAGAGAGAGAAAGAATGTAACCGGTCAGAAGGAAAAGATTATGGCTGACGAAGTGTTTAAAGCAATCAAGGACTTTTGTTTGCAAGATGAAGAATTTGCCCAAGCCGTTGTGCAGGGAGGCAATTTTGCGGACTGTATGAAACAGGTAGCGACCGGCATTGGTAATTCTATCTCTGATTTGGAGGCATACAAGAAGGCTGTGCAGTTCTATTTTCCAGGCGCCGAAATTCAGATGCAGATGTCTATTGATCTTGTTGGTGCAGCTGCAAAACCTGAGCATGTGACGGAGAAGGTTAGCCATAAACACGACAATGGAAAGATGTTCCTTAATTTGGAAGACTTTTTCGTATAAGAGGTGGGAGCGGTGACAGAACAAGAAAAGGCTGAGAAATTTGCACACAGCGCCCCAGGACTCAGCAAGAAAGAATTGGAAGAGATCAATAATCTGTTCCCCACTTATATTTTTAGGCGATCCCGCACCGGAGAGATATGGTGCAGCTGCTGTGGACGGTATGAAAAGCATATGAACCGCTTTGGAGATGTTTTCCGAGCAGAGCATCAGCGAGAGCCGAGAAATATGTATGAACACAGCCCAAAACCTTCCGTAAACTGCCCATTCTGTGGGAAACCTGCCATTGTGAAAGAGCTGGGAAGGACCGGACACAGGGATAACCTATGCAGTTGGAGACGGGCGGTAGTCCTACGGTGGTACCGTGGGGCACTCTGGGGGCGTGCATATGACTTTAAAAAGGAATACGGATCCGAGTACAATCTGACCGAAAAACCAAGATGCAATCTGATGTCCGTTTACAGGTTCAGACCCGGCAAAGCAGAGGAAACAAGAAGGCATGGATTCTTTTCTGATGGGCCGTTCATCGGGATAACGGTGCAGGATCATGGCCTCTCCGGTGGCAAATGGAAAATAGGCAATCCGTTTCCTCAAAACTGGGAATATGGGACGGCATACAGTGTACTGGGAATGGAGGAAATACAGAAAAGCCCATTCAAGTACTGTATGGTAGAAGAGTCAAGAACGTGTAATCTTGTTCGATATCTGACGGCCTGCTGCTTCTATCCACGGAAAATAGAAATGCTGATGAAATTCAAAATGGAGGAAGTTGTTTCCGATTTGGTGAACAGAGGGGTAAAGCATGCAACAGTTATAAAATGGGATGATAAGGACCAGAAGAATCCATTCGGACTAAATGGCCAGGAACTGCGGCAGTTCATGGATACCAGCCGGGAGATTGAGACACTGGAATTGTACAAGAAGCTTAAAAGTAAGGCTAGTATACAGCAGTGTGACATCTGGCAGAGCGAAATTGTGAATATAAAAGAAATTGCAGATCTGTCGAATAAATGGAATATACCAATGGTAAAGTTGATCCGGTATCTGGATGCAAGCAAACCGAGAGGATATAACATAACCGGGACATTTGGTCTCCTGAAAGATTACATACATGCAGCGCAGGCTCTAGGGTATCCGCTGTATCGGGAAAATGTTCTTCTGCCTGTACCGTTGAGAAATGCCCACGACAGTGTAGTGGATAAGCACCGAAACCTGCTGGCAGAAGAAGCAAAAAAACGACTGGAAAAAGAACGGAAGAAGGATGCCGAAGCTTATGCAGCCAGAAAGAAGGCACTTGAAGAAAAATATGGTTTTACGGTTGATGGTATAACCATCAGGATCCCGGAAGGAAGAGAAGAAATCATAGATGAGGGCCGTATCTTACAGCATTGTGTGGCGGGATACGCTGACCGTCATGTGAAGGGTACGGTGACGATTCTCTTCATGCGACACGAGAAGACACCGCATAATCCGTGGTTGACCATTGAGATGCGGGGAAATTCGTTGATGCAGATACATGGATACAAGAATGAAGGCTTATATAGTTGCAAGGGCAGATTTGCACCGGATCCAAGAGAAGAATACAAGGCATTTCTTGACTTGTGGCTTGAGTGGCTGAAGAGGGGAAGTAAGCGGAATAAGGATGGGACACCAAGAATTAAGCAGACAAAGGGGAAAATAGCATGAGCGAAATTATTACAGCCCGAGACATTGATATTGTCACTACGGAAATCAACACTATCAAAACACAGACACAGAGGATGCTTCTTGTCAGTGCCATAGAAATTGGCCGTAGGTTGGTGGAAGCAAAGGAAATGGTGCCTCATGGTGAATGGGGGAAGTACTTAGAAGATAAAGTGGATTATTCGCAGTCCACTGCCAACAACCTGATGAAGATCTACAACGAATACGGGGGAAATCAGGAATCATTGTTTGACAACTTCTCAAAATCCCAAGCGTTTGAGAAGTTGTCCTACACGCAGGCATTGGCCTTGCTGGCGGTGCCGGCAGAAGATCGTGAAAGGTTTGCAGAAGAAAATCATGTGGAGGACATGTCCACCCGGGAACTTCAGGAGGCAATTCGGGAGCGAGATGCTGCGTTGAAGGCTCAGCAGGAGGCTGAGAATGCTTTGGATGATAAATCTGATGAATTAGAAAAGGCAAATCGTCGGGCAGATCAACAGTACGAACGGGCTCAGGAGGAAAAATCTAAGGCTGATGAACTTAGAAATATGCTGAAGAGTGCTGAGAGTGAAAGTGCAGTTGCAGATCAAAAGGTGAAGGATCTGGAGAAAAAGGTTCAAAAGCTCCAGAAAGATGTGAATGCTGCGGCGGTTGCTGAAGAGACAGCTCGTGCAAAACTCAGAAAGGCACAGGAGAACCCTCAAATTCCAGAATCTATGATGGAACAGCTTCGACAGGAGGCTGCTGCCAATGCGGCAAGTGAGGCAACGGCCCAATTGCAGAAACAGCTTCAGAAAGCTCAGGATGAAACCAAGGCTGCATTGAAGGCCAAGGAAGCTGCTGAAAACGCAGTCCAGGATGTAAATCAGAAACTGGAAGATATCCAGAAGCAGAGTAAGATGGCCAACCCGGACATTGTGGTTTTTAAGACCATCTATGAGCAGGTGCAAGAAGCCTTTAATCGCCTCGCTGGCCTGTATATGAAGGTCAAGCAAACAAACCCGGAGGCGGCCAACAGCTTGAAGAAAGCAATGGGAGCCTTACTGGATGCATTCCAATCTCAAATAAAAGGAGTGGACGCAGAATGATGGAAATAAAAATATACCAGATCAATCCAGATCGGGACCGAAATAAGGTCATGTTTTTAACCTTAGATGTCTTAAGCGCATTTCAAGGCACATCTCAGCCGGATAGCAGTATCTATGACAGGGTCTTTGAGGGAACGGTTGATTGTTCTACGCTCGAAGATGTGTACCGGATGTTCAATTGCAATCATCCAGAGGGTTACTCTGGCCGGAATCTCTCTGTATCCGACATCGTAGAGGTTATATGTAACCACGGTTCAGTTAAATCGGGCCATTACTTCTGCGATAGCTTTGGCTTTAAGAAAGTAGAATGGACTCCATGTGTAGAAGAAGGGAATTGTGATGGTACAGCAGAAAACATCGCACTAGAGAAGCAGATCCCACAATCTATATACGATGATGAACTGCATGATGTTATAGCCTGCCCTCGTTGCCACAGCGGTGAGTATCTATTTAATGAGGATGGTGTACCGAATTCCTTCTGCGGACAATGTGGACAGGCTATTTTGTGGGAGGATGAATGATGAGTTCTCTTATAAACGGCATATTGGGCGCATTGCCTGCATCAGCATAACGAGCAGTGTATTTGGATAGCCCCAATACGCCAAAGGGAGCATTAGGGATTGACCCTAGTACCCAGATTGGAAGCAAGTGAATTTAGAAATCAAAGAAGCCTAGTTTGTACTGAAAGAAAGGAGTAGCTGATGGGTTATCGAAAAGTGTTAACCGTTGAGCAGATGTGGTATGTGCTCAAATGGTATTGCAATAAGTTTAGAAAAAAACAGGGTAAGGAAGATACATAAATGGCTGGACTGCATTATGACAGCTTAGCTGATTTACCGGTGGGAATGCGTAAGCAGGTGGCGGCTCATTTGTTGGCTAAGTCTGATCTGCCGGCGGAAGACACAGTCAAAGCTTCTAAGTACCACAACATAAAGATGGAGATAGAGGGCCTCAGATTCGATAGCAAAAAAGAAGCCAGACGGTATGAGCAACTACTGGATGCGGTTCATGTCGGATTCATCGAAGATCTGCGCTTGCAGCATGAGTTTACGCTACAGGAGGCCTACACAACCGCAGAAGGGGAACGGATACGGGCTATCCGGTATAAAGCAGATTTTACATACAGGATAAAGCGTGCGGGATATGATGCCCCACTGTGTATCCTTCCTGACGATCTGGAGTACTGGAGATCTGTAGTGCAGCGTCATGGACACAATGCGCTGGTGGTGGAGGATGTTAAATCCAAAGCTACCAGAACCAAAAAGTACATTATGAAATATAAAATGATGGCCGACCACGGCTATATCATTCGGGAGGTATAAAATGTCAAAAAGAAAATTGCCAGCAGATTATGCGGTTGATGCACTGGCTGTGGCGGCGGCGGATTCTCATATGTCTTATGGAAAACTGGTGGCGGCTACTACGAGAGAGGAAAGAGTCAAAATCGCAGAGCGCTACAGGGTGAACGTTCGCCGCCGGAGTGAGAATAAACAGAAAGGAAAAGGATAATGGCATCTACAGCATTAAAAAAGATTGGGATTCGGCAATGTATTGTTTCCAACCCAGAGCCTACACGAGGATTATTTCATGCGTGGAGTCACTATGCACGGGTAATTGATGCGTCTCCTTTGATGGGAGGGCACCCGGGTGGACAGATTTCAGATACCTATGGAATCGTTGAACTTGCAGACGGTAGTGTCATACAGGTGCGTCCTGAAAAAATAAAGTTTCTGGACAGTGGTGAGCTCTTTATGGGGCATATTTAGTGAAATCGCAGATTGCGCCGTGGTACCGGATTCCGGTGCCATGTCGGAGCCTGTGATCTATGACATAGGAGGTGTTCTTCCATGGGGAAAACAATGAAACGAAGATTCTTTTCAGGGGCAGTGTGTGAACAGATTGTATACAATGTGCCCAATAATATTCGCAACATCCGGGACTACGATCCGGAGAAGAAAACGAGAGAGCGATTTAAGGATGCAGAGGCACGAGCCAAGCACCGGGAAGAGATCTCTCGTAGAACCCATATTCGTAATTTCAATGAGAACTTTGATCCTTCCGCAATCTATTCAACCTTGACATTTGATAATGATTGGGAAGTACATACATTTGAAGAAGCAAAGCGTATTCGCAAAAACTATGTCAGATCGCTGCAGCGGATTTTCCCTGATGCAGTTATCTTTCTTTATATGGGCAGAGGTAAAGGAACGGACAGAATACACTTCCATATGGTTTCCAAAGGCATTCCCAAAGAGGTGCTATCTGAGAAGTGGAAGTATGGATCTGTAAAGCGCTTTTCCAATTTACGAGAACATAACTACTATGACGGCAAAGACTGCGGTCAAGATTACACCGGCCTTGCAAACTATCTCTTTGACCACTGGACAGAAGAAGTTGGTGGTCACAGATGGTTCCAGACGAAAAATGCAAGGAAGCCAGAAAAGGAAGAGCCAACAGAAGTGCGTATCACTGGAGGATATTCTGAGGAACGTCCACCGGTTGCACCGAAGGGCTATAAGCTGGTGGAGTGTAAGACAACTAAATATGGGTACATGTATTTTAAATATGTAGCAATTACGCAGAAAAAACCTGGCAGAAGGAAAAGAATAAGAACCGGCAATGCAACCGGATAAGTTAAGCCTTGTAAATGTGTAAAGTTTTGAACCAAACGCTTGATAGGAGGAGATGGAGTATGGCTAAGGAAAGATTTAATTGGTGGCCGTTTGTTTTAAACATGATTCATGACTATCCTGACCGTAAGTTGGAGTGCTGTGATCTTCACCAACAGGAACAAAAGGAATTCGATGCTGTCCGAAAAGCGATTGAGCATACAAGAATGATGAAGGATGGAGCAATCAGAATGAAGATAATTGATCTGACCCTGTGGAAACGGTATACGACAATTGCCGGAGCAGCAATGAGGTTAGGAATCTCCGAGAGAACAGCACAGAGATATCGCTGGCAATTTGTCATTTTGGTCGGGCACAAGTACGGATTCTTAACCGAAGAGGAATACAACCAACAAGTACAAAAAGAGCTGGGAAATAAAAAACGGAATCCCATGGACTAAGTTATGATGTCCAATAGAATCACAGAGATTAGGGGGAAGATATGGCTAAGGATTGGGCGAAACCGTTTTACAAGGGTAAGGCGTGGAAAAGGTGCCGTGCTGGATATATCGATCACCGTCGTGCAATTGATGGTGGCCTGTGCGAAATATGCCAGGACAAACTGGGGTATATCGTCCACCACAAAATTATCCTGACACCAGAGAATATCCATGATCCAGAAGTGGCACTGAACTGGGAGAATCTGTCCTATGAGTGCAAGGATTGCCATGATCAGCACGAAGGACATGGCGTTTATCATGGCGATTCACCCGTTTGTGTGTTTGATTCCGAGGGAAATCCGATTGGAATTCAACCGGAATACGAACATAACAGGCTGTAGCCCCCCTATTTGCTCGTGATACCCCTACTACGTAGGGACCGAAGGGGGCAGGTAGATTTAATACGCAGGTCGCACATATGACCCCCCTCCCCAAAAGGCGAAAGGAGGCATGAGGATGGCCAAAAAGAAATCAAAACAAAACCGGATTAAGGCGGAGCAGGAGCGATTAGAGCAGAACTACTCGGAGTTGTCGGATTCTAAGAAAGTAATAGCGGAAGGACTTATTGCCAGAGCTGCCTTTATGCGGGTAGAGCTGGAAGATCTGGAGGAAGACCTGGTGAAAAATGGGTGGACAGAGTTATTCAGCCAGGGAAATCAAAAGCCGTATGATCGAGCCAGACCACAGGGGCAGTCCTACAATGCCATGAATGCCAATTACCAGAAAATTATCAAGCAGCTTGATTCCATGTTGCCCAAGGAAGATCCTAAAGCGAAAACCGAGGAGGACGATGGATTTGACAGCTTTGTGACGGGGCGTGATGATGGGTGAAAAAGCTTCGCTGCTACCCGTT
>RCNI01001332.1_pt1 | contig 13419 bp, 13 predicted proteins | sample 2041151 | NCBI WGS metagenome assembly RCNI01 (sample SAMN09708214, study PRJNA481090) | feces metagenome | isolation source: feces | place: Antarctica: Albino Rookery | reverse complement strand
TCTGACTTGACATTATCTTTATATATTATTAAAATTAAATAGAAATAAGAGTATCAAGGTTAAATCTTCTTGTTAAGTAGGGGATTTATAGAAGATTGCTGATGAAGAGATATGTATAAATAAATATGAATATATATACTGCGAAATGCAAGTTTATACAATTCGTTTTCATAATCATCTGTATTGAGATATATGGATGAAGATGAGAAATCTTTTAAGTGATTAGCCTTTACAAATAGATTTAAAGAATGGATTTATGTAGAGGAATTGAAGTTGTTGTGAATGTATATAAGCAACAAGGTGCTTTTATTCAGAAATGCTTTAATTTGAAATATGGTGATAGTAGGAGGATGCGGATTTAATCCGGACTATGGTATGGATCAATTACAAGAACTAGTCAAATTAAGAGATGCCTACGAAGCATTCTGTGAATATTACAATGGTAGTAATATTCGCAATTTTAATGCAAAAGCAGTAGGAGAGTATTTAGGTATGGCAGAGGTTGATGACTGCACATTTGAAGATGCTGACAATTATGAATATAATCGATTATTCATAGGACCAGCCATTCTTGCAGCAGCACCTTATGAAAGCGTGTATGTTCGAGAAGATCGCCTCACCATGCAAGAAGAAACTTTAGAAGTTCGAAGATGCTATGAAGCAGCGGGGATTGAAGTTAAAAACAAAAATACAATACCAGATGATCATTTAGCATTAGAATTGGAATTTTTAGGATTTCTCGTCAATGAAATAGGACGACTGAAAGAGGAAGGCGAATCTACAGAAGATGTAGAAGCATTCTATCGTCATTTTTTAAATGAACATATCCTCAATTGGGTACCTAACCATTGCAAAGAAATAGAAACTGTTTCAACTAGTAAAAAATGCATTTATATTGCTAACCTTTTACATGATTTAATTCAAAAAGAAGCAGCACGTATTAATTAGGAGGAAAAAACAATGAGCAAAAAATTTTCCCGACGCTCTTTTCTAAAGGGTGGATTGGCAGCTACTGGCACATTCATGGCTGGTGGTACCGCGTTTTCTTTTAGCTTGGATAGCTTGTTAAGTCATGCTCCGAAAAAAGAAGCAAAAAAAGAGTATTTTCTTAACGCATGTTCCCGTGACTGCTACGATACATGTTCCATCATTTCCACAGTACAAGATGGCGTTTTAAAAGCAGTTAATGGTAACCCACAACAAACCTATACAAATGGTCATGTTTGTGCAAAAGGTTACTCTTATACACGCCGTATGTATAGCCCTGACCGCATTAAATATCCAATGCGTCAGAAAAAACGTGGCTCCGGTGAATGGGAACGTATTTCCTGGGATGAAGCGTACACAATCATTGCTAAAAAAATCCTTGAGATAAATAAAGAATATGGTTCATTAGAACCAGTTTGTCTAAACTGGGGTACAGGTACTGAGGAAGTAATTCACACTGCACCTAAAGGGTTCTTCAAATCCATCGGTAAAACAACAAAACTTGCTGGTGATCCATGTTGGCCAGCTGGTGCAGATGCCACTTTCTTTGACTTCGGTGCTATGAAAACAAATGATCCTGAAACTTTTGTTGACTCCAAATTAATTATTCTTTGGGGTATTAATCCATCCTGGACTTCTATCCACTCTATGCACTTCATTGAGCAAGCACAAGATAGAGGGGCAAAAGTTATCGTAATTGACCCAGTACTTAGCAGTACAGGTTCTCGTGCAGACGAATATATCCAAGTTCGCCCTACATCTGATGGTGCATTAGCACTTGGTATGTGTCGTTACATGCTTGATCATGGCTTAGTAGATATGGAATGGCTCAACCAAAATGCATATGGTACAGAAGAATTCTTAGACTACTTACGTAAAGAAGTTACTGTTGAATGGGCCGCTGAAAAAACAGGTATTTCTGTTGAAGCCATCGAGAGATTAGCTCATGAGTATGCGACTACAAAACCTGCAAATATTTGGGTAGGTTATGGTATGCAACGTCATACAAATGGCGGTCAAATGGTTCGTAGTATTGATGCGTTGGCAGCTCTTTCCGGTAATATCGGTAAAAAAGGTGGCGGTGTTCAATACGGTCAGCTTACAACTTGGGGCTTTAACTACAATACGAACAACCAACATCCACCAAAAGATGCTGGTGGTAAAGACCGTGTCATCAATATTAATAACTTCTCAGAAGAACTATTGCATACACAAGATCCACCATTAAAAATGGTATGGTTTGCATCTAGAAATGCAGTATTCTCTGATCCAGAACCAAATAAAACAAGAAAAGCACTTGATACAATGGATCTCGTTGTAACATGTGACCAATTCTTGACACCAACTGTAGAATATTCAGATATCGTATTACCTGTTACATTGTTCTTTGAAACACAAGGTATCAACGTATCTTACTGGCATCATTGGTTATCCTTGAATGAACAAGCCGTTAAACCAATGTATGAAACAAAAGACGATTTAACTATCGTTATGGAACTCGGCAAAAAAATGAATGAATTAGAGCCAGGCTCTTGTACATTCCCTTATATCGAAGATCCAGATTACTGGATGGATAACGAGTTTAATGAAGCACAATACAAATTATTCGGTATTTCCAACTGGCGTGAACTTAGAAAAGGTCCTGTGAAAGCGAAAGGTATCGAAACAGCTTGGGCTGACGGTAAGTTTGAGACTCCAACTGGTAAATTCGAATTACTTTGCGAAAGTGCAGCAGAAAAAGGACATCCAGCACTTCCTATTTATCTTGAAGGGGTGCCACAAAGTGAAAAATATCCATTACGCTTCTTCCCGGTTCACTGGCCAATCGGTGTAAATGGACAGTTCCAAAACTTGGATTGGATGAAAGCCATCAGTCCAGAACCTTATATTGAACTTCACCCTGATACTGCGGCGAAACATAATATTAAGGAAGGCGATCGTGTAAAAGTATACAATGATATTGGATCTATTAATGTTCCAGCACATATTACTTCTACAGTATCTCCAGACATGGCTGTTACTTACAATGCATGGTGGAAAGATAATCCAAACTTCGCTAATAATCTTGTAAAAGTAAGACCTACAGATATGGGCTCTTTCAAGAATACTTATGCGGGAACGGCATTCCACGATAACTTCGTAGCAATTAAAAAGGAAACGCCACTTTCCATGAAAAAGTTTTTTGGATTCGATAAAAGTGATGATGGGAAGGAATGATTAGATGACTAAGAAATTAGCTTTTCTCGTGAATAGCGAAAAATGTTTAGGTTGTCAGACATGTACTAATGCCTGCAAAAATAACTATCAATATGATCCATATATGCGCTGGCGTAAAGTGTATGAAGTGGCTAATGATGCATTCGGTCATCCACTTCGTGCATATGCATCTCTAGCATGTAACCATTGTGTTGATCCAGCATGTTTGAAAGCATGTCCTGTACATGCTTACACTAAATTGGATAACGGCATAGTATTCCATGACAATCAAAAATGTATCGGTTGTAAAATGTGTGTAATGGCTTGTCCTTACCATGTACCAACATACAGTGTAACTTTAAAAATTGTACAAAAATGTAATATGTGTAGTGATCGCGTAGAAGTGGGAGAGAAAACCTTCTGTGAACAAGCTTGTCCAGTAGGGGCAATCAAAGTTGTAGATCGTGATAGCGATGAGTACAAAAAGGCACAAAAAACAATGCCTGGCTTCATTGATGAGGGCACTCATCCTTCAACCCGTTTTATTCGTCCTAGAGTCGGCAAACAAATAAAAAGGAGTGATATCTAATGGAATGGCCTCTCGTATTTTTTACCATCTTTTCACAGATTGCTTGTGGTGCGTTTTTAACATTCGCTTTCTTGCAATGGCGTAAACCAGAAGTATTAAAGAATGAACATCAATTTTTCTCTTTGTGTATTCTTGCAATGACTGGTTTGAGCGTATTTGCGGCTATGTTCCATTTAGGAAAACCATATTTTGCATATAGAATGTTGTATCACTTCCAAACCTCTTGGCTAAGCCGTGAAATTTGGATCTTTGCCATCTTTGGTGCTCTTAACTTCTTTTACAGTGCAGCGTTGTATTTTAAGAAAAAGGAAATTGCGATTAAAATATTCTGGATTACAGCAGTTGTAGGTTTCTTTGGTGTTATTGTAACAAGTATGATTTACAAATTACCTTCCCACCCAGCTTGGGATAATCTTTATACACCAATCTCCTTCATCTTTACAGAATTTATTGCTGGTCCATTGTACTTTGCAGCACTTATGCAATTCCGCAAATTAGAAGTTTCTCCGAAACTTTATGAATTTGTATTTACAATGATAGGTGCTAATACTATTGCATTTATTGTATATCTTACTACGATTGCTAAAGGCCATCCAGCAGCAGTGGCAACCTATGAAAATATCGTATGTGATCCACTTCTTTACGCTAGATTGGTGATTGAAGTAATTTTCCCTCTTGCATATTGGGCATATTGCTTCTGCAGACATCAAGAAATCTCTAAGAAGATGTTCTACTTACTCGTTGTAGCCATTATTACGGGCGAATTCTTCGGACGTATTATATTCTACTTTGACGTAGTTATGGTGTATACATTCAATGTATTAAATGCAATATTAAATTAATACAATCTGCCTGAACTGTAAGAACAGGTTCTAACATCCCTCTTTTGGCTATGCCAGAAGAGGGATTTTTTCGTTAACCATGCATGTATGTTATAATAAAAAAATAGAATATTACAAAACTTGAGAAAGGACAGCAGGGAACACTGCGATTGAAATAATGGATTGGATTAGAATACAAAATGTAAGTAAATCATTTGGTGTACGTGAACTATTTAGCAAGGTATCCTTTGATGTCAAAAGAGGAGAGCGCGTTGGTCTTGTAGGACCTAATGGCGTAGGTAAATCTACTTTATTGAAATGTATCATGGGCATAGAGGATATAGACAGTGGCACGATATTTATGACCGATGGATTGACGATAGGCTATTTAAAGCAGGATGTGGATTTAGGCGATGAATCTTTACGTGAGGTCATCCGAGCATCGTGGGAAGATGTATTGCGCATTGAAAAAGAGATGGAAGCTTTACATAAAGTTCTTGAGTCATCTACGGCTACCAAAAAAGATCTCGATCGATTGGCACGTCTACAAGAACGCTTTGAATACTTGGGCGGTTATGAATATGAACAGCAGTCCCGTCGTGTTATTTATAGTTTGGGATTTACAGACGATGATTTAGATACGCCAGCGAGTGCATTTTCTGGTGGGCAAAAAACGAGAATCAATGTAGCAAAAGCATTGGTAAGATGCCCCGATTTTTTACTCTTAGACGAACCGACAAACCATTTGGATACAAAGATGCTAGAATGGCTAGAAGGATATTTGAGTGCCTATCGTGGTGGAATTTTGGTAGTCAGTCATGACCGCTATTTTCTTGATCGCGTAGCCACTCATATCGTGGAATTAAATCATGAAAGAGTGGAAACGTATAAAGGCAATTATTCACGCTATCTCGTACAAAAAGAAGAACGTGAGAAATCCCAACGTAGAGCCTATGAAAAGCAACAGGAATATATTAAAAAACAAGAAGAATATATCGATAAATATAGAGCAGGCATCAAATCAAAAATGGCGAGAGGCCGTCAATCTCAAATAGATCGACTAGAAAGAATTGATGCGCCAGATAGTGAAACAACCTTACAATTTACCTTTCCAAAACCTGCACCTTGTGCCAATAATGTATTGACCTTACAAGAGGTAAAGGCAGGATATGGTGATAAATCCGTACTGAAAGGGATTGATCTACTGATCCGTAAAGGCGAATCGGTGGCATTAATCGGTGTTAATGGCGCCGGTAAATCGACTATGCTCAAAGCCATTATGGGGGAGATTCCATTACAAGCTGGCCATATATATATTGGTGATAGAGTGCAGATTGGATACTTCTCTCAGGAACATGATGAATTGCATGATCATTGGACTGTATTAGAAGAAGTGATGAATCCAACATCTATGACGGAAGAACAAGCTCGTAATGTATTAGGACATTTTCTCTTTAGAGGAGATGCTGTATTCAGCCATGTAAGAGATTTATCTGGTGGTGAAAAATCTCGTCTCGCTTTATTAAAACTCTTTTTAGAAGGGGATAATTTCCTTATTTTGGACGAACCAACCAACCATTTAGATATTCCGACGAGAGAAGTTGTTGAAGATGCGCTTTTACATTTTGGTGGGACGTATCTTGTTATCTCCCATGACCGTTATTTCCTCGATAAAATAGCGAAGAAAACATTGGAATTAGAAGATGGCAAAATCACTGAATTCCATGGAGACTACAGTTATTATAAAATGAAACTAGCGGAATGGGCTGAGTTAGAGGCTCTTAGCGAAATAGAAGATGGTAAAAAAACAAATAAATTAGCGACATCACCTAATAAAGTAGTCGCAACAAAAGAAGAAAAAGAGCCTATCGCAGAGAAAAAAGCTCCTAAGATGAACGAGTATATGCGTGAAAAACGTTTAGAAGAATTAGAATCAGATATTGCTCGACTCGAAGCGACGCAGAAAATGTACGAAGTACAGATGGCTGACCCTGAGGTACAGCTCGATGTCGATCGATTGACGGAGTTATCGGAACAATTAGACGCTGTAAATACGAAATTGGAAGAAGTCTTTGCAAAGTGGGAAGAATTGCAAGAGGCGTAATGATTTCCCACATAAGGACGATGGTTGATAGAGTACTGTAATCTATCAAACTATGTTACAATACATATAAGTGATTGAAGAATTAAAAATTACACAGAAGCTGTGATTTAGGAGGTTTATATGGCAAAAGATGCTACATTTGACGTTGTTTCTGAAGTGAATATGCAAGAAGTGGATAACGCTGTGAACCAAGCGAAAAAAGAAATTGGTACGCGTTATGATTTTAGAGGTAGTAAATGTACATTATCTCTTGATGGCGAAGCGATTACCATCCATGCAGACGATGATTATAAATTGGCGGCTGTTATCGATATTTTAAAAGGCAAAATGGTTAAACGTAATGTGTCATTGAAAAATTTAGAATACGGTAAAGTAGAACCCGCTTCAGGTGCCACTGTACGCCAAGTAGTGAGCATTAAAAAAGGCATCTCTAAAGAAGTTGGTAAAGATGTTGTAAAAGCTATTAAAGCAATGAAATTAAAAGTAAATCCATCTATGCAAGAAGATAAAGTGCGTGTATCTGGTAAAAATATCGACGATTTACAAGCGGTAATTCAAATGCTTAAAGGTGAAGATTTCCCAGTAGAATTACAATTTGTAAACTTCCGTTCCTAATACCTATCCGTAGAAAGAGAGACTCTTATGAACGTGGACGAAATGCGTGGAGGATATACGACGGGATCTTGTGCAACGGCGGGGATGCAAGCTGGATTGGATGCACTATTGCATGAAGAAATGCCGACACAAGTTTCCATTGAAAACCCTCAGGGACAATGGATTGATGTTCCTATCGAAAAAATTGAGATGCTATCACCTACAATGGCGAAGGTGACTGTCATTAAGGATGCCGGTGACGATCCAGATGTGACTCATGGTACGGCCATAGTGACAACGGTTGCCCTCAATGATAATGGCACATTGCGCTTTTTTGCAGGAGAAGGCGTAGGCACGGTGACAAAACCAGGCCTAGCGCTTCCTGTTGGTGAGCCCGCGATTAATCCAGGACCACGTTCTATGATGGAGTCGGTTTTTACTAGGACCGTACCGTCAGGAAAAGGAGTGGATATTACCGTTTCAGTGCCTGAAGGGGAGCGTTTAGCTAAGAAAACGCTGAATGCGACGTTGGGGATTATAGGCGGTATCTCCATTATTGGTACGACAGGGATTGTAAAACCGATGAGTGAGGAAGGATTCAAAAATTCTTTGGTGCCACAATTACGAGTGATTAAGGAAGCAGGCTATGATGTAGCCGTGCTTGTACCCGGTCGTATTGGACGAGAACTTGCCAAAAATATTCTTCATATTCCGGAAGAATCTATGGCAGAAACAAGTAATTTTATCGGTTTTATGCTGGAACAAGCCGTACGAATCGGCTTTAAGAAGATTCTAATTGTAGGGCATCTAGGTAAAATCATTAAATTATCCAGTGGTAGTTTTCATACTCATAATCGTATGAGCGATGGAAGGATGGAAACATTAGCTGCTTATGCGGCATTATTTGGAGCCAATAGAAACGTTGTCGAAGACATTTTGGATGCTCGTACAACGGAAGCTGCGATGCCTATTATCGCAGCACATCATCTAGAAAAAGTCTATGCCTATGCAGCTCAACGAGCGGTTATACGTTCTATGCGTTATATTGCAGAGGAAGCAACCGTAGGCATTATATTATCTACGTTAGATGGTCAAATTTTAGCCATCAGCGATACGGCAAGAGAAATGGGGGCAGAGGAACAATGGCAAATACCTTGTATGTAATTGGAATTGGACCAGGACATCCAGATTATCTAGTGCCGAAGGGACATAATATTATAAAGAAAATGAAAACCATCGTGGGCAGTGCCCGGGCGTTGGAAGATTTTGCACGGGACGATCAACGCCAATATACTATTTCTGGTAAATTGCAAGAGTTGGTCGTCTTTTTGCAAGAAGCCCTCGAAGATGAAGATGTAGCCGTATTAGTAAGTGGAGACACAGGCTATTATTCATTGCTGAAATATCTAAAAGAACATATGCCTTCCTATCATATAGAGGTAATACCAGGTATTAGTTCTATGAGTTTTGCTTTTGCAAGGCTACAAGAATCATGGCATGATGCTGAGTTATTGAGTTTTCATGGGCGTATTCCCTCTGACGATGCCCTTACTTATGAAAAGGGACGTAAGCTCGGTTTTCTAACGGATAAGGAACATAATCCAGCAAGGATTGCACAAATACTTATCGAAAAAGGATGGCCAAAGGAAACGAAGGCAGCCGCTCTGGAACGATTAAGCTATGATGATGAGAAAATCGTTAGAGGTACACTCGAGGATATTTCCAAATTAGAAGGTTTTTATCATGCAGTATTGGTGGTGATGAGTTAATGCATGTTTATGGTATAGAAGATGACGCTTTTATTCGTGGCGATGTACCGATGACGAAACGAGAAATACGTGTCGCCGTTATGAATGAAGCTAGGTTACAAGAAGATAGCATAGTATTAGATATAGGGGCTGGTACGGGATCTTTGTCGATTGAAGCGGCATTGGCAGCACCCAAAGGGCATGTATATGCTATTGAACGATTCCACAAGGGGGTATCTCTCATCCAGGAAAATTGTGAAGCATTTCATGTCGATAATCTTACGATTATCGAAGAAACGGCGCCTAATGGTATGGAGTTGTTGCCACCTTTAGATGCGGTTCTAATTGGAGGATCGGCAGGCAATATGGCTTCTATATTAGATGCCGTAGAAGAAAAGCTAAAAATAGGTGGCCGACTTGTGGTGACAGCTGTCACTATGGAGACAGGTTATCAGATTTTAGAGGAATTGAAAGAAAGACCATTTACCTATGAAGGATATCTTATGCAAGTAAGTCGCTTTAGAAAAGCGGGGTCTTATCATTTATTAAATCCATTAAGCCCGATTTTTATAGTCGGAGCGACAAGAGTAGAGGAGGAACAATAATGGCAGATGTATATATTGTCGGAGCAGGTCCTGGAGATCCTGAATTAATTACTCGTAAAGGATATCGACTTGTAAGTGAAGCGGATGTGGTAATTTACGCGGGGTCCTTGGTGAACCCAGCTATTTTAGATGCTTGTAAAGATGGATGTAAAGTTTATAACTCTGCATCTATGACTTTGGACGAAGTCTTAGAGGTTATGAAAAAAGCGAAAGAAGACAATAAAATGGTGGTGCGCTTACATACTGGAGATCCAGCCATTTACGGAGCCATTCAAGAACAGATGGATAATCTCGATAAAATGGGGATTACCTATGATTGTGTGCCAGGCGTAAGTTCATTTTTAGCTACCGCTGCTGCATTGAAACAAGAATATACTTTGCCGAATGTATCTCAAACTGTCATTATTACACGTTTAGAAGGTCGTACACCTATGCCAGAAAAAGAAAAACTATCTTTATTGGCAGCTCATCAAGCAACAATGTGTATTTTCCTCAGCGTTCAGATGATTGATAAAGTTGTAGATGAATTAGTTGCAGGTGGTTATCCAAAAACAACACCAGTGGCTATTGTTGTTAAAGCATCATGGCCTGATCAACGCATCATTCGTGGTACCTTAGAAACTATTGCCGATCAAATCAGCAAAGAAGGGGTGCTTCGCCAAGCGATGATCGTTGTAAGTCCAGTCCTTGACAGCGAATATGAATTATCGAAACTCTACGATAAGGGATTTTCTCATATGTATAGAGATGCAAAGGAATAAGAGCATGAAAACAGCTATACTCTCTGTCACAGTGCAGGGAGCAAAATTAGGACAGAAAATTCGTTCTATATTATTGAATGATATAGCGTCACCATCTGAGATTGTATGTTACGAAAAAGAAGGGCGACCGAGTGGGCAAGAAGCCATATATTATGAAAAAATGGGTGAGCTGATGGGCGAAATATTCCCTGAAGTAGACCGCATTTTATGTATCATGTCAACAGGTATTGTTGTACGTGTCATCGCCCCTTTTTTAGTGCATAAGTCCAAAGATCCTGCCATCGTGGTTATGGATGAAAAGGCCAATCATGTCATTTCATTATTGTCAGGGCATTTAGGTGGAGCTAATGCATGGGCACTTGCTTTGGGACAATATACGGGGGCAGATCCTGTGATTACCACGGCATCCGATGTAAATGGTCTTCCTGCACCAGATGAATTGGCGCGTACTTTACACTGTAAAATAGATAATTTTCATGATTTAGTACAGATGAATAGTGCGTTGGTCAATGGTGAAAAGATTGCCTACTATATTGATGCGGAATTAGATCATGCTGTCGAGTATTTTGAAAAGACCGCGGCACATGGCGTAGAAGTACATATCGTTCAATTGATGGAGAATCAATGGAATATAGATGGCTTTTTATATGACCAATGGCCAAAGGAAAGCCATGCGGTTATTATTTCTGATAAATTATGGAATATAGAAGGACCGGTCTTGTTTTTGAGACCACCGACTATGGTTGTTGGTGTAGGTTGTCGTAGAGATACCTCAAAGGCGATGATTTATGAGGCCATAGCGAAATCCTGTAAGGAACAGAACCGTTCTTTATTATCGGTGTTTTACGGAGCGTCCGTTATTGTAAAATCAGATGAAATAGGATTATTGGATTGTATGGAGGCGCTCCATATACCGATTGCCTTTTTCACACAAGAAGATATGCAAAACATTATTGAAGAAGAGTCCTTGGAGGAATCTTCATTTGTAAAAGAAAAGATTGGAGTTGGAAACGTATGCGAGACAGTCGCAATATTACAGGGCAAGAGCAAGAGATTCATACAAAAGAAAACGGTGTATCCACAAACAACGGTGGCCATCGTAAAGGCAAATTGGTCGTTGTCGGAATTGGACCAGGTAATGCCAACGAGATAACGCCAAGAGCGAAAGAAGCCATTGTAAAGGCGGATCGCATTGTTGGCTATCATCTATATTTGACTTTAATCGAAGACCTTATTGTAGGTAAGGAAACGGTTGGAACAGGTATGATGCAGGAAGTAGATCGCTGTCAACAAGCCGTTGATCTTGCGACTGAAGGTCATACTGTAGTCGTTGTATCTAGTGGTGACTCCGGTGTATATGGTATGGCAGGTCTCGTTATAGAACTAGCGAATAAAGTAGCAGAAGATATTCGACCTGAAGTGGAAATCATTCCTGGCCTTAGCGCTGTAAATGTGGCAGCGGCTGTATTAGGGGCTCCATTGATGCATGATTTTGCGATTATTTCTTTGAGTGATTTGATGACTCCTTGGGAATTAATTAAAAAGAGAGCCAAACTCTGCGCGGAAGGCGATATGGTAATTGCTCTATATAATCCAAGAAGTAAAAAACGTGTGACTCATTTAGATGAAGTACGTGAGATTGTTATGCAATTCCGTGGTCCGCAAACACCTGTTGGCATTGTGAAAAAAGCAGGACGAGAAGGGCAGGAAATGATGATTTCCGATTTAGAACATTTCACATCCTTGGATATTGATATGCAAACTTTGGTTATTATTGGCAACAGCCAAACTTATGTAGAAAACGGTAAAATGATTACGCCGAGGGGGTATTCCTTGTGATATGGGTCATTGGTGGCACCCAGGATGGCCGAGAAATCGCGTTGGCCATTCAAAATAGAGGAAAATCTAAGGTCATGGCTTCCGTAGCCACAGAATATGGTGCCTCTTTATTGCGTAAAGATGGTGTAGATGTTCAAGAAGGCCGTCTCAACAAAGCGGAAATGAAGGCTATGATTGCTGAAAAAGACATCCATATGATCATAGATGCCAGCCATCCGTATGCGCAAATTGTCTCTCAAGAAGCGCGAGAAGCGGCTATGGAGACGGGAATTCTTTACGTTCGTTATGAACGTTCGAAAATAGAATTGCCAAAGGCAAAAAACATCCATCCTGTAAAGAATGATGAAGAAGCGGCACAACTGGCAGCCTCTTACGCAAAAGACAAAGGCTCTGTATTTTTGACGACGGGAAGTAAAAACTTACCAATTTATATGGCAACAGATTCGTTGCGAGATATTCCTATATATGCGAGGGTTTTGCCAACATCATCTGTGATACAAAGCTGTGAGAAACTCGGTTTACCACCAAAGCAAATTATCGCCATGCAAGGGCCTTTCTCCTATGAGATGAATCAGGCTATGTTCAAAGATACAAAAGCGGCCGTAGTGGTGATGAAGAACTCTGGCCTTATCGGTGGCAGTGATGCTAAATTAGAAGCGGCTCTTGATGCCGATCTTGAGATTATCGTCATTATGCCACCAGAAACACCGATACATGTTCTCACCGTAGATAGTGTGGAAAGTTTGTTTAAACTAGCGGAGGAAAATAAATGGAATTTGTAAAAAATCCGAAAGCTATTGAAGATAAATCAATGGAAATCATCTATCCTTATGTGAAAGATTTACAATTAACAGAGGATGAGATTCGAGTATATTCTAGAACGATTCATGCTTCTGGTGATGTAGAATATGCTCAACTCGTACGCACGAGTCCTGGAGCTGTGGCAAAAGGTATAGAGGCCATACAAAAGGGAGCTCATATCTTTACAGATGTAGAAATGGTGCGCACGGGCATTAATAAAAAAGCATTGGAACTGCATAACTCAGAAGTACATTGCCTAATTCGTGATGAAAAAATAGCCCAAATGGCAAAAGAATTGGGTGTGACAAGATCCATTGCAGCGATGCGTACGTTCGGGAAACAATTAGAAGGCAATATCGTTGCCATCGGAAATG
>RCNI01002345.1_pt1 | contig 13462 bp, 13 predicted proteins | sample 2041151 | NCBI WGS metagenome assembly RCNI01 (sample SAMN09708214, study PRJNA481090) | feces metagenome | isolation source: feces | place: Antarctica: Albino Rookery | reverse complement strand
CAAGGAAATTGCCTGTCCAAAACACTTCATAGTAGCCTCGATCATCATTCTTCATGCCATGCATGAAAAGTGTTTGCCCAGGCAAAGAGGCGTAACTTCGTTTATTCACATTGGACAGGCTGTCATAAGGTAGGGCATTTTCTGTCGTGTATTCTTGTAAGCCGACATTCTTAGGGATGATGTTAAGTTGAGCCGAAACATGAAGGCTACAACTTAAGAGTAGTGTTACACATGCAATTGTTTTCATTTTGTATTATTTAATAATTCGCAAAGATTAGAATATTTCTTATCATAAACTTGTTGATCAGCATCATTCTGGAAGGAATGTATCAGTTTCTTATAAAGCTCATTCCTACTTTTAGACAGCTCTGTCATCTGCTCCAATTTTCTAATATGTTCTTTCGTATCCCTTCTTGTCGGTAATGTTTGGAAGCCAACCGACCTTTCAGGGGAGGTAAAGCCCGCTTGGCGATCGACAGGAAGGTCTGCCCGACAAAGCGTTTCAGTTTCTCGCAATGCCTCGTGCAGGTCATGCTCAGCGGGTACCTGGAAGGGTTATAACATACCTCGTCACCGCTTTCTTTCTCACGCAGCAGCAGGCGGCATCCTGCCGACAGGTAATCCGTCTTGGTCCAGACCTTCACCACCTCGCAATATTTCCCGGCCACTTCTTTAGCAGGAGTGGAACTGATGTTCATCGCCTTATATATACCGTCCGCTCGTCTCTGGTGAGGAAGTTGGAGGTGTAGAAGGCATCCCGATAGCCGTCCCCGTCATTTCTCGTCCCGTGCATGTACAGGGTCTGTCCCGGAAGGGAGACGAAGCTCCGCCTCTCCACGTTCGTCAGGCTGTCGTAGGGCTGGGCGTTCGTCGTCGTGTACTCCTTCACTCCGTCACGGGACGGGACGATATTGAGTTGGGCTTCGGCCTGAAGCCCGATGCCAGGAAGCAGCATCGCAAGTGGTATTGTCATCATATCCGATAGTTTTAGTGCCGTTTGTAAAGCATATCTTCTCTATCTCCCTGTTACGGAAAACAGGTACACCGACAGTCCGATGCAGGCGGCGAGAATCACCCCAAGCCAGAACCGGAAGGTATTCGCACCGAGCAGGTTCATCCAGAAGTTGCCTCCCGTGCTGCCCGGACGGGAATACGTCCGCTTCCAGCCGCAGATGACCCCGACAAGCCACATGCAGAGGATGCCCGCCACGACCAGATAGCCGTAGCGGGGTTCCTGCTGCACCAGATTCGGAAAATCCTTTATCTTATCAATCCATTCCATATCCCTACCGTTTATTTCTTCAAGAGTGCGGCAAATTCCTTGAGTTGTGGCGGCCCGTCAAAGAAATCAACATCAAATTTGGCCGTTGAGCCGTTGGTGAGGGTGATTGTCAGGATGCCATTGTCATAATTGTAGTTCGAACTGGAAATTTCCGACAACATGAAAGAGCGCATCTCCACGTTTCCTTTCACTATGGCAGGATATGTCACCTTCCCGCCGTCAACTGTGATGATGCAGTTCTTGGCGGCCAACTTGCGGGCTTTATGTATCTTCTGCCAGGCTCTGAACAGCATGTACAGGCCGACAAGGGCAAGGATGATGGCTGTCGGTAACGGTCCGAAGATGCGGAGTGTCCCAACTTTTATACCGAAAGGATAAACTACCGGTACTATTATCAGTCCGGCGCCGACAAGGATTTCGGTCAGGTTGTCCTTGACGGACGATTTGGAAGAATAATTGAATGTATTCATATTGGAACGGCATTGAGTTTATGGAATCGGTCGGTTATTTCAGGAAAAAGTACCAGATAAGCAGGGCGGCTGTGATGATTATGGACAGGACCGTCATGGCCGACCTGTATTTTTCGATAGCAGGCGATTCCTGCGGAGCTTCAAATTCCAGTATCGTCGGTGCTTGGCCTATCACATTGTTGGGAATAGTCTCTATCCTGAATTGATCGGGCTGTGTTTCAATACCGACCATGGCATAGGCACAATCAAGCTGGGAGGCCTTTCTTGGCGACAGAACCATTTTTGTAAAAAGGATAACACCGTCATAGTGGTCGCTTATCTCCATTACCGAATCCATATCTTCGGCGTTTGCCAATATGTGCCTGCCGGTATCAGGATCTGCAAGGTAATAGGCTTGTCCGCTTGATTGTACGGAATCATAGCGGATTTCACCGATTTCCAGCGTATCCACTTCGGCCTTGATGCTCTGAAGGGTGGCCTCGTCAATTTCAATTCCTTTCAACGGACAGGCGTACAGGCAGTAACGGCTGTCTTCGTGCATCACGGTTCTGATGGAATACAGGTTTACCACCTTGCGGTTTTCCAATTTGAGGTATGTCTTGGACAATTTGCTGATTGCTTTCTCGTTGTAACCGGTCGGGACAGCGCCTCCTTCAAGGACGGCTGACAGTTTTTTTAGTTCGCTCATGTTGTTATTTTTTATTCGTTTTCGATTATCGTTGATTATTTGATTCCATTTTCTACAGTGAGACAGAAGTTCACCTCCCTGTACAGTTGTTCCAGCAGATGTTCGTCATCCAGCGATTTCCTGCCGGGACGTAAGAATCCGTCCGGAGTATCGGATGCGTAGTAGAACATATTCCCGTTGAAAGAGAGCATCAGGTCACGGCTGAAGGATTTCCGCAGGGCGGTCAGCTTCCGTATCATCGCAGGCGTAAGTACCATACGGGCTTCCACCTCATCATCCGCATATACTGCAAAGTACTTCTCAAACTCCGGATCCTCCAGATGCAGGAACTTTGCCCCGTATTTGTCTTTCATCCCCTGAACGGTCTGTGCAAGATAACCGATTTTGTTTTCCAGATGGTCGGGAAGCAGCATCACGTAGCCCCTGAAGGTGCGGTTCAGACGGCAACATCCGAACATCCCTCTGAAGCTGTGCATCGTACTCTCTATGCGGGCACCGAAAATCGGACGGAGGAAATACTGGTACGGTACTTCAAGAAAATTGAATGCCGAGAAATCTTTCGAATTGGCTGAAGTCACCCCGGCATCCACGACGGTCATCATGCCATTTCCGACAGGAATGTCGAGACGGCCGTAGCAGGTCGAACTTACCGAATTGCCCGAGGACAATGCCGTCCCGAACAGACGGCTTTCAGCGAAGACTTTCGGCGGTATAGAACCGGAAGGGGTGTACCGTGTGTCCGGGAACAGCAGATGGATGATGTGGGCCATCGTGCAGGTTTCCTTCTTGTTCAGTGCGGCAAAACATTTCATGAATGCGAAATGGAACACGCAAAAGGCGGCAAAGGCTATCATGAGGTATTTCCCTGTGGTGACGGAGGTCTGGTAGTCGGTACGGTCCACGAGGAGCCCGCCGAAAATGCAGAAACCGAACCACGCGAGGGTACACAGATAGACAATGGAGGTCAGGATGCGGAACACGATACGGAGCATCCTGATGCGGGACATCTCTTTCTTCATGTGAAGGGAAATGCCCTTGAAATCTATGGTCTGTCTCTCTTCCATGCCTTATTTGAATAATTCTCCCACCTTCACTTCCTTGATCTCACTTTCCGGGAACTCTATCAGCTCCTGCTGCTCATGCTTGCGCCATGATGCGATTATCGACGACGGAAACATTTCAATGTAATTGTTATAATCGGTAGCAGCGGCATTGTAGGTGCGCCGGATTGCCTGCAATTCATTCTCCATGTCCTCTATCTGGACTTGAAGATGAAGGAACTGTTGGTTTGCCTTCAGTTCCGGGTAGTCTTCCACCGCCACATTCAATCTTGACAGAAGTGACGATATTTCTGTTCCGCTTTTTATCTGCTCTGACTCTGTAGCGTTCGAAACCCTTGACCGCAAATCGGCAATGCGGGTGAGAATCTCATTCTCGTGTCCCATATATGCCTTTACGGAAGCGACAAGATTGGGGATCAGGTCATTCCTCTGCTTGAGGACGACACAGATACCGCTCCTGCACTGCTTGACCCGGTTCTTCTTCGCAATAAGGCTGTTATTGGTGAATACTGCCCATAAAATGATTATGGGCAGTATCACGATAATGCATATAATGGCTATAGTCATATTTCACACGGATTTAGACATACAATTCAGCTGGTATGACCCTAGAAGTGAGGTACGATACCGTCTGAAGGAAGATAGCCTTGGGGAAGTTCCTTGTAATAAAGGACAAGTTTCCTTACTTCCACATCGGCACCTTCCACGATTTCTCCGCTCAGCTTCACGGTTGACCAGCAGTCCTCTTCCTTGGCAAGACTGACTACACCTTCACATCCGGGAGCTACCGGCTGCCTGCCTTCACACATGTTACGCAGTTTTTCCATCACTATCTTCAGCCATTCCACATCGTTCATGTGTCCCTTGTCCAGCGCATATATGCCGATCCCATGGAAAGAGTCGTCCTCGTGCTTCAAGCCTTTCCACGCCTCCGCCGGGGCACTGACAATTCCCGCGTAAACGATTTGTCCTTCCGTGAATTTTCTCAACCACTTGCTTTTGCCCAGCCACGGTGCCTTGCCTGCAAGTCTCTTGAAGAACCCGGTCTCGGGACTGCGTGGCGTCTGCATGTACGGTTTCAGCTTGTCAAGCTGTGTCGGGTTCTTGTACAGTTCTTTGTCCTGTTTTGCCTCTTCCACCTCTTTCGCCCGCCGTGCGGCCAGTTTCTCCCTGTATTTACTTACGTCAAGACCTTGTGCTTCCATTTGGTCAAGATCATTCTCTGTCATGGTTTTCTCCCATTCTGTTGCTACATTTTTGAAAAGTGCCATAATCGTAAATCTTTTAAGATATTGTTGATTCTATTTTTTCGAATTCTACCATTCGATTGCCTTCCAAGGGGAATCTTCCCTATTGAGAAGCGCTCCCACGACTTCATCCGCAGTCTCGTAGTCATCTGTTTCGCCTCTCCATATTCCGCGTCCCACGGCGAAGCTGTTGCCGTATTCTTCCCATGAACTGAAGGATTCCTTGGCTATGCCGGCAGTGACTCTGATGGCTTCCCACATTTCATCTTCATTGATGTAGCCGCAGATGAAAGCCCAACGAGCCATGTTCACGGCACGTACAAGGTCCCATGCCAGCACGGTTTCGGGCAGGTCCGCTTCCGTCGCTTCTTTTACTCCCATTACGAATACAGCTATCGTGAACGCATCGCCGATCTTGCTGTCCTCGTCCTCCTTTTCTTCCTCGGTGATGGCCTTGATTCCACGCTGGCGGATTTCAGTCAAAGCCGGATCCGCTCCGGCTTGTTGGCCTTCGTTCAGCAGCCATGATATGGTTTCCAGAGCACTCTTCCTGTCGGTCACTTCCCACCATTCCTCAAGCATTTCCTTGAGAGTGTCCGTGTCAGTTGTACTTTCAAGGGAGTCCACGTTGTCATCGTTGTACAGGAACAGAGGCGCTCCATAAGCCAGAAGTCTGTTCTGTTCAGGTGTCAGGCTATTGTCACCCTTGCGGGTGATTTCACAATCTGCATATATATCAAAACCCTTCGAGAAATCCGGTAAACCTTCTGGCATGAATCCTGCATTCATTGCCTGTTGCATCACGTTGCCGGCAAACTCCAGGTTTTTGCTGTAGGTCTCCATTATCACCTCGGGATTCTGGGCGGATTCTGCCATCATCTTTGCCTGGTATGCCTGTGCCTCTGCAACTCCCGGGAACATCTCGGCCGAGTCCTGCATCAGCTTTTCATGCATCTTCATCAGGTCGGTGCCTTCAAATCCGGGTATGTTGCCATACAAGGCTTGCGCTTGTTCCAGTGCAGCTTTCATGGCCTGGGTCTGTGCTTCTCTTGCTATTTCCTCGGGTGTTTTCTTTGTTTCTGCCATATCTTTCTATAAATTGGTTAATGAATATATTTTCTGTTTATTCAGCTCCGTTTTCAAGAAGATTTTCCACGATTTCGTTGAAGCCGCGCTCTCCTGCATAGTACAGAGCCGTGTGCTGGAGGTTGTCTGTGATGCTGACGTTAGCGTGGTATTCAAGCAGGACAGACACGAAATCGTTGTGCCCCTCTCTGGCTGCAAGAATTAGCGGGGTTTCCCCGTTGTCATTCTGCACGTCAACCGAGGCTTTGGCCTTCAGCAGAGCCTCGCCTATAAAGCGGTTTCCTGAAATGGCCGCGTAATGTATCGGGGCATTGCCGCTCAGCATAGCCTTGCCGGGATCGGCTCCGGCCCCGAGAAGGAGGTTGACCATGACAAGATTCCCCTGCATGCAGGCGAGTATCAGCGGAGTCTCTCCGCCGTCATTCGTCGAGTCAAGCATGGACTTGTCTGACGGGAGCAGCGTGCGGACAATTTCACCCTGTCCGTTATACACGGCCTGATGAAGCGGGGTGTTGCCGCGTGCATCCCTGTCGTTCCCGCACGAAAGCCGGGCGACCACTTCCCGCAGCCCGTGGGCTGTGGCATAGTCGACGGCCTTGTGGCCGGAGGCATCGGCGACCGCCGTATCGGCTCCCTGATCCATCAGGAAAAGGGCGGCATCTGTACGCTTGTTGTCAAGCAGGCATATCAGCGGGGTACGTCCTTCATTGTCCGTCACGTTGATGTCGGCCCCCTTCTGGAGCAGCTTCCCGAGGATTTCCTTGTTGCCGCTCCGTGCCGCCGCGTGGAGCGGGCTTTCGGAACGGTTGTTGACACATGACGCGTCGGCATCGTTGTCAAGAAGCAGAGCCACTATGTCCCTGTAACCTTTCTGACAGGCATAATAAAGAGCAGTGTTTCCTTCCTGATCCCTTTTGTTGATGTCAATTCCTCCCTTTTTCAGGAATATCTGGACAATGCTTTTCTGCCCGTTTCGGCAAGCATTGAGAAATGTCTGGTTGTTGTCCATATGTCGTTGTTTAAGAATATTTCAATAATAGGCTCACGAGATTGTCATTGTTGTAGTCTGCCGCTACGTCCATGGCCATCTTGCCTTCATTGTTTACTGCATTCACGTCAGGCAGCTTGAAATCCAGCAGGAGTTCAATCGTTTTCTGTGCCATGCTGTCACGGCAACATGCCGCTACGTAATGCAGGAGGGTGTTCCCCTGGTTGTCCGTTTTGTCCGTGTCCGCCCCGGCTTCGAGCAGCTTTTCAAGGATTTCCGTGGAGTCGTCGGAACCGGTCGGCCAGCCGTAAGGCGTGTATTTCCCGTTCGCCTTATGACCGCCATAGAGAATCATCATGGGGGTCTGGCCGGAAAGGTTGGCGGCGTTGGGGTCGGCCTTCCCCTTCAGCAGCCAACCGAAAGCCGTCTTGCCCAGTTTGTAGCCGGTATGGCGGCAGGCAAGGGCAAGGGCCGTGTTGCCTTCCGCATCAACAGGCAATTCGGGATTCCAGCCTTTCTCCTTCATCAGGTCAAGCAGCCCCCTGTAAACATCGGCATCCTTGCAGTAGTAGTCTTTGGCGACCCACGTGGAGAAAGCCGTTTCCTCGTTCGGGAAACGGTAGTTCGGATCAGCTCCGGCATGAAGGATCATGGCGGGTGCATCCTGTATGCTGTCAAACCAGCTGAACGCGCAAGCGAGGGGCGACCTGCCCTCGAAGTCATACATATCCTTGTGTACGCATACCGTTTCCATGTCCGCACCCGAACGCAGGATGGCATCCAGCGCCTCCATGTTCTTCATGTACATGGCCTGGAAGATGTCCATGTTGCCGTGCAGGGCGGAGAGTTTGTCAACGTCCGGGTCGCTTCCCGTGAGAATGGCCGCAATCTTCATCGCCTTGTTCTCCGTGGCGGCGTTCCACGCCGTCTTTCCGCTGTTCGACCTGTCTTCCGGGTCTGTCTTTCCTTCCTCGACAAGCCTCCGTGCAAGCCGGTAGGCCGTTTCGTCCTCTTCCTCCAGCCTTGCTATCCTGTCCCTGATTTCCGCTGTCTTGTTTTCAGGATATCGGTACCGTATGGCTTCTTCCAGTTCCTTTTTGGCATACCTGATGTCCCTCTTGATGTCACCGGAGGCGGCACAGAGTCCGAAAAGCACGTTCTCTCCGTTAATGTCGGTTGAATCGACACGTGCCCCGACCCCGATGATTACTTCCGCCATCTTGAAATGACGGTTCCTTGCACCCTCGATCAGGGCCGTGGTGTTCTTGGCCGAACGGGGGATATTCGCCCCGTGCTCCATGAGCATGAGGGCTATCTCCTTCAGCTTTTCTTCATCTGCACGGCCCGCGTCGGTTCTGCCGAGGACATGAATCGGTGTGGAACCGTTTGCATCCTTCGCATTGGGTTCGGCATTCCGTTCCAGAAGAATCCTGACCGCCCCGGCATCTCCATACTGGCAGGCAAGATGCAGCGGTGAACGGCCTTCATGCATTTCATCGCTCTCATTGACGGGTACTTCCCTGAATGCCCGATGAATGGCATCCTCCGGCTGGCTTGTCGAGTAAAGACTGTATATGTCGCTGTATTTCATGGCTGTATTTTTTTATCAGTTCTTCAATATGTTGGTATTTGCTGCCCAGACGGGCGTGGATGGTCCGCACCTCGGGGGATAGGCGTAACTTGGCCGACACTTCCGCTTTCAGCCGTAACAGTTGTACGGCGGCGATGCACCCCGGAGCATCCGCCGGCATGGGACACAGGAAAGGGCTTTCCTCGTGCTCCCAGCGGATAACGGTTTCCGGCAGGTCGGCCCAGGGGCGTTCAGCCGACGACGGCAGCAGCCTCTCCGCTTCCAGCAGCAGGGAACGGCACTCTTCATGCAGGGAAAGATGGTAGCAGCACAACGCCCTGTTGTAGAGTGTTGGCAGGTCGGCCTTGCCCGTCCGCGTGAAACAGTAGCAGGCAAAGGCATACTCGCCGCTTGCCATATAGGTGATGTCCGCCGAAAAAAGTTCCTTTTTCCCGGATTCGGGCATGGGTTGTTTATTTTCAGGTATCCCAATCATAGATATTCAATGTTAGGAGGTTTATACTGTCGGGCCGGAAACAAAAAATCCGGCTAAGTTCGGGCACGGAAAACGTGCGAGCCCGATACCCGCCGGACCATGAAGACCTCCTGTCGCCGCAAGGACGGCATGTCGAGGGATGGGTTCTTATGGAAACTTCTATTGGAGAAGAAGGATAACCCCGGATAATTGTTTCCGGTAATCCATTGTATACAGTGGATTATTGTATGACGCGCGAAAAGCAATGTGTGTTTATACGATTTTTCGGAAATGCCAAATATTCGGGAATCTGTATTAAGTCTGCCGGACAGGATATGAGGCACAAAAAATAATTTCTCCCGGTAGGAGAAAAATGGCTTGGACAGAACTTCGCTTGTTTGTCTCAAGGGGTATCCCTCTATTCTTGATACAGACATTTTTCGCGTACGTTATAAATATGCGTGTTGCGAAAGTTATGTATTTTGGACTAATCTCACAAGACCTTCAATGTTTTTTTGCACGGTTGTTTTGCTTTTTTTCAGCACACCTCTTTATAATTGGAAATATGCACGGCTATAAAACCTTTTCCGCTAGCCAGACTTCTTCCGTGGCAAGGAAATTGTTGTTTTTAGGGTGAATAAGACCTGTTATGTCGGGGTGACAGCATTTGAATATTAGAGCATATCCAAATTTATTACTCTTATTTTGCTCTGAAAGAATGACTTTTATATGGTTCAGTAATTTGCGTACCATATTATTTCACCGCATAATATGCAAATGTAGCTATATTTGGCGCAAGTGCAGTTTAATGAATAGGTTAAGTATTACACAATGTATAATTAAAAGGAATAAAACACAAATTATTACCGTATGCACTTACTTTATCGATATGTTTTATGCGCCCATATATTACTTGCATCTTTAATCTAAGTGATAATTTTAACCTTTTGCTTCTTGTGGGAACTTTATGGTATCAAATCACAAAGAATATTGAAGATATGATTTGACAATCAGTAGGATAAATAACAGTATTCGGCTCAAGAGTGGAAGAAGCCTGTTTTTACCAGATTTGCCAAAGCAAGAAAAAAGGATAGAGACACTATTCTCACAGCTATGTGACCAGTTTATGATTATAAGAAATTATGCGAAAGATACAGATGGATTGTTTGCCCGAATTATAGGGAAGATTAGCGCACGTACAATCCTGCAATACATTAACTATATAAAAATGACCAAACCCATTGGCAAAGTTAAATATGCGCTGCTTTAATTCCGCCAACGGGTTATTGAGAGAATCATTTTATTCGATATAATATTACGTATCCGGAAGATAATATTTTTGACCTGTATAAGCAGTTTGGATAAAAGGACACCTTTCCGTGTGCGTCGTCTGCATGTTGTACCGCCAGGCAAGACTGTAGATGATTTTCGCAACGAGAATGAAAAAAATATTCGTTGTCGAGAATGTCAGACTTCATGGACAATACGGTGAAAACGTCCGGTTATTGTATGATAAAGGGTATTAGGGACGATAATTATGCGAAGAGTATATATTCGACTCTGCACCAGATTTCATACCATGCGACGGCTGCGGTGGTTGGATCCTGATTGATCAGAAGGATCTGGATTATATAGCAAATCGTCCCAAAGTGTCTCCTGAGTTTGTTCTGAAATTTGGTAAATATAAGGGAAAATCACTGAAGGAGATTGCCGCTTGTGATACCTCATATCTGAAATGGTTATATGGACATGAGGCAATAAATTTGAATCCTTCCGACTATAGACCGTAAGAAATAGAGGTGAGAAATACGGTTATAGTGTTCCTCTTATCTGTTTCGCAAAACTATGATTCACGGAGCATGACGCCTTCAAGAACCGCTATAGAATAGCTATTCCGCTGGAATCTCCACGCACTGTCGTGGTAGTATTCCGGCGGATTTTTCTTGTATGCGCTCCGCCCGTGCCCTTGCGGGTGCTTCACAAATAAGTTGAACCCTAAAAGACACGATATTATGAATGGAATTCATGCGAACTTGAGCCTGGAGCAGAAGGTGCAGCTCCTGCAGAAAGACTTCCTCGACAGAGACGGCGAGACCTTCGTCAAGATCAGACGGTACGGCAGACTGGGATGGGAAAGTACACTCCCGAAGGAGAGTGCTTATTCTGACTATCTCCTTCATCCGAAGGATGATGAGGATCTGATCAAGAACGCCTACAGGCAAGCCGGCGACATGCTGACCGTGATGGATACACCCTTCAAGGTGAATGTCAAGATCACCAACGACTTCTCCTGTACGGACAGCAACACCGTCTGGGTGGCTACCGAGATGTTCGATGACAAGGACCTGTCGGTCGGCCAGAGGCTTGACACGTTCCTTGGCCTGGCAATCCATGAGGGATGCCATCTGCTCTATACGGACTTCGCATCCAATGCTGCCATCTCCAGCAAGCTGGTGGGTGCCTTGCAGAACATCATCGAGGATGAGCGTATCGAGAGACAGTGCAGCGACTCCAAGCCGGGACTGGCGAACTTCCTCAAGTCAGCCAAGTACTACTATTTCGACAGGTACAATCAGAAGATGAAGGCCAGTGGCCGGCAGGTGACGGAGGAGGTCTTTCCGAGACTCTTCAACTGCATCCTGGCGATGATCCGTTACCCGAAGGTCATGAATCCTTCGGATATGGAGGAGTTTGCAGACGTGCTCCTGCAGGTGCGTGACATCCTGGAACCTTACCCGACGTGCACAAGGGAGTGCATCGATGCCGCCAAGGAGATCGAGAAGGTCATCATGGAGTTCATGAAGGAGCGGATGCAGCCGCAGGCACAGTCTGGAGACGGACAGAAGTCAGACAGGAATAATGGTGATAAAGGTAGTGGCGATAGTAATCCGCATCAGGAAAATAACGGTAACAATGATGATGACGGAGGAACCGGACAGGGTGACATCGGTGATCCCGGTCAGTCTTCGTCGGCATCCGGATCAGCATCTGATAGCGACGGCTCCAAGGGTGGTTCCGGTTGCGGACAGACAGAGCCAGACATCCAGGATGAGGTTGACAAAGCCATGGACCGCATGAAGGATGCCCTTGAGGAGATCGTCACGGAGGCGAAGAAGTCCAGTCTGGACCAGGAACGTCAGTCCAAGACCGTGAAGATGGATAATGAACTGGTAGGACAGATCTGCGAGGGAAGGGTGACCCGCGGTATGCAGAAGGACACCTATATCCGGAAAGGATATGAGGAAAAGGACGTCTATATGGATTCCCTGTCAAGGGTGAAGAGATATATCCCGTCTATCACGAGGGCGATCAGATGCTCGACCATGGAGTTCAAGCTGACTTTCCGAGGCATGCGTAGCGGTGTTCTGGATACAGGCAAGATCGCAGAGGCCTATCAGGGTGTCCCTACGGTCTATGTCCGTCAAGGTGAGGTGAAGTCCGACAGGATAGCGGTCTGCATACTGATCGACGAGTCCGGATCCATGTGGGGGACAGGCGATATCCCGGCAAGGGATACTGCTGTGCTGATCAATGAGGCACTCTCGACGATTCCGAATGTGGACCTGTACATCTACGGACACTCGACATCTGGTAATGCTACCGAACTCTTTGTGTATCGCGAGAATGGATTCCATCCGAGATATGCCTTGGGCTCGACGGATTCCAGATGCGGAAACAACGACTCCATCGCGATCCGTGAGGTGGCGGCGAGGGTCCGCAAGCATACTGACAGCAAGGTCCTGTTCTTCATGATCTCTGACGGTTCCCCGAACGAGGAACCATGGATTGTGAAGAAGGCTGTCGAGACTGTCGAGAAGGACGGTTTCAGCCTGGTGGCCATCAGCATCGACCCGAGATACAGTCCTGCTCTGATGTACAGTAAGAACGTCAATCTGTCCGACATGTCCACGCTGGCCATCGATCTCGGCAAACTGGTCAAGAAGGCCGTGATGGAATCGACGACCCGTAAGGTGATGTGACATGAGAAACACGTGTGATGAAGAACTTCTCTGGATCCGGGAGGGACTGGAGAGATACCTTTCCGGAAACGGGAGGCTGATAGAGGCGAAGCTGGACATGATGCTTACACTATCTTGACAGTTTTTGCTTCAATCTCCGGATTATAAAATATACCCGTCAGTCGCCTATTTCCTCGCCGTCCATAGAAGTTGGTACAGACTCTCTTGAAAGCGAAAAGGTCTGGCGGCTATGCCGTTTCGGGCAGAATATTCCTCTTTCAGAGCGTATTCAGCCCGAAAACCTTTTCCCTTTCACGTCTGTACAATGAATGCCGACGGCAGCGGAAACAATCGACTGACGGAAAAGTCAGAAAATAAAAAATAAAACAGCATATAGATGGAAATTAAAATCACGTCCGATTCTATATGCCGTTTTCATCACTGAAAGAAGGATGTTTTTTAGAAACACAATTGCGCTCCCTCCAGAAAAGTTTTTGTTACTGTGTACTCTCAAAGAATTGTCGTAACTTATCTACGCCAAGACGGTGTTTCTCCAGATTCTCCTTTTTCAATTTTGCAATATTCTGAAGTTTCCACTTTACGGATGGATATCCGCTCAGATCTCCAGCACAGCAC
>RCNI01001327.1_pt1 | contig 13478 bp, 11 predicted proteins | sample 2041151 | NCBI WGS metagenome assembly RCNI01 (sample SAMN09708214, study PRJNA481090) | feces metagenome | isolation source: feces | place: Antarctica: Albino Rookery | reverse complement strand
CATAGTGATTCACCTATTTACAGCAATTCCAGATTGATAGACTTTTCGGTAAACCCCTGCTTTTCATTCATCCTTCCAGCATGGGAATGTAGGACACAAAATTCTTCGGAGTCAACTCATACAGAACTGCGGATTGAAGCTGCCCCAGCTGATCCCGCCAGGAATCTATTTCTACGCCAACCTTACGGCAGCCCAGCTGTTCGTAAACATGCTGTTCCCATGTATGTATGGCTGTCAATCAGCCGTTTTCCCAACTTGCTTTGCAAACACGAAATACAGGATCCTGCATCAACTTAAGCATCGGGAATTATCGTTTCAGGCACAGAGTATAAGCGTTGCTCGCCACGGAACCGTCAATATAGGTGGCACAATCCGAAATGACTTCAAAGCCGCACTTTTTATGGGTTCGTAGAGAGGCGGCGTTTCTTTTCCCCACATGGGAATAGATACTTCCCGGCACAATTGCCTTGATTTCTTCAATCAGTTCGGTTGCACAGCCCTGCCCACGGTATCGGGGAGCAGTTTCCAGTGCCTCCAAAAGCATACCGTCCTGATACGGTTCCATCCGCAGGGCACTGACATACTGTCCGTTCTGCATCAGCACTCCGTAAAAGGCCCCGGGAATCTTAAAAAAATCATCCAGCAGATATTCATAAAACTGTCTCTCCACCTCGCGCAGGGCTTCCTCTGTTGGGGTATGTGGAAAAAATTTCGCCGCATTCCAGAGATTGGACTCCTGATAAACACCCATCAGCTTTGAAAAGTTGATTTCTCCCGGTTTTTTCGCAATCAACAGCATTTTCGTGTCCTCCCTGTGGATAACTCCCGATACAGTCTCTTTTTCCACAATCTATCACGCACAGGGCAAAATGTCAAGAATTGCTTCAATATGGTCAAAATAGGGTGATTTTTCCCGCAAATCGCATAATTCTTCGATAAATTCGGTAAAAAGTTACTTTTTTCATGCATATCATTTTCGTATGCAGTTTGCATAACACCGGAATACTTATTATGCATAAATACTTATTCACAGTATCCACAGGTTTGTCCACAAGTTGTTATTTCCGTTTTCCCTGTTAAAATTTGTCGAATATCGTCGTTTACAGTCTATTTACAATTTTTTCACACTTGTTTTCTCTCCCCCTGTTGATAACGGGGTATGGTTATACAGAATGTATATGCATAAAGCAAATTATTAACAAAAATGCAGGAGACCGGCCGTCTCCTGCATTTACTTTATTACAGTGCCTCGCCAAGGATGGACTTGGTGGCATACGCATTAAGGCTCATATCTGCCACATTCCCTGCCAGATACTCATAGTAGGCCTGGGAACCAATCATAGCCGCATTGTCGCCGCAAAGGGACAGCGGCGGCATATAGACCTTTGCGCCCAGTCCCTCCGCCGCCGTCAGAATGTCCCGGCGGATTCGGGAATTGGCCGCCACGCCGCCGGCTACTGCCACCTTGCGGTAGCCGGTCTCTTCCAGCGCCCGCACCACTCTGGGTACCAGCGTATCGGAAACTGCCGCCGTAAAGGAAGCGCAGAGGCTGGGGATATCAACAGGCTCCCCCACCTGCTGGGCATGGTGAATCAGGTTTAATGTTGCGGTCTTGAGGCCGGAAAAGCTCATATCGTAGGGATTGGCTCCCTGTCTGCTCCGGGGCAGATCATACTTGCTTTCATCTCCCTGCTGTGCCGCCTTGTCCAGCGCCGCACCGCCGGGATAGGGCATTCCCAGAACACGGCCCACTTTATCGAAGGATTCTCCTGCGGCATCATCCAGTGTGGTGCCGAGAATCCGCATTTTGGTATAGTCCTGCACATCCACAATCATCGTGTGGCCGCCGGAAACCACCAGACACAGGAAAGGCGGCTCCAGATCCGGGCAGGCCAGATAATTTGCGGCAATATGTCCCCGGATATGGTGAACCGGGATCAGGGGCTTATTGAGCGCCAGCGCCGCAGCTTTTGCAAAATTCACACCCACCAGCACAGCGCCGATAAGCCCGGGAGCATAGGTCACGGCCACGGCATCAATATCCTGCCGGGTAAGGCCTGTTCTCTCCAAAGCCTGATCTGCAAGACCGTAGATGGCTTCAATGTGCATCCGGGATGCAATCTCCGGCACGACACCGCCGTAGATCCGGTGCAGCTCCACCTGTGAAGCAATGCAGTCGGTAAGGATCTCCCGTCCGTCCCGGACAATGGCTACCGCCGTTTCATCGCAGGAGGATTCAACGGATAAAATATTCATACTTTCCACTCCTTTTTCATAATAAGAGCGTCTTCCCGGGGGTTGCGGTAGTAGTTGGGCCGCCGCCCCACTTGGGTAAATCCTAATTTCTCATAGAGCGCAATAGCAGGTGCATTGGAAAGCCGCACCTCGAGAGCAAGGCTGTGGTTGCCGTTCTCGGAAAGCTGTTGCACAAGTGCCGTCACCAGTGCCTCAGCAATGCCTTTTCTGCGGCGATCGGGGTCAACGCCCACATTCATCATATCCGCCTCGCCAAGGACTGCCTGAGACCCCACATAGCCCAAAACTTTTTCATCTTCCACAGCCGTCAGCCACAGAGACAGAGGATTTGTAAGCTCCTGCCGGATGCTTGTTTCCGACCACGGATCTGCAAAGCAGATTTTTTCCAGCGCCGCAACCTGCGGCACATGGGTTTCGTTCATTTTTTCAATTCGGATCATTTTGCTTCAAACCAGCTCTTTCCGATTTTGGCTTCCGCCAGCAGGGGTACCTGAAGCTTTGCCACATTTTCCATTTCCCCGCTTACCAGCGCCGCAACCTCTTCAGCAATTTCCTCGGGGCACTCCACAATCAGTTCGTCGTGCACCTGCAAAAGGAGTCTGGCCTCGGGATACTTTTCCGCCAGCGCATGATCCACCCGGATCATTGCCAGCTTGATAAGATCCGCCGCACTGCCCTGAATGGGGGTGTTGAGTGCGATTCGTTCGGCACCCTGCCGGACATTGAAATTACTGCTCTTGAGCTCCGGAATATAGCGTCTGCGGCCATAGAGAGTCTGGGTGTAGCCCCGCTCCTTGGCCTCAGCCACCACCTGCTTCATATAGTCCCGAACGCCCTGATATTTGCTGAGATAGCTGTCGATATAGGCCTTGGCCTCCCGCCAGGAAACTCCAATATCCTCAGAAAGAGAGAATTCCGAAATGCCGTAGACGATGCCGAAATTGACAGCCTTGGCATGCCGTCTTTGCAGCGGTGTTACATCCTCCGGAGCAACGCCAAACACCTGAGAAGCCGTAACTGCATGAATATCCATACCGTCACGGAAAGCCGTCTGCATAGCGGTATCATCAGCAATATGGGCAAGGACACGCAGTTCGATCTGGCTGTAATCCGCATCCACAAGGACACAGCCGGGCTTGGGCACAAACATTTTGCGAATTTCTGCTCCCAGATCCGTTCGCACAGGAATATTCTGCAAATTGGGATCTGTAGAGGAAAGCCGTCCGGTAGCCGTCACAAGATTCTGGAAAGTAGTGCGAATGCGTCCGTCCTCGCAGACCACTTTCATCAATCCGTCGGCGTAGGTGGATTTCAGCTTGGTGAGCATCCGGTAGTCCATAATTGCCGGGATAATGGGGTGCTGATTTTTGAGCTTTTCCAGCACATCCGCATTGGTAGAATACCCGGTCTTGGTCTTTTTCACAGGAGGCAGTCCCAGCTTTTCAAAGAGGAGCTGTCCCAGCTGTTTTGTGGAATTGATGTTGAATTTCTCTTCGGAATAACTGTAAATAATCGTCTCGCAGTCTGCAATCCGCTCCGACAGCATATTTCCGAATTGCTGAAGCTGATTCGTATCAATGGCAACACCTGCCTTTTCCATCCGGTAGAGGACGGAGCAAAGGGGCAGTTCAATGGTCTGATAAAGTTCCTCCATCCCCTGCTTTTTAAGCTCTGCCGTTAAAACAGGGCGCAGCTGCCAAAGAGCCTCGGCACAGCCTGCGGCATCCTCATCCTCCACAGTTTCCCCCAGAAAGCTGGTGGCAAGCTTCGATACCGGGTAATCCGACTGAGAGGGGTTCAGGTCATAGGCTGCCAGCGCTGTATCGAAATCAAAGCATTCAAAAGGAATCCCCATTTCGTCCAAGCGGTGCATCGTGGTTTTCATATCGTGGCAGATTCCGTGAGACAGGGACGGCATTCCCATCTGTGCCTCCATAGGCGTCACCGTGCAGACGCCTTTTTCCCACGCAATGCCGATGGAACTGTCCGCCGCCACATAAACTGCGCAGGGGGTGCCGCTGTCCGGCAGATGATCCACTCTGGGCAATGCCGTCACCTTAACTGCGGGCTTGCTGAGTTCTGCATCTGCTCCCCGAAGGCCGTACTTGTCGATCAGCCGGATAAATTCCAGCTTCTGGAACAGGGCATACAGTTCCGGGCGGTTATAAGGCTGCACAATAGCATCCTTTGGCTCAAAATCAATAGGAGCCTCCGGGCGGATGGTTGCAAGTTCATAGGAAAGATAGGCATTTTCCTTGTCGTTTATCAGCTTTTCCCGCAGCTTGGGGCGAATGGAAGGATCGTCGATATTCTCGTAAACCCCATCCAGCGTTCCGAACTTCAGTAGAAGATCCGTTGCCGTCTTGGGGCCAACACCCGCCACGCCGGGGATATTGTCGGAGCTGTCTCCCATCAGTGCCTTCAGATCAATCAGGTGAATGGGTTCAAAACCGTACTCTTCCTCAAATTTTTCTTTGTCATAAAGAGTGGCTGTAGTACTGCCCGGCCGGGAGATTACCAGCTTAATATGCACATTGCGGTCAATAAGCTGAAGGCTATCCCGGTCGCCTGTGACCACCACACACTCCCAATCATTGTTGGAGCAGATTCTGCCCACTGTGCCGATCACATCGTCCGCTTCCCAGCCCTGACATTCATAAATAGGGATGTTCATGGCTTTGAGCACCTGCTTCATTACGGGCATCTGCTGAGCCAGTTCCTCCGGCATACCGTGGCGGTTCGCCTTGTAGCCGTCGTATTTCAGGTGGCGGAAGGTGGGTCCATGGAGGTCGAAAGCAACGCACACCGCATCCGGCTGCTCTTCCTTCTCCATTTTTTCCAAAATGTTCAGGAATCCGTAAATGGCATTGGTGTAAAGCCCTTCCCGTGTGGTGAGGGGCTTCACGCCGAAATAGGCACGGTTAATGACGGAGTTGCCGTCAAGAATCATCAGTTTCATACTTTTCTCCATTTTGCGCCTTGGGGGGTGTCGATGATCTCGATGCCCCGGGCTTTCAGCTCGTCACGGATCCGATCCGCTTCCGCAAAATTCCGCTCCTTCTTGGCAGCGGTTCTCGCAGCCACCAGAGCGTCAATCTCGGGATCAGCGCAGGCAGCTTCTTCCTCGGCCTGCTTCTTTCGATAATTTTCAGCGGCCTTCAAAAGGTTCAGCGACAGCACCTGGTCAAAGTCCGCAAGGGCAGCCAGCTTGGTGGCATCGCTGCACTTGGCTTTCAGCACATCATAAAGAGCAGTCACGGCAAGAGATGTGTTAAGGTCGCCGTTGAGCGCACTCACAAAGCGTTCCTTGAGTTTATCAAAGCTCTCCTGCTCCACCTCGCCTTCGGGCTTCAGAGCTGCGATTTTGGATATCAGCTTATCATAGGCAACCACGGCATTGTCGAGATTTTCCCAGCTGAACACCAGATTTCTCCGGTAGTGACTCTGGAGGCAGAACAGGCGGTAGGCCATGGGATCATATCCTTTGCTTTCCAGCAGGGATACAGTCAGAAATTCGCCCTTGGACTTGCTCATCTTTCCGTTTTCTGTGTTCAGATGGTGAACATGGAACCAGTAGTTGCACCATTTGTGGCCCAGATAGCTTTCAGACTGGGCAATCTCGTTGGTATGATGGGGGAAAGCATTGTCGATGCCGCCGGCATGAATATCCAGATCCTCGCCCAGATACTTCATGGAAATACCGGAGCACTCAATATGCCAGCCGGGATAACCCACGCCCCAGGGAGAATCCCATTTAAGGGCCTGATCCTCAAATTTACTCTTGGTAAACCAGAGGACAAAGTCGTTCTTGTTGCGCTTGTTGGGGTCTTCCTCAACGCCTTCCCGGACGCCCACAGCCAAATCATCCTCATCGTGGTCGTTAAAAACATAGTACTTTTCCAGCTTGGAGGTATCAAAATACACATTTCCGCCGGCAACATAGGCAAAGCCCTTGTCAATGAGGCCGGATACGATTTTGATAAACTCATCGATGCAGCCCGTGGCAGGCTGAACCACATCCGGGCGCTTGATGTTGAGCTTTTCGCAATCGCTGAAGAAAGCATCTGTGTAGTATTTTGCAATTTCCATGACGGTCTTATGCTCCCGTCTGGCGCCCTTCAGCATTTTATCTTCGCCGCTGTCGGCATCGGATGCCAGATGTCCCACATCGGTGATGTTCATAACACGCTTCACCGGATAGCCCATATACCGCAGGGCTTTTTCCAGCACATCCTCCATGATGTATGTGCGGAGGTTGCCAATATGAGCATAGTGGTAAACGGTCGGGCCGCAGGTATACATTTTTACCAGCTTGGGGTCATTGGGGGTAAAGAGTTCTTTCTTGTGGGAAAGAGAGTTATAAAGATACATTTTAGTTTCCTCCCGTATTGAATTTTTAAACAAAAAGCGCCCCTTGTACCTAAGTACAAGAGGCGGGTCAGACTACTCGCGGTTCCACTCTTATTTATCGCTTGTATGCAGTTGGATCGCTCCCGGACGCACCTTCACAAATCGGCTCCTGCCGCTGCTTTCAGCCCATGACAGCGGCTCTCTGAAGGGACAAAATCTGTTACTCTTTCCGTTCAACGCGATTTCATTTTCGAAGTTATTCTACCATTATTATGTGGGTTTTGTCAAGTCAAACCCACAGTTTTCCAATGTTTTCTCCCGAGATCTTCCGGTTTTCTCATAGTCTCGGGTAAGGTGGCAGACCTCAGGAGCCAGCACAGCCAAAGCAATGAGATTAGGAATTGCCATCAAACCGTTGACCGTCTCCGACAGGAGCCACACCGTCCCGGTTTTGAGGATTGCTCCCACTACCACCGTCACCGCCTGCAGCAGCACAAATTTTCGGAACACATCCGCACCGAATAAAAATTGGGCACACCTTGCACCGTATAGCCCCCAGCCAATGACCGTCGCCACTGCGAAGCAGCAAAGCGCCCCGGCAATCCACATAGACACCCAGTTCCCGTAAACCGACACAAATGCCCGGGTGGTCAGGGCAATCCCGGCATCCACGCCGTAGGGGATCGGCACACCGCTGACCAGAATCACCAGTGCCGTCATGGTGCATATGACTATGGTATCCAAAAACACCTCAACAATTCCCATGAGCCCCTGCTCTGCCGGGTGGGACACCTGCGCTGAGGCATGGGCAATGGATGCCGTTCCCATGCCCGCTTCGTTGGTGAACACCCCTCTGGAAACGCCAATCCGCAGAGCGGCAAAGGCAGAGCCGATAGCGCCTCCCGTAACAGCTCTCGGGCAAAATGCCCCTGCAACAATTGCTCGGAAAGCATCCCCAACGCAGTCCCAGCGGGCGATCAGCACACCGCATCCCAGAACAAGGTAACCCAGCGAAGCCGCCGGCACCAGCATTTCGGCAATCCTGCCGATCCTGCGCATACCGCCCAGCAGCATGATGCTCACCATCACCGCCAGCAGTATCCCCATGAGCAGATTTCCGCCCCGGGTTTCCTCTCCGCCAAAGGAAATCAGCATTTCATTGACTCCGGAAACCACCGCATTGATCTGGGTGGCATTTCCCACGCCGAAAGCTGCCACCACTCCGAAGAAGCTGTAAGCCGTAGCAAGAAACCGCCATCTTTGTCCCATTCCCCGGCAGATGGTATACATGGGGCCGCCTACATATTCCCCGTTGCTGTTCTTTTCCCGATACCGCACCGCCAGTGTGGCTTCGGCAAATTTGGTTGCCATACCCAGCAGGGCACAGATCCACATCCAGAAAATCGCCCCCGGGCCGCCAATGGCAATGGCTCCCGCCACTCCCGCCAGATTTCCTGTTCCCACCGTGGCCGCCAGCGCTGTGCAGAGTGCCTGAAAGGGCGACACCGTCCCCTCTTGGGATGATTTTGATCGGAGCCGCCCGAAAAATTCCTTCATAGCCTGCGGAAACAGCCGCAGCTGCACAAAACCCGTGCGAATGCTGAGATATGCCCCCACTCCAAGGATTCCCAGCAGCGCCGGGGCTCCCCATACCAGCCTGTTAAGCTGCTCCAATACTGTTACCATAGCTGTCTCCCCACCCTTATTTCCTCCGGTTCCCTAAATTTTGCATAAAAAAGCAGCTCCCCTTTCGAGGAACTGCTTTCGTATTATTCCCATGTAGCCCAGATTTCCGGGCAGTAGCCAACCGTGGCCTGTTTTCCATTTCGTACAATCGGCGTTTTCATCAGCGCCGGATTGTCAAAGACTTTATCCTCCTTGGCACGGCTGTCGTCCATGTACTTCATAAGTGTTATGTCCGGGTCCTTGCTTTCCCAGTCGATGAGGTTATCGATGACGCCCACACTTCGCAGGACGCTGTCGAATTCCTTTCCGGAAAGTCCAAACCGCAGGAGATCAACCGACTGGAATTTGACACGCCGCTCCTTAAAGTATCTCTGGGCTTTCTTCGTATCGAAGCATTTATTTTTTCCGAATATCTGAATGTTCAATAGGTAACCTCCATAAGGCACAGCCCCTGTGCCGGAACCAGATGCCCGGCTTTTTCTCGCTTTTCTCCAAAGAGTGCTGCCACACTCTCCCAAGGCCGCTCGCCCATGCCTACTTCCAGCAATGTTCCCACAAGTATCCGTACCATATTATAAAGGAAGCCGTTTCCCGTAACGGAAATGGTAAGTTCCTCCCCGCTGCGGCGGATATCGATAGCATCGATACGACGGATTTTGGATTTTTTCATCTGCTTATTGGCGCAAAATGCGGAAAAATCATGCTCACCCAGCAGCATCGTCGCTGCTTTCTTCATATCCTCCACATTTAAGCTCTGCGGCATGACATATACATAACGGCGCTCGAATACGCAGGGCGCATCGCTGTTCCAAATGCGGTAACAGTATGTTTTCGTGCGGCAGTTGAGCCGTGCATGGAACCGCTCGGACACCTCTTTACAGGAATATATGCCCATGTCCTCCGGCAAATACCTCCGCAGTTTCGCTAAAATTTCCCCGCAGGGCATCTCGCTGCTGCAATGAAAATTCGCAACCTGATGTCTGGCATGAGCACCCGCATCGGTGCGCCCGCTTCCGCTCACTTCAATATCTTCCCCGAGGATTCTGGAAAGAGCCTGTTCCAGCTTCCCCTGCAGGGTGCAATCCGTATTTTTAAGTCTCTGCCAGCCTTTATAACGGGTACCGTCATAGCACAGGTCCAGGCGAATATTACGCATGTGCATCCGTCCTTTCCAGTCGGGAGGTGAGCCATTCGGCTGCATCCTCGTAGACCTCCTGCCTGTTGATCTCGTTCAGGATCTCATGCCGTCCCATAGGATAGAGCCGCACAGTCACATCTCGGACTCCCGCCTGCCGGAAAGCCTCCGCCGTACGCTGAACTCCCTTGCCGTAAGCACCCACCGGGTCGGCCTCACCGGCAATGAACAGCACCGGCAGGTCCTTGCGCATGGATGCCAGATTGGCAGGGTCTTGGTTGTAGGCTATGCCCCCCAACATATCCCGCATCAGTCCGGCTGAAGCAGTCTGACCGCAGAGGGGATCTGCAATGTAGGCATCCACCACCCTGTCATCCCGGCTGAGCCAGTCGAACTTCGTCCGCTGGTGCTCCACTTTCTTGTTGTAGGTGCCGAACGCCATATTTTCCAGAAACTCGCTGGGATTTTTCTCACCGTTTTTCTTGCAGACCTGTGCAGAAACCAGCCGTCCGGTGGCCAGAAGCATCTTAGGCTGCCAGCCTGTGCCGCAGATTACAGCTCCGGCTATGCCGCTGTCAGGATACTTTGCAAGAATCGTCCGGGTCATAAAGGAGCCCATGGAATGGCCGAAAAGGAAATACGGCACATCCGGGAATTCCTCCATAGTGCTTTTGAGAAGATGGTAGGTATCCGCCACCGCTGCAAACCATCCGCCGGCAAAATAGCCCTTGGTTCCGGTATCCATGGATGCACCGTGACCCATATGATCTTCCGCCACCACCAAAAATCCCAGACTGTTGAGATAATTTGCAAAATCATCATAACGCAAAACATATTCTGCGATTCCGTGGACGATCTGTACCACCGCCTTGATATTTCCCTCCGGGGTCCACCGACAGCAGTGAATTTTTCCCTCTCCCGCAGAATCAAAATAATATTCGCTCCTCACAGCGCATACCTCCTAACCTTTTAATCACTGCCTGGGGCACCTGACAGCCCCGCCTTTGCAGTTTCTTCAGCTACATTATCCCCTATTTCCCCACAAAAATCAATGTCAAATGCAGATTGACACCGCCATTTTTTTATGATACCATCTTATGGTCTATATAAAAGGCGTATTTCCCCGAAAACCGCCATTTTTCTATTGATTTTCGGAGAGATCCCCGCTGTTTTTCTCTTTTTATACAATCAAAGGAGTACATTATGAAAATTAAAATTCTGTCTGACAGCACCTGTGATCTTTCCCCTCAGCTTCTTGCAGACAATGATATCACTCTGGTTCCCCTCACCGTCGTCAAGGACGATGTACAGTATCGGGATGGCGTTACCATCACCCCGGCAGATATTTTCGCCCATGTTGCCGCAGGCGGCAGTCTCTGCACCACCTCTGCTAACTCTGTGGGAGAATACCAGGATATATTTGCCCAGTACGCTGACAAGTACGACGGCGTCATCCACATTACCCTCGGCTCAGGCTTCTCCTCCTGCTATCAAAACGCCTGTCTCGCCGCCGCAGATTTCTCCAACGTGCGGGTAGTGGACTCAATGAACCTCTCCACCGGTCAGGGTCATGTAGTGCTGGAAGCCTGCCGTCTGGCCAGAGAATGTGAAGATCTGGACGAGATCGTTGCCAAGCTCAACGCCTTCACCCCTCGGGTAGAAGCCAGCTTCCTGCTGAACCGTCTGGAGTACATGGTAAAGGGCGGGCGCTGTTCCTCCGCCACCGCTCTGGGTGCAAATCTTTTGAATCTCAAGCCCTGCATTGAGGTTCGGGACGGAAAAATGGGCGTAGTCAAAAAATATCGCGGTCACTACGATAAGTGCCTTGCAAACTATGTTAAGGACCGCTTAGCAAACCGGGATGACATCGTGAGAAAAAATCTCTTTATCACCTACACCCCCATTGATGACAACTGCCTGAACGCCGTACGCAATGCGGTAGATGAGTACGGTCACTTTGAAACTGTGTGGGAAACCACCGCCGGATGCACCATCTCCTGCCATTGCGGTCCCGGCACTTTGGGCATCCTTTTCGTGAGGAAATAAACTTTCATCCCGCCGGCCTTTTCGGCGGGATTTTTATGCGCTAATCTCTTGTAATCAAAGTTACAGGGTGCTATACTGTCACTATCTAGCTCCTACGGAGGCTTTTCAATGGAGTATTCAAAATTACTGGATCTTGCAACTGATCTGGGCTACAATCTTGCCATGAGCGGAGCGGAGACTTTCCGTGTGGAAGAAAGCATCAGCCGAATTCTCAAAGCATATGACATTGATGCCGAGGTCTTCGTGATTCCCAATTGTATGCACATCAGCATTGAGCCGGTTGTCGGCCGTCCTCTCACCCGTATGCGCCGGATTGCCAATCACGGTAACGATCTGGATGCCGTAGAACGCTTCTCCGGCCTCAGCCGCCGGATCTGCTCTGAGCACCCTGCTCCGGAAATAGCAGAAAAATGGCTGGAAGAAGCCAAGGCACAGAAAAAAACATATCCTCTGGCGCTCTATCTCGCCGGTGATTTTCTCGGAGCTTTTGGTTTTGCCATGATCTTCGGCGGTTCCGTACTGGATGCCTTTTTCTCCGGTATCTGCGGTCTTATGGTGGGTCTTATCAACAAGTTTATGGAAAGTCTGGATGCTAACCAGTTTTTCCGCACCATTGCCGCCGCATACCCCATGGCGCTTCTTGCCTATGTCTTGGGTGCGGCAGGGCTGACGCCCAATCCGGATGCTGTTATCATCGGCGGTCTTATGCTTCTGGTTCCCGGTTTAATCTTTACAAACGGTATGCGTGACATTATTTTCGGCGACACCAATTCCGGCGTTAACCGATTTGTACAGGTGCTTCTGATTGCCGTAGCCATCTCCCTCGGCACTGCCGCCGCATGGAATACCGTGTACTTTTTCCTGAAGGAGCCCATTGTGCCCGTCCCCAGCCAGTACTCCATTCTCGTAGAATGTATTCCCTGTATGCTGGCCTGCCTCGGCTTCTCCATTCTTTTTAACATCCACGGCTACGGCGGATTGCTTTGTGTGCTTGGCGGTGTTATTACATGGGCGATTTACAAAGGTTATCTGCAATTGGGAGGCAACGATCTCATGGCTTGTTTCTGGGCCACTCTGTTTTCCTCTGTCTATGCAGAGTCCATGGCGCGAATCCGTAAATATCCTGCCATTTCCTATTTGGTAGTTTCCATCTTCCCCCTGCTCCCCGGTGCCGGTGTATACTACACCATGCACTACGCTGTTGTGGGCAATATGGATAAATTTGTCAGCGAGGGCTTCCACACCGCTGCCGTCGCCGGCATCATGGCTCTGAGTATTCTGCTGGCTTCCACCTCCTTCCGGCTGTGGGCAGTCTGGAAACACAGATACCGCAAATAGACAAATCGGGCGTGCCGTTCCATTCGGCACGCCCTTATTTTACAGTTGTTGAAAAATATCCCCGAGACTTTTGTGGAATACCAGATTGGCATAGGCATCATAGGGAGTTTCGTCCCGATTGATGAGCACCAGCCGGTTCCCTCCGTAATATCGGATAAGCCCCGCTGCCGGATAGACCGTCAGACTGGTTCCCGCCACAATCATCAAATCCGCATTGGCAATGGCCCGAACGCTTTTTTCGATGGTTTCCTGATCCAAGGACTCCTCATACAGCACCACATCTGGCTTTATAATTCCGCCGCAGCTGCATCTGGGAATTCCCTGCGCTTCTTTTACAAATTCCGCAGGATAGAATTTTCCGCAGCGGGTGCAGTAATTTCGCATCACAGAGCCGTGGAGTTCATAGACCCGCTTGGAGCCCGCCTTTTGATGGAGGCCGTCGATATTCTGAGTCACCACCGCCGCCAGCTTTCCTTCCTGCTCCCACTGGGCCAGCTTTCTGTGGGTAATATTCGGTTCTACCCCCAGCGGCAGCATCTTTTCCCGATAGAAGCGGAAAAAATACTCCGGCCGCTGCAAATAAAAGCTATGGCTGATGATTGTCTCCGGCGGATAGTCGAACTTCTGATGATACAGCCCATCCACACTGCGAAAATCCGGAATGCCG
>RCNI01001544.1_pt1 | contig 13491 bp, 15 predicted proteins | sample 2041151 | NCBI WGS metagenome assembly RCNI01 (sample SAMN09708214, study PRJNA481090) | feces metagenome | isolation source: feces | place: Antarctica: Albino Rookery | reverse complement strand
ATGTTTCCTTTATCCCATCCTAAACGGCATTTAATGGTTACAGGTACATCTACTGCTTTTGAAACCGCTTTCACAATCTCCCCTGCCAGTTCCGGGGTTCGCATCAAACCGCAGCCGTCACCGGAATTGGCAATCTTAGGCATCGGGCAGCCCATATTGATGTCAATAAAATCGCAACCTGAAATCTCCAGTGCGAGTCTTGCACCCTCAGCCATAATTGCAGGATCATTTCCAAAAATCTGCGCACCGCAGAGGGGCGACTCATCTTTTCTAAGCAGTGCAGCACTTTTCTTATCCTTATATACCAGTGCTCTGGATGATACCATCTCCGTCACTGTGATCCCAGCACCCAAACGTGCACAGGTGTTACGAAATGCCCAATCTGTTACCCCTGCCATAGGCCCCAGCGCCAAAGGGGTTTCTACCTTCAAATTCCCAATCTGCAACCATGTCACCTCCCAAATATTTCGGGAGGATTATACCATATTCGACTGCGTTTCGCAAGTCACAGCAAAATTGTCAAAAGCCATGCTGCGCCCATGATAGCTGCTCCAAAGCAAGCCCATACAGGACCCACGAAAAAAGCATTGCGTTTAGACTGTGCTTTTGGCATTCTCAGCAGCTTTTTCGCCTCCTGCAAAAGCTGTTCGTCCGTTACCCCTCCACTTTCTACCACGTCGTCTTTTAGTATAAAGATTGCTTGATCAAAAAGCTTCGGGTCCGGCGAATGAACAACAATGACCTGCTTTGAAATTCCTTTTACCATTTCGGTCACTCTCCTTTACAGCGGGAGTATAACCGAACTATGTTGCTTTCAAACAAACAGAAGCAGCATTGCCAAATTAGAATGTAATTGAGGAGATAGTAAAAACTCTGTTATTTACCGTTGCCCGGCATAAAGCAAAAAATCCGAGGAAGGTTCCGGTAAGAGCCAGCCTCGGATTTTTGCAAAAAACATATTATATAATGTAGAACCCGATTTACTGAGATACCGTGTAGAGGGAATAGAAATATCCCTTTCGATTCATCAGTTCTTCAAATGTACCGCTTTCCACGATTTTGCCGGACTTCATAGTGAGGATGCAATCATATCGGCAAAGCACCGCTGCATCCAAAGTATGCGTAACCACAATTCTCGTCATGTCCTGAAGGTTCAGAATGGCATCGTTTACCTGATAGGCTGTTTCGGCATCCAGCGCCGCTCCCGTTGCCTTCACTCGAGATCCTTAATTTTTGTATTTGAAACATCTCTGTGTGCCTTGCGGATCAGCGTGAATACACCCAAAGCTGCAAAAAGAAGGCCCATTCCTACATTCATAAGCAAGCTGGTGGTATAGTCAGAGAATTGCAGGAGCTCGATTAAAAGAGCCGGAATATCGCTGTAAGAGGCATATACTTCCCCTGCACTGATCATCTTCGCAAGGGTGGCTGCATCAGAAGCGATCGTACCAACGACAACACCTAAAACAACCATCACGATCAAAATAGCAATCTTGCCTCTTCCCTGCTTACCATGGAAGAGATTATAGCCTTTTTCTGCCAGCCATCCAATAAGAAAGCCTACAATAGACGCAATGTAACCCGCTGTCAGCACCGCAAACCACACCACTGCACCCAGAAGTGCTCCCAGGAGTGCGCCTACTGCTCCTAATATGTAGGAACCCTTATCCGCCTCGCGGATAGATTCATCCTCGGATACAATTGTTTGCACGACTTTCTCGGCACAACCGGTATGGAAATAGTACGCCACACCGTCAATCAGCTTCCATCTGCCATTCTCTGCGACCGTTCCACACTCCGCACAGACATTCACCTTGGTTGCCTCTGCTTCATTCAGAACAGGAATGAACCACTCGATGAAACTGCGAATGCGCTTCAGCGTTCCTATTGTGTCACTAAAATTGATTATGATTTTATTCGGCAATACCGAAAACTCTTGAAGGCGGAATTTCTTTTGAATCTCTGTAGAACCGGTCTGTGTCTGCAGCCGCTGAAGTTTGTCAGGATCCCCTATTTTCGTAACAACTACCATAGACTTGCAGCCATTGCCGTCTGAGAGTGTAACTGCATACCCCTTGAGGCTGCCATATGCCACGCCGCTGTCCACTTTCAGTTCATACTCGCGAGCCAGTTTCTTATATCCGGAACTAATCATCGCAATCTCCTCTTTCTATTAAAATGGTGAGGCGATTATATCACATTGCATAATTAACAGCAATATATTTTTAAGATTTTATTTAATATATCTGTTTTACAGATCTTTCGGGCGTTTATATCTGCCGTGCGGCTCCCATTCAGGAAGGGGCATCCTTTGCATAGCTCCAAAGATTCTCTCCCGAAAATCCGGATACGTAGCACTAAGTGTATAGACCAGTTGCTTGATTTCTTCCCGTTTCGTATGTTTATCTACCGGGCAGCGGTTACTCAGCACCGGAAGCTGACGATCTTTTACAAAGTGATCAATCGTCTTCTCCCGAATATAAAGCATGGGACGAATCTGGATCACACCGGTCCTGTCCAGGTTTGTTACCGGCTGGAAACAGCTGATTCTCCCCTCATAGATAAGAGACATCATAAAGGTTTCCACGGCATCATCATAGTGATGTCCCAGAGCCAGCTTATTCAGCCCCCGATCCAAAATTGCCTGATTCAGGGCCCCCCTGCGCATCTTAGAACACATGGAGCAAGGATTCTTTTCTTTGCGATAGTCGAAAATGATAGGGCCTATTTCCGTTTTCACCAGATTGTACGGAACCTCCAGCTGTTCACACAGCTGCATAATTCCGGAATAATCCATTCCAAGCCCCATATCAATGGTGATAGCCTCCAATTCAAAAGGGTTATGATTGTATTTGCGCAGCTCTGCCAGGAACATCAGCAGTGCAAGGGAATCCTTGCCGCCGGACACACCAACAGCAATTCGATCCCCTGCCTGAATCATATCATAATCCTCAACACAGCGGCGAACAAGCCCAATCAACTTCTGCATAGTTGGAAATCCTCCAAAATTTATTAAAAATAGGATGTTAGCATTTAAGAGAAAACAAGAGCATTTAAGAGATTACAGCAGTTTATTTCACATTCTATAAATTTTCACTTAAAATCGGTTGACATTTAAAAAGTAATATGTTATAAATGTCTAGCGTTCAGGAGACATTGTACTCCAGTCGCATAAATTTGTCAAAATATTTTACCTATCGGAGGAACGCATATGTCCACTACACTCGCTAAGAAGGAGACTGTGCAGCGCAAGTGGTATGTTATCGACGCTGCCGGTAAGCCCCTGGGCCGTACCGCTGTCGTTGCTGCAAACCTGCTGCGTGGCAAGCATAAGGTCGATTTCACCCCCAACGTTGACTGCGGTGATTTCGTAATTATCATCAACACTGACAAGGCTGTTCTGACTGGCAACAAGGCCGAGCAGAAGAAGTACTACCGTGTATCCGGCTGGATCGGTGGTCTGAAGGAAACCAAGGCTCGCATCATGATGGAGAACCGCTCCGACTATGCTATGGAACTGGCTGTCAAGGGCATGCTGCCCAAGAACACCCTGGGCCGTAACTGCATGACTCGCCTGCACCTGTACAAGGGTGCTGAGCATCCCCATGCTGCACAGAAGCCCGAAGCATGGACTCAGGTCTAATTGGAGGTAATCGATTATGTACGAGAGCAAGAAGAAGTATTTTTACGGCACCGGTCGCCGTAAGTCCTCCGTTGCCCGTGTTCGTGTTTACGAGAACGGCACCGGTTCTATCATCATCAATGGCCGCGACATCGACGAATACTTCGGCCTGGACACCCTGAAGCTGGTTGTCCGTCAGCCCCTGGTCACCACCGACCTGGTTGAGAAGGTTGACGTTGTTGTTACTGTCGCAGGCGGCGGCGTTTCCGGTCAGGCCGGCGCTATCCGTCACGGCCTGTCCCGTGCTCTGGTCACCCTGAATCCTGAGTACCGTGCATCCCTGAAGGCTGCCGGCTTCATGACTCGTGACCCCAGAATGAAGGAAAGAAAGAAGTACGGCTTGAAAGCTGCACGTCGTGCTCCTCAGTTCTCCAAGAGATAATCAAACATTACCTCTTACATGGCCTATCCTACGGGATAGGCCATTTTTCATGCCCTTTACAGAACATTGGGGGCCCTGAAATGCAGTGGATTTTCTGCCGGAATTCGCAACAAGCAGCAAACAAGCAGCACATATGCAGCAAATTAAGGTCTCATAAAAGCAGGAGATTGGTTACTATTTAGGGCCATTCTCCTGCTTATTTTTGTTGTGTCATATCTTGTTGATTGCCTCCACCAGCGTCTCAATATCCAGATGGGTGTAAACCTTTTCTGTCAGGGACATGGCGCCTGCATGGCCCACAATCTTCTTAATCATGGTCTGATCCACATGGGCCTCCGTCAGCATGGAGATGCAGGTGTGCCGGGTGCAGTGGGGCGTCTGGGTGTATCCCAGCTGCTCCATCAGAGGCAGAAAATAGGAATCATAGTAGTTCCGGTAATCCAGATGCTTCTGCTCCGGGGTATGAAGAAGATACTCACACTGAGAGCCTTCATACCAGGCCTTATAGAACGGCAGCACCTTATCTGCAATGGGAACCTTCCGGATTCCGTTATCCGTCTTACTGGCAAGTACATCGAAGTACTGTTCTTCCAGATGGACATTTTCTTTTTTCAGATCCAGGAATTCCGAGATCCGGCAGCCGTTGTAAATCAGCATGATTACGATCTGATAGTAAGGATCGTCTGTAAGCTGCCAGAGGGTTTCTATCTGCTTGGCTGTGAATTTCTCCCGATCCCGTTTATCCGGGTTCTTATCCTTGTATCGGAAAATGTCCACATATTCGGAATAATCCTTATTGCAGAAGTCATGCTTCATGGCATACTCATAGAGCTGATGGAACAGAACTCTGAGCTTTTTCAGGGTTGGGAAATTCTTGCCGCAGGTATCTACCACGTTCTGCAGATCCTCAAGCTTCAGATCCCGGAATATCCTCGTATATAGCGCATCGCATACTTTATAGGAGGCTTCATAGCCGTTTACATTGGACTTGGAGATAGTAGGATACTTCTCCTTCGACCAGCGTTCGTAGACCTCCTGAAATGTAATTTTCCCCGCCCTTGCATCCAAAGGATTGGCATTGTAATCTGCCAGCATCTGTAGGCCTTCTTTCTTGGTGGCCGCATAACCGATGATGGTAAAATTCTGAATGACTTTTCCTTTTTCTTCATCCATGGTCCAGCCGATTGTTTTCCGAACCATGTAGGGCTTTCTTCTCTTTCCGGACATTTTAACGACACTTCCATATCCGTTGGGTAAACGCAATAATTATCAAACTTCCTTTCTCCCAGTTACAATTTATATGATAAAAGGGACTTCCCTTTATCAACTATTTTAACCTTCCCTGTGAGGTGTAAGGTTGCGAGAGTATTTGTCAGTCAGACTGATACCGGAGAGAATATCTTTCATAACACGCAGCCAGGAAACATACTCCGGTCTTGTCAGCTTTCCTGCTTCATAGAGTGCCTTTTTGTTTTCAAATTCCTGGAGAACCAAACAGATTCTGTGATTCTGCTCCCCATAATCGTTATCAGGGAAGCGAATGGAACAGCCGGGATTCTGATCTTCCGGGTCATTGCAGATCTGAAGCTCTACATCAATTTCTGCTCTGGAGGTCAGAGCATACAGCATTTCTACAAAGTCGCCCATGTTGTTGAGCTGCACCTGCGTAGCCCAAGGGCCTACCAATTCAGATGGATGCACATACAGAATCCCTGCAATCTGCATCAGGACAGATATGGAGGGTTCTACCATTCCGCTTTCATAATTCTGCACGGTTCTCAGTGTCTTTCCCAGTGCGTTTGCAAGCTGAGATTGATTTAAATGAGCATTTTTTCTTGCCTGTTGTATTCTTTGGCCGATATCAACGCTGATTTCACTCATACCATTCACCTCAAATAGAATTATAGCATTTCACTTTTCAGATTGCAAGTCTTTTGCGAAATATTTTTGCGTATCATTATTGACAAGCGCATTTAGATTACCTATAATGGCATCATGGTAAAAACCAAAAAATCTACAGAAAGGAGATTTTACATGAATACCGAGAAGCTCTATATTGATCTTCCTAACTTTACCGGAAGAAATGTACCGATTACCGAAATTGCCAAGGCAATGCACAAGGACGCCCAGTATGTCCGGGTAGGTCTGCAGCAGGGAGTCCTGCGCTTTGGCTATGCGCTGAAGCTGGATGGCTCCAACGAGTACAGCTACTACTGCCCCGACCGTAAGGTATGGGAAGATATCGGCTATTTCCAGCCTGAGGTAGTCTAAGAAAAAAGGGCTTTCATCTGGCAGGATGAAAGCCCTAGCGTGACAGTCTCAATCGGCAGCTGCCGTGAAACCTTATGTAACACAAACACATTATAACACGGCAGCTGTCAAAATCAACATGATTCTTTTTAAGGAGGTTTCTATGATTTTGACAGATGATGATACCCCTTTTCCGGAAAACAAGGACAATAATATGGATAAACGCCTAGTCAAGCTGGACAATCCCAGTTTTCTCAATACGATCTCCATAACAGAGCTGCATCAGAAAACTTATGTAGACAGACTTCTGACAGAATATCATGTCCAGTACGAAACCCGTGCAACGCACTCAAGACGGGAAGTTTACCTCAGATACCAGCCTGAACACTGAAACATAAAAAGCAGCCTGCGATAGGAACACGGCCGCGACAGCAAAAGTGCTGCCCCAAAATCTGCCGTCGCTCCCGTCGCAGGCCTCGCGCCCCCTCCCAAAGGAGGGGGCATTATTTTTGTATTCATATTTAAGATGATAATACCATTTTATCTTTACAACTAATATGCCATAAAAATAGTTTTCGCTATACTGGAGTAGCCATACCTTGCTCTTCAGTTGCTGCCTCATTGTCGGAATGATGGTTATCATCATTAGAAATATTTTCTGCTTCTGCGTTCCTCAAACAATTATATTGGTCTATTATATCCGAGATTTTATAGTCATAAACTCCATGGGATTTCATGGAATTCTGAATATTTTCATGTATTGTTTTCTGAATCTCGCTATAGAAAGAATCATTTAGCATAAGTTGAGAAATTTTAATATTCCAAATGTCTTGTTTAGCTTCCAAAGCTTTAGCATAGGACAACGCATTTGCAAGTGCCAAATTAATATTTTCCGTGATATCAACTTTTAAGTTATCTTTATTACCGATAATATTACCGATGGCTTCATCTAGCTCTTGGTTAATTTTAGTAAATAGGTAATAAGCTTTTCCATAAATTTCCTTATCAATATTATGTGCATGCATCACATCATTTCTGTAAGTTTGGACCTCTCTGAACCTCTTTCTAAGCGTGGGCACTGCTTCAGGGCCAAGGATTTTATCCCATAACGTATTTTCATTTGAAGACTGCAAAAATTGTAGGATCTCTTCTTTAGAAAACCTATCAAAACCTTTATATTCACTCTTAGGATCGGCATTTACACGCTTCTTAATGTTTTTAATAAAATCAGTATCAATAAATAGGAGGTCAAATATTTGTCCAAAATCTTTACTTTCTAGTTCATTTATATTTGCTTTTGATTCATCATCCTGAGAAATAGATGCTGCAAGATAAAGTAATTGTCTAAGTGCTCTCTCTAAGGAATTTACCAACGGATACAAAACCTTATTATAGTATGCAGAGCTCTCACATGTAAGCACAATGGGTGAATACTGTATTATTTTTTGATGTATTTGTGATAGTATATTGGCGCTATTTTTATCGTTCGCAGAAATGTAAAAAGATGCAATCCACAGATTTGTATCTTTAACATCAGATATATCTACAGTGCAATTATCATTAACCTCCATTTCTGAAATCTTACTTTTAAGCTCCACATTACCCAAAAGATACGTATTTTTCATTTAATCGCCTACTCTTAATATTTTTAACGATCTACTACTCTATTTTATCATATAATCTACAACTCAGCAATGCTATCTATCAATGAATTAAAGTAAGTATTTTTGTTGTAATTTTGTTTTTACAATCTATAGCTGAGCAACACAAATCAATTTTAAGAGGGGCCGCTGACGAAAGTCAGCGGCCCTGTTTCCATAAACCCACAGCAGCCTATCTTTGTCAGCTGGGCAAAGCCCAGAGACTCATAAAATCCGATGGTCTTGGGAGTATTGTCCGTGGCAAGCACGACCTGCCGGACCGCCCGGAAGCGGTCAAGCAGAGAACGCATCAGAGCGGTGCCGATGCTTCTTCGCTGATACTCCGGAAACACCTGTAATCCTGAATATCTACAATAATCTAGCTGTCGATAATGGTGGAGAGTAGCAATGACGGCTACTCTCCTTAACTAAATTTGACACATAGGAAAGACTTTCTTTTCTATTAAACTAACTTGAATTATCACTTCTTTGCATATATCTCAATTCCCTTTCAAGAGTTAGTCTGCTACTCTAGGAAATAATTGAACGTATTTTTATTAAACGCATTGTTTAATGTTGAAATAACACATATTTAGGAATATAATTAATTCATAAATTTGTACAATTGGAAATCCCTATCCAATATCCTTCAAGTGGATTTTTCTCATTTATAGTAAGAAATTCTTTGACTATTTTACAAGTTATTAAGAGAAAGAGAGAATAGTATGATTATTTCTGTTAAACAAGCGATCCAGCACATTAGTGCAACGGTTTTACTTCACAAAAATGATTTACAGTCTCCGTATTTTTTTATTACAGGGGCAGGAATTTCAGCTCCTGAAATTCCTTTGGCGGGAGGAATTATTGAATATTGCAAAAAAGAAATTCAAAACAGAGATGCTGATTATTACCAAGAATGCCTTGCTGAAATGGAACAAATAAAAGGTAATCCCATGAAAAGCTATTCTGAGTGGATTTCAAGGGCTTATCCCAATAACATTGATAGAAGCCGATTTTTTAAAAATTTAATTAATGCTGCTAAAATATCGTCTGCCAACCTGATGCTTGCACAACTTTTATATGCCCGAAAACCTGCCACCACTGTCTTCACAACCAATTTTGACGACAAGCTTAAACAAGCTCTTGAATTATTAGGGGCAACAGATTTATTTGTTTCTGAAAATGAAATGGATAATCTTATGATATCTCCTTCTAATACAGAATTACAAATTGTGCATGTACATGGCACATATCATTTTTATGACTGCGCTAATCTGGACCATGAAATACGATCTGTTGCAAATAGTCAAGGAACACCTAGTCCCTCACAGATACTAGCAAGTTTTTTGGCTAATCAGGCGCCCATTATAGTTGGGTATAGTGGTTGGGAAAATGATGTTATAATGAAGGCTTTGCGTAGTCGGCTCACATATAAAACACCTTTGACATATATTTGGGTTTGCTATGATAAGGATAGCTATGAGTCTTTGCCTGAATGGCTCAAAGAATCTTCAGATATAAATTTTGTCCTTCCAGATACTAACGATTGTAAAAGCGAGATTACGCCATTAGGGAGAGAGTTAATTAGAGAGAAAAAACAAGTTCTTGATGCAAGCGATTTTTTTAGTATGCTCATTGCATCTCTTAAACTGGACATCCCTGAAATTTTTGAAAATCCATCGCAATATTATGCAAAACGGATTAACCAAATCCTCCCAAAACATGAAGATGTTCTTCATCTTCGTCATTGGGCCGAGCGGTTACAATACTTAGATACATCTGACAAGCCCTTTAATCAATTAATTAAAGAATTTGAACATGCAGATATAGCAAATGATGTCAATGCCGCAAATACTGCTCTACAAAAGATCTTAAAGCTGCCTTTAACTGCTGAAAATATCCTTTTCATGTTTAATACATTGATTATGGGCCTATTGCACAAACCATATGTAGTAGCTAATTCAGAGAATACATATTCGTTTTTTTATTCTGTACTTGATTTTATTGAGGCGCATTTTGATGTACTAAAACTAAGCGAAAATCTCGATGATTGTCTTTGTAAATTAAGTTGTGCCGAAGCGAAATATTCAGCAGATCAAAATTTCTATAAACTTATAAATCGAATTACGGATATTGCATCTCGACAGGTGTCAACACAATTAGCATATATTGTAGCTCTTTCACATACACTGACTTTTTGTAAGAGTCAAAAAGATGAGATCAGTACATTAAAAACTATTATATCTAAGTGTGAAGGCAGCAATAAAAATGATATGATAAATGATATTCATTGCTTATCATTATTGACCCTTTCCGATAGACAGCCAATCAAGCAAGGTCTGAATACATTTAATACTGCTTATTCGATGATAAAAGAGAACGAGTGGATGCCCTGTGGCATATATGCTTTGATTATTAAAGCAAAATTGCTTTCAAAGTTGAAGAAAGCCAACGATATACATAACTGGGTAGAAGAAATTGTCCAGGAAACTGAGCAGCATTACGATTCCATAGATAAATCACCAATGTTATCAATTGCGGCTAATCTTTCGACATCCGTACAATTACAACAGGTAGATATCGATATTTGCTATAATTTACTGCAAAGAGTATACACAGATTGTATCCATTATGAAGGAACATACATAGGCTCAGAAAATCAGCTACCCCATACAATGTATTCATTAGCAATGATTAGGATGGCTCTAAATACATCAACAAATGAACCAAATAAAGAACAATATTACCTTGAGATTCAGAAATTTATCGAACATTCCTCTGTAGAATCTGACTTGAAACATGTTCTGCGCTGCAAAGCATTGCTGCAATATTTGGGATATCCTATTTCAGTAATTACAGATCAGCAAAAATTGTTTGAATTGGAAAAATTTCACCAGGAGTACCCCGATGATGAACGTATCAATGATTTTATTACGTTTTCTCTGCGAAATGGCGAGTCAACAGTTTATAAATCATCCATAAAACTAAAGGATCAAGTACAATATGCTATTGATGTAGAAGCGAAAGCTGGCATGTTAGAAGGCGCAATTGAGAGCTACAGTCAAGGTGACAAAGAAGAAGCTGAACAACTATTTCTGTCTCTTCTGGATTGTGGAATTGATAAAATTGTAAACATTGTTCGAATTAATTTAGCTTATATGATCCGGAGAAGCGAAACAACAAAAACAAAACAATCTTTCTGGGAAATTTTAGAGCCATTACAAATTGTTGAGCCATACCGTGAAATGAACATTGTTCTGTATTGCTTATCTTACAATGAAACAGATGATCCTAGATTTAGTGCTTCTCTTAATGCATTAAAGGGAATGAATGATGAAGAGATCCAAAGTTTATCTGAGTGGTGGGGAAATATCGACATAGTTGGAGAGCAAGAATATCAAATGGCTATGGATATCTTTTCTTCTTTATGCTCAGACGAAGAAGAGACGTAACTACTTTATAAAGAGCACAGCTTGTGATACTGTCTTTCGCAAATATACTATTTATTCTTAAACAGGGCCGCTGACGAAAGCCAGCGGCCCTGTTTCCTTATGCCTTCATAAACTCGCAGCAGCCAATCTTTGTCATTTGAACAAAGCCCAGAGACTCATAAAATCCGATGGTCTTGGGAGTGTTGTCCGTGGCAAGGACGATCTGCCGCACCGCCCGAAAGCGATCAAGCAGAGAACGCATCAGAGCGGTGCCGATGCCCCTTCTCTGATACTCCGGAAGCACCAGAATATCCTGGATGTACACGATGGTCTGACCGTCTCCCACCGCACGGATCAGGTCCACAAGGCTCTCATCCTCGTAGACCGCCAGTGTCAGAAGAGGATCCTCAAAACCGGCTTTCATGGATTCAGGTTCATCTGTGTAGGCCGTCCAGCCCACACTGCTGTAAAGGTTCAGAATTTTCTGTTCGTTGTAGCTTGTGTATTCTCTGATTTCCATATCAGTAACCTCCAATCAAAATATGAGTGTTACTGAGCAATACGCAATCTCATCACAACCACTCCTTTTTTATTTTATAGAAGCAAGCACACAATTCAGTTCGTATAAAGCTGTGCGATTGGAGTCCCATTTCAGCTTTTTTACCGCTTCCTCGTAAGTCGTCCAGATATATTTTGTATGTTCCGCAGACAGTGTAATGTCTCCGGTGCATTCCACACCAAATGCATACTCAGGAATTACATATGTATCCTTGTCCCAGTTCCTACGGTGCTTTTCCTGAATCCACGGTTACAGGAAGATAGGATAGGCTTTTGAGTTCTTTCCAGTTTGTTGATTTTATGCCACTTTCTTCAAAAGTTTCCCTTTTCGCAGTTTCTAACGGTGTTTCGGTATTTTCTCCACCGCCTGCAATAAATTGCCATTCATCTGAATCTGCACGACGGAATATGCAGAACAATCGTTGTGATCCAATTACTTTATAAGGAATTACAAGAATTTGGAATGGCGCTCTCATTTCAATCACCTCAATTGAAGTCAATATATTTAACACTAAGTGATTAAATGCTAATCACACCGACGTTACAAGCTCTTTCTTGGCTTCCGCAACGACTTCAGGTTCCCCAGTTTGAATTGCCTTGTAAAGCCAATACTCGGCCTTTTCCCGATTTTCCTCCACATAAATCCCTTGGTTATAAAAGCGCCCAACCAGTTCCATTCCCTTACCATAGCCAGCCTCAGCACTTTGGAGATACAAGGTGTAAGCTTTTTCCAAATTGACATTGGTTCCAAAGCCGTAATGATAGCAGATTCCCAGATTATAAGTAGCTTCCACATGACCCATGCGGTACGCCTTCGTAAGCAGGATGAAGGCTCGATCATTGTCCTCTGGGACTCCGTCACCGTAAATGTATCTCATTGCAAGCTCGTATAACTGCTGTGCGTTCATTTCTTCACCATTCAGAAGGCTATTATGGTATTGAACAAATCGGGGATCTTGTTTCCTATATTCCTCTGTGATCCCGAATGCATCCACTCTTTCCTGCAATTCATCCCGAAGAAAAGACAGATACGCTTCACTTCGCTCGTAGGAATGGATCTCACAAATTCCTTCCCCGGTAGCCTTCATAATTTCCATATAGATATCAGGAATGTTTTCCTCTGAAACAACTTTCGCAGGAGAAGAGCAAACCAGTTCCTCATCCCATCCGGTCATTCCCCTTTGGAAATCAGTTTCTTCCACGGTGTACAGAGAGCAGCTCTTACCGGAATAGACTTGCTTGATGGCATCCGGATAACATTCATACAAAACGGCTTTTCCATCCTCCGCATCGATCAAAAGATCAAAATCATCCTTGGGAGTTCCAAAAAGGATTGCCATCAGTTTGGAGCGAATGGCATATACATAAGGCTTTCCGTGTGTAGAAACCTGTGGCTTCAATTCTTTGAGGCCGGCAATGTGGGAAGCATGATATAGCATAGTATTTCTCCTTTTACAGGAATTCCAGATGGGCGTTACCTGTGTAAATTTCACCGTTGATTTGTTCCTTGATTTGATCTGCAAGGGTGGATTTCCCCGTACAGCTTTC
>RCNI01001325.1_pt1 | contig 13493 bp, 10 predicted proteins | sample 2041151 | NCBI WGS metagenome assembly RCNI01 (sample SAMN09708214, study PRJNA481090) | feces metagenome | isolation source: feces | place: Antarctica: Albino Rookery | reverse complement strand
ACCCGGGATGAGTGTACTCTGCTGGACAACATGGTCCGTAACATCTATACCGCTCAGCTCATGGAGTGCGAATCCTACTTTACCTTCGGCTTCTCAGCTGGCATGCAGCTGCAGAAAGAAGCTGCAGTTAAAATTGAATCGGCACTCCGCAAATGAAACTTACATAACAAGAGGCACAGGAAAAGCGTATTATCCGCTGCTCCTGTGCCTTTCGTTAAAGATTGGAAACTAACCACATTTCATGCATAAGAACTTAACAGGTAATGTGGCAATGTAGAGTTTAAGTTTAACTTATATCTCAACAGTATTGGTATGTTTTTACTTTAAAACATTTGTAGGATTCTCATTTATAGTTTGGCTACATCAATTTCGTAACCGTTATTCCGCATTTCCTTTGCCAGAGATAGTTTTCCTTCCTCCACATTATCTTTAAACGGAATATAAATCAAGCCATCAATATCTGACGGTTTTTCCATATCTTCCGCCTGAGAAAGCAGAATTGCTACTTTTTCGCGTCCCATTCTTGCCAATAGCATTCCCAATTCAAGGACAACATTCTGGCGTACCCGATGGTGCTTTTTACTTTCATCACTCTTCGGATATCCAATATCATCCGGTGTTGCTAAGACAATACCAAAGTTTGCTTGCTGAGTATATTCCTCAAGTTTCTCGATAATTGTCTGACCAGAAGAAACTAGCTGATCCAAAATTAAAGGCTCTAAATCCCATCTTCTAAGCATTGCCTCTAGCTGAGTACGTGCGTTGTTATCATGGCCATACACCACAAAAACTTTTTTGTTCATAGTTGCTTCTACAGGTTTTGGCCCGCTTAAAACTGCATCCACATCGGATGTACATTTTCCCTGCAGATTTACTTTTCCAGTATCCCAACAGTTAACAATACATCCATTGGTCAGTTTTAGAACCGTAGCATTGTCATTACCGTTTCTGCTTTCTGATGAAATAGAAAAATTGTTTTGATGTAAGAGGGATTTAGTCTGCTCCAATGTCAACATTACACTCATATGTAAACCATTCCTTTCTTAGCAACAGGATTTAAATCTTCCTACCGTCTGATTTTAAAAGACTATTTTCCATTTTTTAATGAATCCATTAATTCACTGAAGCTGTCCATTGCCGACTGGAGATTCTCTAGGATATCGGCGGCAAGGACATCGGGATCAGGCAGATTGTCAAGGTCTGCAAGGGACTTGTCCTTGATCCAGAAAATATCCATACTGGTCTTATCTCTTGCAAGAATTTCGTCAATGGAGAATTTACGCCAACGGCCATCGGGGTTCTCTTCGCTGTAGGTTTCCGTGCGCTCAAATCTGTTTTCCGGATTGTAGCACTTGATGAAGTCCTCAAGGTCTGCGTGGGTCATGGGGTGCTGCTTCAGAGTAAAATGGATATTGGTTCTCAGGTCATAGAACCAGACTTCCTTGGTTTGGCGCTCCGGGCTTGCCGGTCGCTTATCAAAGAACAACACATTTGCCTTTACGCCTGGCTTATAGAAAATACCCGTAGGCAGACGGAGAACCGTATGCAGATCCGTGGTATCCAGCAGCTTCTGGCGGACGATCTCACCGGCACCGGCCTCAAAGAGCACATTGTCAGGAACCACCACAGCCGCCTTGCCGGTGGCTTTCAGCAGGGTATTGATATGCTGCAGGAAGTTGAGCTGCTTATTGGATGTCGTGGTCCAGAAGTCCTGACGGTTGTAGACCAGGTCCTCCTGTTCCTCTTCTCCCTCTTCATTGGTAAAGGTCAGGGAGGATTTTTTGCCGAAGGGCGGGTTGGTCAAAACATAGTCAAACCGGACACCGGGATCTGTCAGCAGAGCATCTCCCAGAGTGACCGGCACATCTCCGTAAATATCGCCGATATCGTGGAGATACAGATTCATAAGGCAGAGCTTGAAGGTATTTGGAACGATCTCAAAGCCCCGGAAGGCCTCGTTCTTCAGAAATTTATTGGCTTCCCGATCCAGGGTATAGGTATCTGTAATAAAGCTCTGTGCCGCCAGCAGGAAGCCGCCGCTGCCTGCGCAAGGGTCAACGATGGTTTTCATAGGCTCCGGACGGAGACACTCCACCATGGCCTGAATCAGAGGCCGCGGTGTAAAATACTGGCCGGCACCGCTTTTGACGTCCTCTGCGTTTTTCTGCAGCAGGCCTTCGTAGATCTCGCCCTTTACATCCGTAGACATGGAGACCCAACGTTCCTTATCGATCATCTGGACGATCCGATATAGAATGGCTGCATTGCTGATTTTATTGGATGCCTTGCTGAAGATCTTACCCAGGATCCCCGGCTGTTTTCCCAGTTTGTCAAGAATAGCAGCGTACTTGTCTTCCAGTTCTGCACCCTTCAGGGTGTTCATATCCGACCAGGTAAAGCCTGCTGGAATCCGGCTGTCCTTTTTATAAGGGGGCTTGGAATACTCGTCCGACATTTTAAGAAAGATCAGGTATGTCAGCTGTTCCAGGTAATCACCATAAGAAACTCCATCGTCACGAAGAGGAGCACACATGCCCCAGACTTTGGAGACAATGGGAGAAGATTGTTCAGACATTTGCAGTCTCCTTATCTATTTCATTTTCTCTACAATAATACTTATCAATCATATTCAATGCTTGTTTCCCAGATTTACACGTCAACGCTTTTGCAAACATTGCATATTGAGCATAGTCAATAACATTTAGAAATGCAGAATTATAAAAAGTATCAGCAACTGATTTATCTTCTCGATAGATTAGCTTTAAAATTTTCTTCTTTCTTTTTAAGTCAATTCTCCAAGGTATCCTAATTATGTCAAGTATTTCAAGTCCACTTTCAACAAAGTGTTCTAGCCTATATTGCCATGTGTTAAAACTTGCTCCCGATTCTAATAGCTCAGAAATTGTCCGTATATCAGAAGTACATTCCTCAATGCTTTGCTTCATTTTATAACTATTACAATCCGGAAATGTTCCATCCTTGGTCTTTTCCTGAAATTTTTTAAGCTTCTCTTCCAGATTCCTTATGTTAACAAAGCATTCGTTATATGCTTGTGAAGCATAGTCGATTTTATGTATTTTAGTAAAATCTTCACAAGCTTTTTGCGGCATATTATCATAATAAAACGGGAAATAAGGGATGAGACTTCTAGAGATATTTCCACTGATTACTTCTATTGTTTTAATATAAACGTTGGACATGGCACTCATCAAAGCTAAATAAGTATTATGACGTTCAATATATGTATATCTGTATTGATTATAATGGGAAATAAAAGATGTAAGAGCAGCTAATACCACAGATGTAAAAAATCCAGACTTAGACTCCCATATAACATCTGTAAATGTAGCTATTTTCCCTATATGTATCCCCCAAAAATAAACAACAGTCACATAAATCAGCCAAAACGGAATAAGAATAAGTGAATATTTACAATATCCGATTCCTCTCAAAATTCTTCTTAACCATCGGACAAACCAAAGCTGAATTCGTATAATCTGAATACGCATATAAGTCCACCACGGAAGCTTATATATACCTAAATCATTTCCAGAAACTATAATCTTTCTAGGTTTTCTCACGATCTAAGATTCCCTTCAAATGCTTTCTTTAAAATGCTCTGCCGCAGAGCTTCCGCTTTCTGCATGGTTTCATCAATTGTAGTATCAATACTTTCACACATTGAAAGTGCTGAATCCAATTGAGCAGATATCTCTGCCTGTCTTTCCTTGGTAACAATTGGAACTGAAATATGTTTTACAATCTCTTCATTTAAATTTTTCATTGTAGTTCCTGTGGCATTAGCTTCAAGATAATGAATGACATCAGCGCCAGATAAAATATGACAATAGAAGTCAGCACTATATTCCGGTTTTAATCTGAATATTAAGCTGCCTGTACCGCAAATCATCCCAGCCTCATTTTCTGTGACCGGTGCACATCTTCCCATTTCTCCTCTTCTGCCCATTATAATATCATTGGTTTTTAGCACATAAGAATTTAATTCATCTGCCTTATTTTTTGATATTGTTACTTGTCTATTGGGAGTAATTTGATTGTTTTTTATATGCTGAGGATTTATAACAGGGACTCCACCAGTTATATAATCGCTCTTATGCAAAGCCGTCCCAAATGGACCAATACGAATATCATCAAGTATCTCCGAAATTTCTTTATAACCAACATTTGAGTCAAATGATTGTTTCTTCACAGCTTGTCGGTAAACCTCCAGCTGCTGCTTTGTTTTCTGCAGAGTTTCAATGCCACTATCCAGCTGAGAAAAAAACTCCTCTATACGAGCAACAATGCGATTCTGTTCTGCTCGAGAAGGAACTTTAAATTGTATTTTATCAAGATTTTTTCTTGAAATTCTTTTTCGTGTAGTTCCACTCTCATATTTCTTTATTTCATTTCTGAACTGTGGGGAATTTATCATGTACATTATGTACTTAGAATTATAGTTTTCATTTGCAATACGTACCACTGCAATATCTACTGCAGTAATGTATTTTCCCTCTAAAGGAAAAATACACGCTCTGCCAAGCGGATCGGGTAACCTGGCAATTAAAATATCCCCTCTTTGAAGGTGTGTACAGTGAAGTTCTATCGCTTTATCTTCAGTAATGTATCGATGGGATTTATCTTTAAATTCAGCAACACCAATATCAGCTAATTGAATCAATCTTACATTACCATTTGGATCTTGGTCCTTTTTTTCTATCCAATCTCCATCGCAAAATATGCCGCCATGTGAAGTTAATTCTGAAAAATTCATTTTTCCCTCATTCTTTGTAGCTTTCTTAAATATATCTTCTCCGAAACTATTCTGTAGCAAGAATCTCATTCTTTGTTCTAAAATCACCAGGTATCAATGTATTGCTTTCATAAACTGGAATATCCATTGTAAGCTTATACTTTTTTCCATATTTGCACTTTGAAAAATCTGTAATATCAACACCTGGTATTTCCTGTTCAGAATCACTATTAAAATACATCATATACCCTATGGGATAACTGCAAATCTCTGAAACCAATTCATAATACACACCATCTTTTCCCTTTTTTATCATTCCTGTCATGGGACATTGTTTGGTCATGTCTCCCACATAAAGGTACATCCCAATTCGAAAATAATCTATAGGAAATGCATTACTTTCTTTATCTAAAACAAAAGCTTTCAACTTTTCTAGCGCTTCATTCCCTTCAATGCCTGTATTAACAGAGCAAAACATGGAAGCTATCTGTTTAATTATCTTAAGCGGTTCAATCCCTTGCATAGCAATATGCATTTCTGTATTGGATGGAGCTTGTTCTTTATAAAGTGCAGCAGCCATAATCCGAACAAAATTTACATATTCACCACCATAATAGGCCCCTGTAAAGCTGTTGCAATCTCGACATAAAGTAAATTTTCCTATTCCCTGTTGATGCGGAATATATTTTAATCCATCTAACTCCCATGGTTTTCTCTCTTCATCTGCTAAAGTAGTCAATAATTCATCACCAGAAACAACTCTAGCACGATCTTTATTAAACGCCATTCTAGGTGGAATATGTTCGAAAGTAAGTTCACACTCTTTGCCACATAATGCACACCGTCCAAAATGTTTTTCTTTCGCCATAATTATGCCACCAACTCTATATTCATTTCCTGCAAAATCTCCTCATAGCTGTCCCCGAATACATCATAGAACTTTCCCAGGCCGCCTTTACGATCAAAGGGATTCAGTTCCAGATCTTCCGGGATAATGCTGAGAGAGACAGCGATATGGTCCTTGATGAGCCGAAGCCATTCCATCTGCTCCTCTGTAAAATGGACAGAGCCGGCATTTTTCCGCAGAGTCCAGCGCATGAAGTTATAATTCACCGTCTCTGCAAATGGCTGCAGATTGTCTCCGTAGCCCATTTCAAACCGGATAATGGAAATCAGATCTGCCAGCTGATGGATGGTGCTGCGGCCTTTTACCTTCTCGGGCTTCTTGATGGCGTAACAATCCCAGAGCCTGTCTATGGTGATTCCATGTACTTTCAGCTTCTCATAGAGTGCCTTCAGCTTCTTAATGACCATAGGACGATCCTTGTATGTCTGGCTGTAAATGATTCGCAGGGCCAGGATTTCATCTTTGTTTTCCTCGATAAAGTCATGGAAAGTCTGAATCACATGGTCAGCGTTCTCTTCCCTCTGGGTATCAAAGCCCACAAAGGTTGCAGTATCGAGATTGGTATTATCGATGATCTGATCATGAGTGCGGCGGACATTTTCAATAAAGTCCCGGTTCTCCGGATCCTGGAAGGGCTTGATTGCTTCCACAACAGCAGCTTTCTGAACCTCTGCAATCTGCGCTTCTGTGGGGGCCATGGAGCCATACTGCACCTGGGCTTTTTCCCTGATTACATCTTCGTCAAAGGCATTCAGAATATCTTCTGCCAGAGTGCCGGCTGAAACACCGACTTTCTTTGCAAATTCCTTCCGTTCCCCAGGGCTCATCTGGCTGTTCAGTCGGATCACACGGTTTGCAAGACTGGTGAGCGTATCGCTGTCCTTCGCACCCAAGGCCACATTCATCATCAGTTCTCGCATACTGACCGTAGGCTTGCGCTCCAGGGGGCGGGTGTCGGTCTTTTTCGACTTTGTCACGCCCACAGCATCCACGATTACAAAGTGATCCTTGTTTTCTGTTGCAGAGGGTGTAACCTTCTGCAGATCATCTTTCCCCAGAATACGGGTGCCTCTGCCCTTCATCTGCTCAAAGTAATTCTTACTGCGGACATCCCGCATGAATATCAGGCATTCAATGGGCTTTACATCGGTACCGGTAGCAATCATGTCCACGGTTACGGCAATTCTGGGGTAGTATTCATTCCGGAAAGAACTCAGAACAGCTTCTGGATTCTCCGCCGAATAAGTAACCTTCTGACAGAACTCGTTTCCTTCGCCAAACTCTTCCCTGACAATTTTGATGATATCATCTGCATGACTGTCAGTTTTTGCAAAGATGAGCGTTTTGGGAACTTCTTTACGACGAGGGAATAAGGAAGTAAACAGGTTTTCTTTAAAAGTTCGGATAACGGTGCGGATCTGACTGGGATTTACAATATCTCTGTCCAGCTGTGAAGGCTTATATTCCACATCTTCATCCAGCTGTGCCCAACGCTTCTCTCTGGACAGACGATCCCGACATTCTACCATCTGTTTCAGAATGGTAGATCCTTTTTTACTGATCTCTGTTTCAATCAGGAAGATATCTTCTCCCACATTAACACCGTCTATAATTGCTTGCTCTCTCGGATATTCGCTTACCACATTCTGGTCAAAGAATGCAAAAGTTCTTTTATCCGGTGTAGCAGTCAATCCAATCAGGAACGCATCAAAATAATCCAGGACTTGCTTCCAGACATTATAGATAGAACGATGACACTCATCTATGATTATCACATCAAAGAATTCCGGAGGATATTTCTCGTTATATACAACCTCTTTTGCTTTCTGCCTGTCTGCACCTGCATACTCATTAAACGAAACTTCCTCAGCAGATTCGTCAATTTCTTCACCACGAAGAATCGAGTACATTCTTTGGATTGTGCTGATACAAACCTGAACCTCCGAAGGAATGTAAGATGTTTTTAACCGTCTAACACCGTAGATTTCAGAGAAGGAGCGATTATCGTCTAATGGACGATAGGCAAGAAATTCTCTCTCCGCCTGTTCTCCAAGGCCCTTTGTATCTACAAGAAACAAAACCCTATTTACGCCGGCAAACTTCAAAAGCCGGTATACTGCAGTAATTGCAGTAAAAGTTTTTCCTGCTCCGGTTGCCATTTGAATCAATGCTCTGGGCCTATTCTGAGCAAAAGATTTTTCCAGATTATCAATGGCCGCAATCTGACATTTTCTAAAACCAGTTGTATCAAAGTCCGGAAAATGCTTCATGCGATTGCGGATTGTATCATCCTGTTTTAAAAGCCGCTGCAGCTCTTTGGGTTGGTGAAAGCTAAAAACTTCACGAGCGCGATATTTTTCATCATGGTAATCCGTAAAATGAATCAGCTTTCCAGTCGCTTCATAGGCAAAACGGATCTCATAGTCAGCCTTAACCCATTTGAACTTACTATTAGCATAGCGATTAGACTGGTGCTCCACAACTGTAATATTTTCACCAAGGTCATCTTTTTTTGCCTCAACCACACCGACAGGAACACCGTCTACAAAAAGGGCATAGTCCACCGGTCCGGTACTGGTAGGAAATTCCCGGACTGCAACACCTAACCCCGCAGCAAGATTCAGCTGCTTCAGATCCTGGATTACCCAACCAGCCTGTATTAACTTCTGATCGATAACCTCTCTGGCTTTCTGCTCTGGTGTCAATTCTCATTCACCTCGGATTCAGAATCAGGAATGAATTCCATAATAGAATCTGTGCTGCATCCCAAAACTTGGCAAATCTTCTCTATGGACTCCAGAGAAACGTAAGTATTATTCCGAAGTCTCGTAGAGATATTGGCACTGTAACCGGCCTTCTTCTGTAACTCGGCAGCAGTCATATTCCGGTCAATAAGCAAATGGAATAGCTTTTTGTAGGATACAGCCATAAGTCCTCCCATCACGACATTGTGTGATAATTTTCTAGCTTTTAGTATATCACGAAATAGTGAATTTCTCAATGGAATTCCCAGTCAAACTTTCTGTATAAAATTCCGCCTCCATATTTATGCAATCTGACATTTTATCAATGAATCTATCATAATCCGCCGCTCTGTTGTGGATTATTTCTTGCTATATATCGGTTTTCGGATATAATAGATTATAAGAATAGAAATAAGGGGTGTTTCAGGTGTTTGATAAAGCACTTTTTAACGCTGCGTTAGATCAATACAAGCAGCGTTTTTTCCAGATCTGGCCCAATGAAAAATATAAATGGGAAGCTATAAAATGGTTCCAGGCCAACTGGGATATCCATGCATTTGATTTTCCTGGAATGTTGAAACGAGTGATTTCCCCTTCCCATACTTATAATCTTCTTGCCTCCGCCGGAAACTATCCCGGCAGAATGATAGTGGAATTAGCAGAGGAAGTTCCAGAGCGTGTCCGGGCCATGTACTTGAATCTATTCGATGATTCAAAGGATCTATGGTCTCGTATTGACAGTTTCAAGCAGGAAGCTGAACTGATCCGTGCTGAGTTCTCCCCCCAGAAGCATAGCCATTACCAGACTGAAAATGTAATCATGACTTATCTATGGCTTTGCTATCCTGACCGGTATTATATCTATAAATTTGATATTGCACGGGTAGTCTCCCAAAAACTGAAAAGCGAATATACTTTTGAACGAGGTGCTTTCTCTTCAAATATTTCTAATTTCACTCAGTTTTATGATGAAATCAGTGAAGCACTGCGTAATGACAGCGAGCTGAATCAGATGCTCACTTCCAAGCTTACAGAAGCATGTTATCCTGATCCAAAACTTCATACATTAACCATTGATTTCTGCTATTTTATTGCCCGCTATATGGATTCCCAAAAAGAATGGTGGCCTGGTGACTACAATCCTGGGTTTTCCGTAGAAAAATGGGTAGAATTGCTTCATAATTCTAAAGTTTTTACTCCAAACAGTCTTGAAATCATGAAACGGTTTCTGGATTTTGGTGGAACGGCAGCCTGCAGTCAGCTTGCCGCCAAATACGGCGAGGCCCACAGCTTTTATAGCTCTGGCTCCGTAGCACTGGCACGGCGAATTGTGGAATTTACAAATTGTCCTGTCATTACGGGTGATCGCGACAATTCCAAATGGTGGCCTGTGCTCTATACAGGAAGGTACGCAGGAAAAAACGATAAAGGAACATACATTTGGAAGCTTCGCGATGAACTAAAGGAAGCCTTGCAGCATATAGATTTATCAGATGTCTCTCTGTACGCCAGAAGTGCAGAACCCATGTTTTGGAAGATCAGTCATGGCCCAGGAAGTATTTCTGACAGTGAGGACCTGACTTTAGCTGATAACCACCTAATTGCCATGGATCGATACACCAATGCAAAAGGTACCGGCAAAATATCACAGGGTGATGACTTTATTTCCCGTATGAGAAAAGGGGATTTTTTCTATTTATGCCGTGGCAACAGCATCCGACTTCTAGGAAAAATCAACTCTGATGAAGTCCGGACTTTAGAAAATGGACGTATTGAACGCAGCTACACACCAATTGCGAAATCCGCAAACACTGCCCCCTATACAGGTAAGCATAAATGGTGGACCCCCAATGATAACTCCACTTTCATTTCCGTACCGGAAAATCAACTCAAACTATTTGAGGATCTGATTTTGATGCCTTATTTCAATAAAACAATACAGGATCTTCTTGAAAGCACTCCTCCCGCTCGCAACTTCTGGTTTCTGAATGCCAATCCAAAGATCTGGAGTATGTCCAGTATGCCTGTTGGACAAGTGCAGAACTATACACTCTACAACGAAAACAAGAATAAGCGTCGAATTTTCCAGAATTTCCTGGATGCAAAGGCCGGGGACATTGTTCTTGGCTATGAGTCTACTCCTGTTAAGCAGATTGTAGCTATTCTCAAGGTCAGTGAGGCTCAGGATGGACAGAACATCTATTTTGAGAAGATAGAAGGTCTTTCTGTTCCCATTGATTATGCAGCCTTAAAGGGCTGTTCCGAGCTTTCCCAAATGGAATACTTCAGCATGAATCAGGGCAGCTTGTTTAAGCTGACAAAAGACGAATTTGAAGTTATTATGGATATGATTCGGGAGGAAAACACCTCTCCTGTTTCTGACAAGAAGGTTCCATATTCCAAAAACGATTTTCTCCACGAAGTCTATATGACCTCCGACAAATATGACCGTTTAAAAGCTGTACTGCTTAAGAAAAAGAACATCATTCTACAAGGCGCTCCCGGTGTAGGAAAGACCTTTGCTGCAAAGCGTCTGGCTTACTCCATTATGGGAGAAAAGGATGATGATCGAATAGCATTTGTTCAGTTCCATCAGAATTACTCTTACGAAGATTTTATGATGGGCTACAAGCCTGCGGACAATGGCTTCGAGCTGAAGTATGGCATCTTCTACCAGTTCTGCCAGAAGGCAGCCAATCATCCGGATCAGGATTATTTCTTCATTATTGATGAGATCAATCGTGGAAATCTCAGCAAGATTTTCGGAGAGCTACTGATGCTCATTGAGTCAGATTACCGGGATCACACGGCAACCCTTGCCTATAATGGTCTCCCCTTCTCGGTTCCCAAACGCCTTCACATCATCGGTATGATGAATACTGCAGACCGGAGTCTGGCTATGATCGATTATGCCCTTCGCCGCCGTTTCAGTTTCTTCGAAATGGTACCCGGATTTGATTCCGAAGGATTCCTGAACTACCAGAAATCTTTACATAATGACACGTTTAATGCACTGATCAGCTGCATCAAAGATTTAAATCAGTACATTATGCAAGACAAGTCCCTTGGTAAAGGGTTCTGTATTGGCCACAGCTATTTCTGCGGCGCCGATGAGTGTACCGAAGAATGGATGCGGGACATTGTTGATTTTGATATAATGCCAATGCTCAATGAATACTGGTTTGACGATGAAAGCAAGGTTCAATGTTGGGAGAATGTCCTGCATGGTGTATTTCAATGACCAAAGATAAAAACATTCTGATTCATAATATCTACTATATGCTGTCCTACGCCTTTCAAACATTGAAACAGGATACATATCAGGATGTGGCTGTGGAATCATTTGAAGAGATGTATAGTATGTTTGCTGCAATTCTGTCAAAAGGCATCGGTCTGCAGCTGAAGCAGGGACTGTATCGGGAGTATATCAGCCGTCAGGAAAAGTTACCTGGTATGCGTGGCAAAATAAACATGCCTGAAACAATCAGAGACCAACTCATGCACAAGCGAGTCCTTACCTGTGATTTTGATGAGCTTTCTGAAAACAATCTATTGAATCAAATATTAAAATCTACGGTCATGATTCTTCTTCGTAGTACCAGAGTCAAGGCCAAGTACAGGGATGATCTCAAAAAAGAAATGTTGTATTTCTCAAATGTAGACATCATCGAAGTTGCATCTATTCATTGGTCCTCAATTCGTTTCCAGCGAAATAATCAAACATACCGTATGCTGATAAGTATTTGCCAACTGCTGATCGAAGGAATGCTGATTACCACCGAGAGTGGAAGCTATCATTTAGCAAGCTTCATTGATGAGCAGAGGATGTGCCGACTCTATGAGAAGTTCATTTTGGAATATTATACTACCCACTTTCCTACACTAAATCCGCAGGCAGCACGAATTCCATGGGACCTCGACGATGGAGTAAGTACAATGCTTCCGATAATGCAGAGTGATATTCATCTGAATAAAGACAATACTGTATTGATTATTGATGCCAAATACTATGCTCATACAACCCAGGTTCAATTTGATAAACACAGCATTCACTCTGGGAATTTGTATCAAATCTTCACATATGTAAAAAACCGTGATTACAAATTTAAGGATCAACCTCATAAAGTATCAGGAATGCTGCTATATGCTAAGACAGAAGAACAGATTCAGCCAGACAGCACTTTTAAAATGCACGGAAACCAGATTCAGGTAAAGACTCTGGATCTCAATCTGCCATTTAAAAATATTGCAGAACAGTTAAATAGAATCGCCAAAGATTACTTTGAGCTTGATCCAATTATTTCATCCTATTGGTGAATATTCTCAAATCGCGTTATTACAATTCTATTTTCAAATAATTCCAATCGGAAATCTGTTAGAAGTCGGTGTCGAACCTATGCTGGCAGAATTATGGGCTTGTATCAAGCTTTCATCAAAAAGCAGTATTGATTACAATAATGTCCGAAACCTTAAATTGGGTGTGATTATTCAAAATATCATCGATGCGAATTACTTAAGGGAATTACTCGAAACCAAGCCACATGAATTGAAGCTCTCTGACTGGAGAAACATTGCATATCACAGCTCTTATCAAATGATAGACGACAGCACTATAAGGTGTACCTATGGAGAAAACAATTCTCAATCTATCGCCCTGAAGATAGACGAGCTAAAGCAATATACTATCCAAATTGCCCGAACTGCTAATATCTTGGCTGTTGCAAGGATGATATTTATGTTTGATAATCTTGAAATGATCCACAATCTCAAATTATAGCAAATTATTTTACATCAGAATATATAAATGAGTTTTCTTGCAGAGTTGATGGTGACGTGTGCAATGAGGTTTACCTCAGGAAAGAAAATATATCTTACATTGCATCAAAAATGATCAAGGAAGTGAAGGTGAATTAATAATGCGAAAAGATTTTGGTAAGAAAACATGGCTATACCCCATGCCGGTACTGATTCTCGGTGCCTATGGGGAAAACGGCGAGCCCATGGCCATGAATGCCGCCTGGGGCGGCATTGGAGCTGCGCACACAGTGGTCATGTGCATTGATAAAAGCCATAAAACCACAGAGTACAT
>RCNI01001324.1_pt1 | contig 13495 bp, 10 predicted proteins | sample 2041151 | NCBI WGS metagenome assembly RCNI01 (sample SAMN09708214, study PRJNA481090) | feces metagenome | isolation source: feces | place: Antarctica: Albino Rookery | reverse complement strand
TGTACCGCTTTTCAGATGCGAAACTGTCTGGGAAGATGTTGTAGACCACTGCGTGGCGGAGCCAATCCGGGACGGTGGCCAGTTCTTCCCGGCGGATAAATGGGTACTGATAAAATTCGCTTCTGGTTTTGGGCGGTTCCTGCTGGAATAGATCGGCATAGTATAAAATTGTTTCTCCGTCCTGGCTTTCCAGAGCAAAGTAGTAGCATACCCGGTTATATGGGGTGTCAAAAGTGGCTTCATACCAGTCAAATAAAGTTTCCTCAGCCACCTTTTTCATGGGAAGCGGGGTTACTTTCACCGGATCCCGGGGGTAGACACGGTCACCGTACCAGAGCGTGCAGCTGCGGAGATTCCCTCTTGCTGCCCGAAGGCGGATAGTCATGTTGGAGGTGGTATTGGCAAACGCATATTGTGAAAGGGGAATATGGGTAATAGCCTGACGATTGATCATAAGCATTCCTTTCCGCTGCCTTTCGGCAGACGCTTATTCCTTAACGCCTCCGGCGGTGAGACCGGAAACCATGTATTTTTGAATTTTGAAGAAAATCAGCAGAATGGGCAGGGTGGACAGCATGGAAGCTGCTGTAAACACGGGCCAGTTTCGGCTGTAGTCGTTGGATTGCAGCTGATAAAGTCCACCCGCCAGAGAGTAGGCGTTGCTGTCCAGCAAAAAGGTGGTGGCAAAGAGGTATTCGTTCCACACTGTGATGAGAACCATTACACAGGTGACGATGATGGCAGGGCGTGCCAGAGGCAGAACAACTTTCCGGATCAGTGCCAGATCGCTGGCACCATCGATGCGGGCAGCTTCTTCGATGCTTCTGGGGATGGTGTCAAAATAGCCTTTCAGATTCCAGATGGAAAATACGCACATAGAACCGGCATAGATCACCACGAGACCAGCATGAGAATTGAGCATTCCCGTCATTTTCAGTACCCGAAATAGTGCGAAAAGAGAAAGAACCTGAGGAAAAGCGTTCAGTACCAGCAGTACCCGGAGCATTGCGCCTCTGCCGGTAAACCGCCAGCGGGATGCAGCATAAGCTGCGGGAATGGCGCAGAACATGGCAACCGCAATGGTGCCAAGGCTGAGCAGAATGGAGTTTTTCAGCCACAGTAAAAAGGGCTTGTCAAAGAGAATGGTTTTATAATGCTCCAAAGTGGGATTTTGAGGCAGCAGGGAGAGAGAGCCGGAGAGGGCAGTACCTTTGCCGCTGAAGGAGACACTGAGGGCATAGAGAATGGGAATCAGTACGATGAAGCACAGCAGTATAAAAAACAGATTGAGTGCAGCCAGCTTGCAGTGGGTTCGGAAGTCTTTTTTGTTTTTCATTGATTTTCCTCCTTCAGGCTGCGATTGGTCAAAATGGAAAAGGCAATGATCAGCAGGAACAGCAGCATACTCACTGCGCTGGAAAGACCGTAGTTATTGGATACGAAAGCATTCTGGTGGGCGTAAGTGATGACGGTGTTCAGGGTAGCACCGGTCATATAGCCCCGCTGCTGGGTCAGCAGATAGATAATGTCAAACTGCTTAAAGGTGATAAAGGTAGTCATGACTGCCGCCGGAGCGATAATAGGTTTGATGGCGGGAATGGTGATATGGATGATCCGATTCCAGAAACCGGCACCGTCCAGAGTGGCACTTTCATAGAGATTGCTGTCCACACTTTGCAGTGCACCGTCGATGGTGGAAATCATAAAAGGCAGTGCCATCCAGAGGTTCAATACCATACAGGAGCAGAATGCTATGGTGTTGTTTGCGAGGAAATCCACTTTTTGGAACCCCAGACAGGTGAGAAGCTTATTGAGAATACCAAACTCTGTGTTGAACATACCCACACGCCATAGAAGAATGGAGAGATAGGCAGGGACTGCCCAGGGAATCATCAGTGCCGTTTTGTACACCCGGCGCAGCCGCAGACCCTTGGTATTGAGCCCCAGTGCCAGAAAAAAGCCGACCACCAGCTGGATCCCCATGTTGAGGACTGTCCAGATGAGGGTGGTAACCAGTGCCGACAAGAAACCGGTATCGAATTTGAACAGCGCCCTTACATAGTTGCCAAAGCCGATGATCCGGTAGTCATTCCAGTGGTACAGGTTCATATTGGTAAAAGATATATAAGCCGTGTAGCCAATGGGGAAGACAATCACCACGATAATCAGCAGTAAGGCCGGCAGTGAATAGAGCCATGGCTTCCCTCGCATTTTTTGTTTCATTTCTGTTCCTCCTGCAAAAAAGGGGGCGGAAAGCCGCCCCCTGCTTAGAAATCTCAGTGCATATCGGCGATAGCCTGCTCGGCAGCGGCCTGTGCATCGGCACCGGCCTTGGCAGGATCTACGCCATTTTTGTTAATAGCGGTGAACATACTCTCGGCAGGACCCCACATAGCACCCATTTCAGGAATGTTGGGCATGGGCTGAGCGGTAGATGCTGTCTTCTGAATTGCGGCAATGATGGGATTTGCGCTGACCTCTGCATCCTCATAGGAGAGGCTGTTAGCAGGAGCGCAGCCGGACTTCTTTGCCAGTGCGATGCCAATTTCGGGATCGGCAATGGCGGTGAGTACCTTGGAAATGGCATCCTTCTTGCTTTCTACAGCAACCTTCAGGACACCAACGCCCTGCACGCCGGAGAAGGGAGCCATACCGTTGCCGTTGGGCAGTTTGATGTCGGAGAGAGAAGCTACACCGTAGGAGATACCTGCATCTTCAATGCCGGAAACCAGCCAGGGACCGCCGATGATACCGGCAGCTTTCCCTTCGTTAAAGAGGGTGGTGACGGTGTTGTAGTCACCGTCTGCCTGCAGCTCGCCGAACTTACGGTTATACTCAGCTGCTTCAATGGTCTTGGGATCGTCAAAACCGGGCTTGCCGTCTTCGTTAATGATGAAGCCGCCGAAGCCGTTGACAAACGGGGACACATTGTAGGCGTTGGTGTGCTGATTTACCAGGGCGTAGGTGCCTGCCTCACTGTCGGTGTGTGCCTTCATGTACTCGTAAAGCTCTTCGGTAGTGCCGGGAATCTCGCCTTCCCAGAGATCCTTGTTGTAAAGCAGGATCAGAGTTTCAAAGTAAACTGGCAGCAGGTACTGCTGATTCCCGATTTGACCGGCCTTAACAGTCATAGGCAGATGATTTTCCCAGAGAGAAGCGTCTACCAGATCGGTGAGGGGAGCCAGCAGATCCATGGCAACAAAGCTGCCAAGGACATCGTGTGCGTAGAAATACATATCTGGGGCATTGACGGGATCATTGCCGTAAAGACGAAGCTGACCCGGGGTGTCGGACTTCTTTTCAAAGGAAACGGTGATCTTGTCGTCTGCCAGCTTGGCATTTACAAGATCGGCAATGGTGTTCATGATGTTTTCATCGCCATCATGCCAAATCTTCACAGTGACAGGTTCGGCGGTGTTTGCTTCCGTCTGCGTGTTATCTGTCTGATTGCTTTCTGTGGGGTTGGGATCGGTTTGCTTGGGCTGTTCCTGCGTGCAGGCTGCCATACCGAGAGCCAGCACCAGTGCCAGAATCATCGCAATTATCTTTTTCATAAACCTGATTCTCCTTTTGTCAGTGTCTTGCACCCAGTTCCCTGCGGAGGATGCGCATTCCGTCCGGAGGCATGGATGCTGAATTGTTTGTATGAGCGCCCGACCTGCAAGGAAAGCATAAATCGTTTTCCTATCTTGGAAAAATAACGAAATCTATGATTTTCTTGCAATTTGGTCAAATACATTGTACAATCTACTGGCAGTATACCATTGCGTATTCAGAGTGTCAATTCGGTTTTCCACTGTTTTACCGTACAAAATAAGAAAACGCTTTACTATAGAAAGAAGGAAAATAATGGCTGTTACCATCAAAGAAATCGCTGCTGCCGCCGGTGTTTCCATTGCGACTGTCAGCAAAGTGATCAACAATAAACTCTATGTTTCCGAGGCAACCCGGCAGCGGGTTTTAGATGTGATGGCACAGTACCACTATGCACCTAACGCATCTGCTGCAAATCTGGCACGGCAGTCCAGCCGCCGAATTTTGTATGCCGACCATTTTTATAAGGGGCTGCCCTATGAGAATCCCCATATGTTCGATATTATCTGCGGAGCCAGTGCAGAACTGAGCCGGAAGAGATATCAGCTTTCTCTTCTGAATCTGGAAAGCAAAGAACAAAGTCCCCGGGAAATTCTGGAGGAAGCGATTTTAAGCAAATCTGCAGATGGCATCATTGTGAACGGCTTTTTTGTAACGCCGGAAATTGAACAGCTGTTTCTCCGCTATGACTTCCCGCAGATCTGCATCGGTGCCCCCAATTTCGATTCGATCCTCTCCTGGATTGATACCAATCATATGCTCTCTTCCAGCCTGGCGGTGGAGCATTTGCTGAATCGGAACCGGCTGAATATCGCCTTTATGGGCGGTCAGCCGGAGGAGAAGATTTTTATGGATCGGCTGCGGGGATTTCGTGTGGCAATGAAAAAACACAACCTGCCAGTGCGGGAGGAATTTGTGGTTTACAGCGATCCCCGCATTGAAGATATTATTGATGCAGCCAAAAAGCTGCTGTCGCTTCCGCAGCCGCCGGACGGCGTGATTTGTACAAACAGTCTGGTTGCGGTGGGAACGGTACGGGCAGCAGATGAATTAGGGATTGCTATCCCCAGAGAGCTTGCGCTCATTGCATTTGACGATTATCCGTATTCTCCCATTTTGCTGCCGCCGCCTACGGTTATCAATATTGACCTCTATCATCTGGGCAGTCATGCAGGAAATCTCATTGTAAAGAAGATCAAAAATCCTGCCATGTTGACCCAGACATATACCGCCCTGCCGAAACTGATCCGCAGAGAGACCACATAAGTGCTTACCTGTTTGCCGCTGTACGCGATTGCGGAAAAGCTGCAGATGCTTGTGTGTGAACAAACGATGTGCAACGCCCTCTTGCTTGAAAGATAAATAAAATCCGGGCCGTTCTGCCCGACAATAAAAGAAGCCAGCATTCGGATCAATCCGAATGCTGGCGATTGTTTTTTTAGCTTCTTTTTATCTGCCATACAGCGCAGAAAGTGCGGCTGCGCAGCCGTTAATACCCAGACTGGAACTGTTCAGGACAATATCATAATTGTGCAGATCGTTCCACTTCTTCCGGGTGCAGAAGGAGTAATAATTTGCCCGCCGGCGATTGAACTTGCGGCAGACGGCAGCCACCTGATTTTCCGGAATCCCATAATCCTTGATGGCTCGCTTTGCTTTCTCTTCTTCCGTTGCCCGAATGAAAACACGCAGCACTCCGTCCATATCCTTGAGTGCCTCCGATGCGCAGTGACCTACAAAAATCCCCGGTCCCTGCTGAGCCAGCCGTTTGATCACACGTGACTCTGCCACATAGAGCTTTGCTTCCGGCGACAGCAGGTCAGGATCTCCGGTCTGTGACTGTGTCATAACAAACATGGAGTAGAGGAAACTGCCGGATACACTTTCTTCGTATTCTTCCAGTGTTTTTACCGATACATTTTGCTCTTTTGCAACTGTTTCCAGAATCTCCCTGCCGTAGCAGGCAATGCCGCAGTTTTTTGCTGCTTCTGCTGCAATTTTTGTTCCGCCGCTGCCAAATTCCCGTTCTATGGTAATGTAGCGCACATTCATTTCAGTACCTCCTTACACCGCTTCTTCAAACTGACTGTTATATAGCTTGCAATAGAATCCGCCTTGCTTCATCAGAGTTTCATGGTTGCCGCTTTCAATGACATCGCCGTCTTTCATTACAAGAATCATATCAGCATTTTTGATGGTGGACAGACGGTGCGCAATCACAAAACTGGTGCGTCCCTTGGTAAGTGCATCCATAGCCCGCTGGATGATTACTTCAGTACGGGTATCCACGGAAGAGGTGGCTTCATCCAGAATCAGCATGGGACTGTTCTGGAGCATAGCACGGGCAATGGTCAGCAGCTGTTTCTGACCGGCAGAAATGGTGGTGCTGTCTGTCAGTTCCGTATCAAATCCATCGGGCAGGGAATGGACGAAGTGAGAAAGACCGCAAGCCTTGCATACTCTTTCCAGATCTTCATCGGTAATGTCCTTCATGTTGTACACAAGATTTTCACGCACGGTTCCTTCAAACAACCAGGTGTCCTGCAGAACCATGCTGAACAGTTCGTGGATATTCTCCCGCTTCAGCTGGGAGGTAGGAATCCCGTCAATGGTTATGCGGCCGCTGTTGATTTCAAAGAACCGCATCAGCAGATTTACCATGGTTGTCTTACCGGCACCGGTGGGACCTACAATCGCGACCTTTTGACCCGGCAGAATCTGTGCGGAGAAATCCTTGATGATTACCTTATCCGGTGTATCAGGATAGCTGAAGTGGACATGGTCAAAGGTTACAGCGCCCTTGACGGATGCAACCTTTGTCTGCTTGTGGCTTTCGTCAGACAGTTCTTCGCTTTCCAGTAAATCAAATATACGATTTGCAGAAGCAGAGGCTGTCTGCAGGTTGGTCATACCCTGTGCAATCTGGGTCAGGGGTGCGGTGAACAGGCGGACATACAGTACAAAGGAGATAATAACGCCAAAGGAAATGGTGCCGTTCATGGTGAGAATTGCACCCACCACACAAACCACTGCATAGCCGATGTTTCCCATAACCGTCATCATAGGCTGCATAATACCGGATAAAAACTGCGATTTCCAGTTGGAATCATAAACTGCTTTGTTGAGCTGTCCAAAACGGTTGTTCACTTTTTTGCCGGCACGGGAGATCCGAAGCACTTCGTGCCCGGAGTACATTTCTTCCACAAAGCCATTTAATGCACCAAGGTTTTCCTGCCGGGCAATAAAGTATTTCTGAGAGCAGCTCATCACCAGCATCAGCAGCATCATACCAAGGAACGTAACTGCCAGTACGCACAGTGCCAGATGCCACTCGGTTACAAACATCATAACGAGGCACCCTAAAAACTGAGCACTTGCACTGATGATATTGGGCATGCTGTTGGAAAGACCTTGCTGCAGGGTCTGGACATCGTTTGTGATGCGGCTGAGTACATCGCCCTGAGAGGTGCGGTTAAAATAGCTCATAGGAACACGATTGATTTTCTCCACCAGATCTCCACGCATTCTCTTGGAGGTATCCAGCGTAATCGTTGCCATGATAAAGTGCTGCGTGAATGTGAAAAGGGCGCTTGTCACATAGACAATGGCAAGGAAAATGCCGATTTTTCCGATAGCGGCAAGATCTATGTTCCCATAGAGACCTGCTTCCATTAAGTTGGTGATTTCACCGATTTTTCCGGGACCGACAATGGTCAGCACTGCACCGCAGATTGCTAAAATCATGGCAAAGATGATCATTGGGACTTTGTTTTTCATGTATGCAAAAACCTTCCCAAGGGCTGCAAACATATTCTTTTTCTTCATAACCATCACTTCCTTCACTTGTTCAGTTCAGCTTCTGAAAGCTGGGATTTGGCAATCTCACGGTATACAGGACAATTCTTCATCAGTTCTTCGTGGGTACCGTCACCAACCACTCGACCCTCATCCATCACAAGAATCTGATCTGCATGACGAATGGTGCTGATTCTCTGAGCGACAATTACCTTGGTGGTATCCGAAAGTTCCGTTGCAAGACCTGCACGGAGTACTGCATCGGTGCGGTAGTCCAGGGCGGAGAAGGAATCATCAAATACCAGAATTTCCGGCTTTCTGGCCAGCGCACGGGCAATGGAAAGACGCTGCTTCTGACCACCGGACACATTCCGGCCGCCCTGTGCAATTCTGTGGGCGGTGCCGCCTTCCATCTTGTTTACAAATTCGGAAGCCTGTGCCAGAGAGATTGCCTTTTTCACATCTTCTGCCGTGGTCTCGGTTAAGCTTTCACCGAAGGATACATTGTCGGCGACAGAGCCGGAGAACATGACCGCTTTCTGCGTCACATAGCCAAGCTTATTGTAGAGAGCATCAAAGGTGTAGTCCTTTATATTGACTCCGTCAATCAGTACTTCACCCTGCGTTGCATCGTAAAAACGGGCAATGAGGCTTACCAGCGTGGTCTTGCCGCTGCCGGTGGCACCGATGATTGCCAGCGTTTCGCCTTTGTTTACCTTGAAGCTTACATCCATCAGGTCATCATCCGCTGCGCCGGGATAACGGAAAGTTACATTTTTAAATTCCACAGTACCGGTCTGGATGCCCTGCTCTTTCGTGCCTTCCTTGATAGCGGGCTCGGTATTCAGTACCTGATTGATACGCTCTGCGGAAACCTCAGCAGGAGGCAGAAGCATAAAGATCATCACCAGCATCATAAAGGACATGACAACATAGGTAGCGTAGGTGCTGAATACCATGATGTTGCTGAACGTGGTCAGTCTGCCTGCCGGATCTGCAGCAGGCATAGCGTTGAGCAGAGCAGCGCCTACCCAGAAAATGCAAAGAGACAGACCGTTCATACCCAGTCCCATGATGGGCTGCAGAGCAGCAAAGGTGTGCTGGTTTTTCAGCTGGGTGGCTTTCATTTTGGTGTTGGTTTTATCAAACTTTTCGTTCTGGTAGTCTTCGGCGTTGAAGGCGTGAACCACATTGATTCCTGTCAGGTTCTCGCGGGCAATCCGGTTGAGCTTATCGGTCAGTCGCTGTACGATTCGGAAGCGGGGAAGGACAGATGTGATAATCAAGGTAACCGATACACAGATGGCAACCACGAAGCCTGCGGTGATAGCGGACAGTTCCCAGCTCTTGCCCAGAATTTTCAGAACCGCCCAGGCTGCCATAACCGGGGATTTGATCAGAGCCTGCAGACCCATGGCGATGACCATCTGAATCTGGGTGATGTCGTTGGTGGTACGGGTAATCAGACTGGGCACAGAGAAGCCCAGCATTTCCTGCTGACCAAGAGCGGATACCTGGCGAAAGAGGTCCTCACGGACACCATAGGTAAATCCGGAAGCTGTTCTTGCTGCCAGATAACCGCAGGCGATGCACAATACTGCACTTACAAGCGTGCATAGCAGCATTTTACCGCCGGTGATCCAGACATCGGCCATTTGACTTCCGGGTGTCTGAATGAGAACCGTCAGTTCACTCATAAAGTCCGGCAATTTTAAATCAAAGTAAATCTGTCCCAGAAGCAGTACCGAGCAAATCAGGCACATAATAATCTCTCTGAGACGCATTCTTTTCAGAAGTTTCAGCATATATAAATCCTCCCGTTTTATGGCAACTTTCTGCCTTGCAGCAGATCCGCATTTTCTCCCATTACCTGAAAGCAGCGCTTAAAGCAGGCAAGGTCTTCTTCAGACAGTCGATCCATCAGCGCAGTAAAGAATTCTATTTGTACCGCGCGCCCTTTTTCTATAATGGACTGAGCCTTATCAGTACAAATCAGACGGATTTTCCTTCGATCTCCCTCTACACTCTGCCGTATCAGGTAACCGTCATTCACCAGCTTCTCCACATGCAGAGAAACCACATTGGCCTTGATGTTTTTTGTGGTGCTGATTTCCTTTGCGGTGTAGCGGTCCGGATTGTTGGATAAAAACATCAGAATATCAAAGGATGTTTTTGAAATTTCAAATTCGCTGAGAACCGGCTGACAAATCATTTCATAAGCGCCTTCAATTTTGTTTGCAAATGAAAGCAGGGTTGAACTGTTCATGCGTCTATGCCTCCTTGCAACTTCATAAATAGATAGTCTATATTTGAACTATTTTATAGTATACAGGAATTTGGTGAAACTTCATAAACTGAGTGTGTAAATTTTGTGAATAATTCATGTACGATGGAGCGCTTGCTGAAATTGAAGAGAATGGCGAAAGTGTAAAATAAAACAGCAGTCACGATTTTTCGCAACTGCTGTTTGTTGTAAAACGGGTATTCAGATCAGAAACGACCTGAGATAAAAGAAGAACTCTCTAACAGGATGTACTGCGCACCTGTTCAGCATTATTCTCTTCGATGCGCTCCGTAAAAGACAGGGGAGTCCCTCTCAGCTTAAATTGCTCTGTGTAACGAGCGGTGATGCCGATAAAAATGAGATAAATGTAGGGCATACCCAGATTGGTTTCCAGCAGAGAATTGATAACGAGAGGCGCTAATTTATCGCTCAGTGTAGCAAAACCGGCACTGCGGATACCACCAATCAGAAGCCCTGCTTCCCAGCCGAACTGTACCAGAATGCCCATGATCAGCAGCCGGGGGATGTTAATTTGTTTGGACAGTTTTTTCTGCTTAAGATTATAAACAATGAGAATTGCATATCCGATAAACAGCAGGATAGCCATATAACCGTGGTAAGCTCCGGTAGTTCTCTGAATCATAATTGGAGTTTGTCCGGCGGAAAAGGTGTTGGCAATCATGGGGCAGCAGAACCACCAGCTGAGAATCAGGAGAGACCACTCAAACAGATGCTTGTCTTTGGAAATCCAGAGCCAGATCCAGGAAAAGTTTGTAAAGCCGTAGCTCATGGACATCCAGAGCAGAACCCAGAAGAGACTACCTCCGGTGATGCTGCGGGAATGGCAGACCAGATGGAAAATACCGTAATCTACCAGCATGTAGATAAGACCAAATATAAGCCCTACGGTTACCGTCATATATTTTTTCTTGTAAATCAGCAGTCCTGCAAATAGCAGAAGAAATGCAATATCCAGCCAGATGTACATGGGGGTAAACTGGCGCCTTGCAATCAGTTCTTCCATGGTGTTTATTTCCTCCCGGATTGAAATATTTAATTTTGAAAGAAATTCGGTTCCAAAACAACTGCCCTCATTATAGTGTAACAGGATCCATTTTTCTACCATTTTTTAATAATGGGAAAGAAAACAGCTTACTTGGGCAGATAGGGAATGCCACCTGCCGTATATCGCAGCAGGTGGCATTGGGGAAAGAATGTATCAGAAGGATAGGGAAGGTTAAGCTTTGTGATTCCAGAGTTCGTCTGCAGCGGGCTGCCAGCAGCTAGCGTAGTGATCACATTTGCTGCAGAGATGCTCTGCACTTTCGGGAGACTGGAGATCAGTGGAATGAGCACCGGTCTTTGCGACAATCTCACGGAGTTTATCCGGGTTTTCCAGCATAGGGCAGGGCTGCAGCATATTTTCATTGAAGGGCTGACCGTCGTGGTAAGCCATGAAAATGGGACTGCGGAGGCAATCCAGCAGAGACTTTTCCCGGATGTTGGAATCGGAATAGTGGATAAAGACACAGGGATCCACATCGCCGTTGGCGTTGATGTGCAGATACCGTCTGCCGCCGGCGATACATCCGCCTACATATTCTGCGTCGTTCTGGAAGTCCATGGCGAACAGGGGCTTCGTGACACGCAGGTGACGGATACGATGGTAAACCTCAGTACGCTGTTCAGGAGTGGGCAGCAGATCCACAGAAGCATCATTTCCGACAGGCATATAGTGGAAGTACCAGATGAAATAAGCACCCAGATCAATCAGACTGTCATAGTACTCCTCGCTGGAAATGGAGTCATAGTTTGCGCTGGTGTAGCAGGAAGAGATGCCGTACAGCAGCTTCTTTTCCCGGAGCAGGGACATGGCCTTAATGACCTTCTGGTAAGTACCCTTGCCACGGCGTCCGTCGGTTGCTTCCTCGTCGCCTTCCAGAGAGATGGCGGGGATGAAGTTCTTAACCCGGAGCATATCCTCTGCAAAAGCTTCATCAATGAGCGTTGCATTGGTAAAGCACAGGAAGATGCAGTCGGAGTGCTTCTCACACAGGCGAATCAGGTCATGTTTCCGAACCAGAGGCTCGCCGCCGGTGTAGATGTACATATAGACGCCCATTTCCTTGCCCTGGCGGATGATGTCATCAATCTCGTCAAAGGTCAGGTTCAACTTGTTGCCATACTCAGCAGCCCAGCAGCCGGTGCAATGGAGATTGCAGGCAGAAGTGGGGTCCAGAAGAATGGCCCAGGGAATGTTGCATCCGTATTTCTGACGATATTCATCCTGCTTGGGCCAGCCAACCAGATTGGCGTTGATGAAGAAGTTGGTGACCATGGCTTTTGTAACCTCTGGGTCAACATCATTCAGAATTTTGAGGACATAGCTATGATAAGGATGATCGGGATTTTCGAAGATTTCACGGATTACCCGACGCTGGGACGGAAATTCACCTTTGGAAAATTTGTCAGCCCAATCCATCAGCTTTATCAGGTTCTTTTCAGGATCCTTGTAGAGATAACGGAAAGCTTGTTCAATACCCAGCTTTTTCAGAGTGGTGCTTGCGTCCATTTTTATATCCTCCTTTGTTAGTTCTTAGCGGAAATGGAGTCGGTCTTATAAATAAATTTCACAGTGCCTTCGGTCTGCTGATTAACGCCGGAGAAAGTGGTGTAACCCTTGGCAGCGTCGATAGAAGCAGAGAGACGAGCGGTGAAGTCCTGCAGATCATCTTCAGCCAGATCTGCAATCTTCTGAATACCTTCGTTCATCAGCTTGGTAAGACCTTCATTAAGAGCCTTGGAACCGTCACGCAGAGCGGTAATGCCGTTTACCAGATCGGGAGTCTTGGACTTCATGGTCTGAATTCCGGAATTGAGATCGTTAACGCCGGAAGAGAGGGTATCCATACCGCCCTTCAGGGTGCTTGCACCGGCAATCAGATCATTGGCACCGGCACTGGCGCTGGATACACCGGAGGTGTAGGCCAGAACACCCAGATAGAATCCATTGTAGCTGTCGAGAGAGGACTTGAGAGCAATCACAGCCTTTGCACCCTCTGCAGCTGCCTGCAGCTGTGCCTGAACTTCGGGAGATGCCATGGTATCGGAGATTGCTTTTTCTACCTGCAGTTCAATGTTCTCGGCAATGACAGCCTTGATTTCATCAGAAGCCATTTTTTCCTCAGTCGTTTTCTGGGAAATAGCGGAGATCTGTCCCTTAACCTTATCGCTTTCCATCTGCTTTTCAATTTCAGCGGTCATAGCAGATTCCACAGCAGTGTCAATAGCAGCCTGCTGTTCAGGCGTTACCAGGCCGGCATCCACAGCAGCCTGATACTCTTCGGGAGTCATGCTGGTTGCCTTAAGAATAACTGCGGCACGGATCTGTTCCTTATTTGCTTCCACAGCCTGCTGAACATTCTGACGGACAGCTGCTGTTACCTGAGCGGTTACCTCTGTGGATACCTGCTGCTGTACGACCTGCGTTACGGCAGCTTCGATTTCGCCCCGGCGAGCATTCACACCGTCAGTGACCTGCTGCAGTGCGGACTGATAGACAGCAGTTTCATCCAGAGAAGCAATAACGCCGTTCAGAACCTCTGCATAATTTCCAATGGTAAGACCGGGAACAGAGAGTCCGGCAGCAGCAAGCTGTGTGCTTGCAGTGGAGAGCAGAGTGTTAAAGACCTGCTGTGCACCGCCGTTGAGGGCAGCGCTGTTGGAGTCAAGAGCACTCAGACCGGCGGACAGCTGAGAAGCACCGGCCTGCAGCTGGGAAGCGCCGCCTGCCAAGGCATCAGCACCGGCCTGCAGCTGGGT